>Ga0207990_1001766_pt1 | contig 10657 bp, 10 predicted proteins | sample ETNtaG_8_FD_185780 | JGI IMG/M metagenome (GOLD analysis project Ga0207990, IMG submission 185780) | Marine microbial and viral communities from oxygen minimum zone, Eastern Pacific Ocean - ETNP201406SV75 (SPAdes) (version 2) | ecosystem: Environmental > Aquatic > Marine > Oceanic ...
CCAGTAACTCCACTAATAAACATCCTAGTTCCATCATTACTAAATGCAAGACCTCTTGCTAGAACTTCTTCATTTAAGACTGAAAAACTTGACGTTGTACCAGTTTGTGAAATAATTTTTGATGCAGTTGATATATCAAAACCAGTGGACAGCTCAAATTCATGCACCATTGCAATTTCACGAGGTATAGTTCCACTGTCAATAACAAACATCTTTGTTCCATCTGGATTAAATTTAATTTCACGTGCTGTGGTGTCAAATTCAAGATCAAATTCAACTGGATCATTTCCATCATAATGTCCAACTAAAAATCCTTCATTGAAACCATACTGGTATACTTTTGTCCCATCAGCACTCCCTGTAACAAACATCTTTGTCCCATCAGCACTCCACGTAATTCCCCAGTCATTTATTTCAGGACTAGGATCAAATCCGTTTGTACCATCTCGATTTGCTGTAGAAACATCAAATGGAGTCCATGCTCCACCATCCTGTAATTTGTATTGCCATATTTTGTATGTCTGTGTACCAGCTAAAATCATTCTCTTTCCGTTATCTTGAAATGCTATACTTCTTGGTTGGGTATCTACATCACTAGTGGATTTATGGGAATTAGAATTTACTGCAGTGTTAATATCAAACGGAGTAGAAAGATGGTATTCGTATATTTTGTCTCGGGTACCACCAACAAAATACATTTTTGTTCCATCATCATTAAATATCAGTCCTCTTGGAGCGGCTTCTCTTGGAGACGCATCTACTGTAAGACTTTTTTCAAGGGTTACAGTGGCAGGAATACCAAACGCATCATTCACTCCAATCGGGATGACTATCGACAATGCAAGAAAGAATAAAATCAATTTGATTTGCAAGAGATCAAACTTTTCATTCAATAGTATGTAAGAATTTTGAGAAAATTTGTGCCTAAATCAAGCACAACAAATTGATTTTTTAAATTCTTCAGTACTTCTTTCAAAATTACATTCTTTACAAATTTGCCAGCTTCTATTTTTTAGAATTGAAAGTGTTGCATCATAGCTTACCGAATACATTTTACCATTACATTTTGGACATGGTAATGGAATATCTATTTTCATGAATATCTTAACACATTTTTGAATATAAGGCTCACGTAGAATTTATCAATTGTTCATTTTTTTCCAAATCTTGTTTTCAAAAATTTATTGGTTTAATCTAGATTATTTTTACAATCATCACACGGACAGTGCCAATGGCAAGCTAGATTCTGACGTTCTTTTTTCTTTTGTGCCATGATTGATTTTGATAAGAACTAATCCTCGTCTCCAACATAATCTCTTCTTGAAGAAATGTTATCTTTGTAAGACTTTATTGCATTAACAATAGATTTCAACCATGCCATACTATGCTTGAAAATAAGGTCTTGATTAAGTTTTATTTTTTTTAATCATTTTTTACTTCATTTTTATTTTTATTGAATTTGTTGTACCCGTCTTTGTTGTACCCGTCTTTGTTGTAACCTAGGTGGTCATATCCAAGTCTATCATATCCGTCCTTGTTATGCCCATTACTGTCATATCCATCCAAGTCATACCCATTACTGTCATATCCATTTCCATCATACCCATTTTTGTTGTATCCATTTTCATCATACCCGTTTGTGTCATACCCGTCTTTGTCATATCCATTTTTGTCATATCCCTCTAGATCATACCCGTCTTTGTTGTAACCCTTTTTGTTGTATCCATCTTTGTTGTATCCTTTGTTGGTGTATCCATCTTTGTTGTATCCGTCTTTGTTGTATCCTTTTTTGTTGTACCCGTCTTTATCGAAATTTATTTTTGTATCGATGTGAATCCCATCAAGATAAAAACCACGATTATCATACCCGTCTTTGTTGTAACCCTTTTTGTCATACCCATTTTTGTTGTATCCATCTTTGTTGTATCCCTTGTTGGTGTATCCATCTTTGTGGTATCCCTTGTTGTCATACCCATTTTTGTTGTATCCATCGAAATCACACCCGTCTTTATCATACCCATTTTTGTTGTAACCCTTTTTGTCATATCCGTTTTTGTTGTAACCATCTAGGTCATACCCATTTTTGTTGTAACCCTTTTTGTCACACCCATTTTTATCATATCCATCCAAATCATACCCAAACTTGTCAAATGTTTTACTAAATCTATCAAACAACCCCATAACACAAACTCATGAATCCAATTCAGATAAGCATTGTTCCGAATTTCATCTTCTTTGATTGTTCTAAAGATTTCAAATCTCTTTTCATAGAAATAATACTGCAACCAAATCTAGAACTCAACCTCAAAATCATCTGAGCCAAATTTTTCTAATTTATCTTTGATTTCACTGGTCATGTTATCGATGTTTTCTTGTCCTAATTCTGTTAAACTAATTGTTGGGTTCAGATGACGAGTAAGGAATCCATCTTTACTTGATTTCTTGATGTATCCACGTTTGATTAAACTCTTGATTCTTTTATCCAAATTTTTAGTAGAAGCCTTTGGAATTTTCGTAAAAATACCGTTGAATGTATTTACACCAGAATTAACAAATGACAGAATAATATAATCTGCAGATTCCAAGTCATCCAATCTAGGAAGATATCAGATTGAGGGTTAGATAAGATTGCCTATTATCAGGTAAGAAGTTTGCAAAAACAAATTGATAGTATTAGGGAATTACTTAGAAGAAAAGAACTTTAGATGTTTTTAATTATATAATTAGGAAAAATATAATCTACTGCTTCTATTGAATCAGATATTTTGTTTGTATTTGTAAATCTCTTTTCCCATTTTCTTGTGTCAATAATTGAATTCATGTTAAAGTCAGATATGTAACATGCTTTGGCTTTCCCCCCTACTACTTTATGCCAATAAGCTAAACGATGTTCTTCTTTATTGTAAGAGCCTCTATTTTGTGAATAATCTTTATTGTTTTTTTTATTAATTCTAGGCATTCCTTGTTGATCACATTTTGGACATTTGTTTGTGAGCATCAATGTAACAGGTCTTGTTTCTACAATATCCCATTCTTTTGGGAATGGCTCTTTTGATATAATATCTTTAGTTGCAGTGACAGGTTTTCCTTTATCTTTTCCACTAGTGTGTATTCCGATATTCACTCGAATTGTTACATTGAAGAAATCTGGAACTTTCACTTTAGTTGTATTGGGTTCTTCATCAGTTTGAATCAATTATAGAAAAATTGGTATGGGATTAGATAAAAATGTCTACTATTAGGCATGAGAATGTGATGGAGTTCATTCTTCTTTATAATAAATAAAAAATTGACAGAAAGTTAAGTAGGAGATTATTCAACAAAATCTAACACATGACTAAAAAAAGTACTAGTACAATCACATTTCGAATAGATGAAAATTATGATCAACATCTTAGAAAAATTGCAAGTGAGCAAAAAATTAGTCTTAATACCTTAGCAAATCAAATCTTTGGAAATTATTTAGATTTAGATGTGTATATGGAAAAATTTGGCACCCTAAAAATGAGTAAAAAAGTTTTTAGAATGTTTTTAGATAAAACTGATTTTTCTGATCTTAAACTTTTAGCAATTGATGCAGGTTCAAAAGAACCTTTAGAGTTCATTTTATTCAAATGGAAAGAAATTACATCAGAAAACGTATCTACATTTATGAAAATTTATTGTGAACATTGTGGATATGGCGATTGTGATCTTGAACAATCAAATGAAAAAATATCCATGAGTATACGTCATAATTATGGGAAAAAAGGCTCGACATACATTTCTGCATTTCTTAATGCAGTAGTAATGTCTACATTAAATCGTGAATGCACTATAATTGAATCTGATGATTCAGTAACCATTTCTTTTACAAACTAATTACAAATGATTGCAAATAATACTTGTTAGTTATATCCAATTTCAAGAATTATTGTGTATGAATACAAAACAAAACTCCATTACTGTTGATACTTTAAAGCAAAAGATCGACAGTTCAGAAGATCTAGTAATTTTTGATATACGCTCCAAAGATTCTTTTGAAAATTCACACATTACTAATGCTGTTTATGCAGTTTGTGATGCAAATTCGCAACAAAATATCATGCCTAAACTTCCAAAACAATTAGAGTATGTTCTAGTTGGAGATGGAAAGTCAGGAGAGAAAAATGATGCATATGTTTCACATATGTCATCAATGATGACAGAGATGGGATTTAATGTATCATTTCTTGAAAACGGAATGAATAGTTGGACTGAAAAAACCATTTCTGGAAGCTCACAAGACATTGATCCTCAAAATCTAAAAAACATGATTGACAAAAGTGAAGATGTTATTTTAGTTGATGTACGAGAACCTGAGGAATATGATGATTGGCACATAGACAATAGTATCAACATTCCATTATCACAAATGTCTGATAAAATTGCAGAAATTTCACAAAACAAAAAAATTGTCACCATTTGTGCATCTGGGAATCGTTCAACTGTTGCAAAATACATTTTGTCCAGTCATGGTCGTGAATCAAGTTCATTGACAGGAGGAATGAATAGTTGGGCTACATCCGTTGAACATGGAGAAATAAATTCAGAGACAAGTGAGGGACAAATAAACATTGTACAGGTACGTAGAATTGGCAAAGGTTGTATGTCTCATATTGTTTCATCAGAAAATGAATCAATAGTAATTGATCCTGTATATCCAATTGAAGAATATATCAAAATTGCAGAAGAGAAGAAAACAAAAATTGTTGCAGTTTTTGATACTCATCAACATGCAGATCATATTTCAGCTGCAAAGAAATTATCTGACACCACAAATGCAATTTTGTATCTAAGTGGATATGAAACATATGACATTCACAGTAAGAAAGCATTTGATGGGGATTCCCAAAAATTTGGAACTTCGTCTCTTAATGTGATTCATACACCAGGACACACACTTGGCAGTCTTTCATTCTTGGTGGCCAATAAATTTCTCTTTTCAGGAGATACAATATTTGTAGATAGTGTAGGTAGACCGGATCTTAGAGATAATGGAAAAGAATATGCCAAAATTCTTTACAATACTTTACACGAAAAAATTATGACATTAGATGATGATGTCATGATTCTCCCAACACACTTTGAGAAAAAATCTCCTTCTGGAAGTGTAATTAGTGCAAGTATTGCAGAATCAAAACAAGTCATTAGTATTCTTGACAAGTCTAATGAAGAGTTTGTAGAGACAATTGGAAATATCTCAATTCCAACACCTCCAAACTATCGAGAGATCATAGAATATAACAAAACAGCACACGAAAAACCACAAGATGAGTTAATGGCTTTAGAATCAGGCCCAAATAGATGTGCAGTAACAATGGGATAGATGTGAGATAGATATGGAATCTATACTTTTTTTTGAATTTTTGAATAGTATAGATCCCATAATATTGATTCTTTCAGTAATGGGAGGAATTGCAGTAGGGTTGTCATTAGGATTATTTGGTTCAGGAGGTTCGATATTGGCAGTACCGCTTTTACTATATGTAGTAGGAATAGAAGAACCTCACGTAGCTATTGGTACTTCAGCATTATCGGTTGCATCAATTGCCATTATTACTTTAGTTTTCAATATCAAGAAAAAGAAAATTCACTTTAAAGAAGGAATTCAATTTGCATTACCGGGTATAGGAGGGGCAATTATTGGTTCAAATTTAGGTTTAGCAACACCTTCAGATTATTTGATGGTAATATTTGCCGGATTAATGATTAGTATTGCAATAATTATGTTAAAAAAGAAAAATAATTTTAAAACAATTACTGCAACAACTGATAAAAATTCACTTGTATTATTACACAAAAATAAAATTTTGTTAACTGGTTTATTGGCAGGATTAGCATCAGGGTATTTTGGAATTGGTGGTGGATTTTTGATTGTTCCATCTTTGATGTATTCAGCATCAATCCCAATTCATGCTGCAATTGCTACATCAATGATTCCTGTTTCAGGATTTGGATTGACTACTGCAATTAGTTACATTACTGCAGGACAGACAAATTTCTTAATATCAATATTTTTCATCATAGGAGGGATTATTGGTTCAGGAACAGGTACAAAAATTGCAGAAAGATACTCTTCATCTACATTGTTGAAAGGATTTGCAATCGTATTAATTTCGGTAGCAGGATATATTGTAATCCATACATTATTTCTTTGATTCTAATTTTTCAGTGTTCCCCAAAAATTGCTTCGGCATTATCCCAATTAGTTTTCACACCAACAACTGTATCATGAATTTTTTGTGAAATACGGTGAAAATTCTTGAAAAATCTAATTTTTGAGGAATTCTCAGGCATAAAATCGAAACATTATTGTCCTAAAGTAATACGATAAACAGTAATTGGTTTGCACGCCAAGATATTAGCAGAGTTTAGGCTTTGCGAAATATCCCTGGAGAGATGACAATGTTGTCTCTTCAGGACATTACATTTTATCTGGAGCAACAATCCCAATCAAATCAAGGGCTCGCTCTATAGTCATTTTAAAAGAATTAACCAAACACAGTCTAGAATTCTCCAAATTTTCATCGCCAATTCCAAGAACTTTGTTATGTTCATAAAAGGAGTTGAAAGAAACTGCAAGGTCATAGCAGTATCGTGCAATTACTTTTGGAGATAAATTATTTGCAGAGTCTTTAACTGAAATTCCAAACAGTCCAATTGTTTTTACTAAATCTAATTCAGATTTTTCAGACAATAAAGAGAAATCAACATCAATGGATGAAGGACGTTCAGCTTTTTCTAAAATTCTTGATGCTCTGGCATGTGTGTATTGTAGGTATGGTGCAGTGTCCCCTTCCAAGCTCAATGACTTTGTTAAATCAAAAGTAATTATTTTGTCAAGATCATATTTTATCATTTCATAACGAATGGTTCCAACTGCAACATTATGTGCAATGTCTTGAATTTCTTGAGTACTCATTTCTGGATGTCTCTGAGTAGTTTCTTGAATTGTTTTTTCTTTAAGCAAGTCATAAACAGAATCTGCACTAACATAGAGTCCTTTTCTTCCAGACATCTGAGCTTGTTTTCCTTCAGTATCAATACCAAGTGTCTTTGCAGTATCAGAACTTAGTGTAACTGATTCATACCCAAGATGAACATATGCATCAGGAACTGACTTGAATTTTGCCATTAGTTCAGTAATTATTTTTTGTAATCTAGACTGTCTAGAATCAATTACTGTGATTACTTTTTGTCCGGTAAAATTATTTTCAGTAAAATCAGAATCATTCAGAGTTGTCTGCCACAGTTTTTGATTATTTGGTTGCTCTACAGGATATTTTTCATAGTGGAATGGATCATCAAGTAAGCCTAGCTTCCAGGCAGCATATGGAATATCTTTTGCAATGTATGTAGCAGTTCCGTTACTACGAACAATTACCTTATCTTCTTCTTTACCATCACCACGAATTACCCAACATCCTTTGTTTTTTCCTTCATTTTCAAATTCTATCAGTTTCATCTCTTTTAATTTCTCAAAGATTTTATCCCATAATCCAGAGCGAATAATTTGAGATTCAAAGTTCAGACAGTCATATGTTACAGAAAGATTCCAACAAGTTTCCAGTTGGTTTGCAAGAACTTTTCTAGTTACAGTATCTGCAAATTTTGCAGTCTCAGATGTTCCGTCTTCTAATTCTTTTAAGACATTTTTACGAATATCTTCCAAAGAAGGGTCTTCTTCATATTTCTGAGTAGTTTTAACATAGACATCATCTCCGCAATAATGATCAAACTTTTTTCCGTTTGGCGGTTCTTGACTGAATCCAAAGTGAGTAAATCCAACTAGAATATCAGCCACTTGTAAACCAGAATCATCAATGTAGTTTAGTACATTTACTTTGTAATCGGCCTTTCTTAAAATTCTAGAAACGGTATCACCGATTATTATATTTCTAATATGACCAATGTGAAGTGCTTTGTTTGGATTTACACTAGTATGCTCAACTACAATTGTTGATTGTTTTCCAATTTCTACAAAACCAAATGTATCTAAATCAGATTCAGATAAGATTAGTTGAGAAAGTTTCTCCCAATTTGCAAAAAAGTTAAGATAACCGGATGGATGTGCTTCAGATTTTGAAACCAAAGTATGATGAGATTGTTCATAATGTTCAGAGATTAGTTGTGCAATGTCTTGAGGACTTTTTTTGAGTTGTTTTGCAAGAAGGAATGAAACATTTGAGCTGACATCTCCAAATCCAGGTTTTGCAGGTTCTACTGAAAAATCAATGTCAGAGATAGACATTTCAGATAAAACTTTGTTTAGATTGTTTCTAATTTCGTCAATAATAGATTGAAAAGTCATATTATAATTCAGATAGTTTAGGTGCTAATTTATCTAATGCCTCCAAAACGCCATCTCCTGCATGGGCATTAACAGTCATTGTAGCATGAGATCTTACAGATTCAGATGCATTTCCTAGTGCAATACTTGTTTTTGCCACTTTGAATAGAGGAATATCAGTAGCACTGTCCCCTATTGCAATTACATCATCAGTTAGAATAGATAGTTTTTCCATAATTTTGCTAAACCCAAATCCCTTGTCAATTCCTAGAGAATTAATGTGAAATGCGTATTGGCTATCAGAAAGTTCAACGTTGATGTTGTTTTCTGCAAGTAATTTTTCTGCCTGACTCAAATCAAATGTTCTCTCCAATACAACTTCAGTCATTCTTGGAAAGACAGGTTTCAATTTTACATTTTCTATATTTTCATAAATTAAATCAAATGCCTTTTTGCACTCATCTAAATTTCCAAGTAAGGTGTGCTCGTTTGTTTGAGTAGTAATACAACCACCATTTTCTCCAACTGCAATTTGAGTAGTCCCTCCAAAAATTGCAAGTAAGAAAGCCTCAACAGAAGAACGGCCAGTTACAAAAATAACATCATGTCCCATGTTTGTCAAACGTCTTAATGCCTCAAGTGCTTCAAGATGTATTCTGCCTCCACCGTTTTCAGTGATAGTTCCATCAATATCCACTGCAAATGTTCGCTTTCTCATAAAAATTATTTTTTGAACCGAATAATATTTGCTACGTATGAAAAGTAATACGATTTTATTTGAAAAGAATTCGTAAATAGTGAATAGTATTGGGTATTCCTGAAAAAATTAAAGCCATTCAAGATGAAATGGCAAAAACTCAGATCAATAAAGCAACAGAGCACCATCTTGGTTTACTAAAAGCAAAAATTGCAAAATTGAAAAGAGAGCAAGAAGAAAATGTAATTAAAAAATCAGGAGCTAAACAAGATGGATTTGATGTAAGACGAAGTGGAGATGCAACAGTAGTTTTCATAGGATTACCAAGTGTTGGAAAATCAACGTTACTAAATAAAATGACAAGTGCAAAATCAACTGTTGGGGCTTTTCAATTTACAACTCTAACAGTAGTACCAGGAATGATGGAGTACAGAGGAGCAAAAATTCAAGTGTTAGATCTTCCAGGAATTATCAAAGGAGCATCAACAGGTAAAGGATTAGGAAAAAGAATCCTATCAGTAGCAAGAACTGCAGATTTAGTTTTACTAATTCTAGATGTATTCCAACCATATCACGAAGATGTTTTAGTAAATGAATTAGGAAATATAGGAATCAGACTAAATCAATTACCTCCCAACATTACAATTGAGAAAGCATCAATGGGAGGAATTGCAGTTGCACAACAAGTTAAACTTACAAAAATTACAGAAAAACATCTAAAAGCTATTTTACATCTTTATGGAATTGTTAGTGCTCGAGTAGTGATACGTGAAAATGTCACATCAGAACAATTGTCTGATCACATTGCAGGAAACATAAGTTATTCAAAAGCAATTACTGTTTTGAATAAAATTGATTTAGTAGATGAAAAATTTCTGACAGATTTAAAAACAAAAATAAAAACAGATGTTGTAGAAGTTTCTGCAAATGCTGAAATCAATATAGAAGAGTTAAAAGAAAAAATTTATGGAAAATTAAAATTCATTAGAATTTACATGCGACCAAAAGGCGGAGAAACAGATTTCAAAGAACCATTAATTGCAAGAGAGGGTGACACTGTTGAAGATATTTGTAACAAACTTCATAGAAGATTGAGAAGAGAGTTCAGATATGGTTTGGTATGGGGTAAAAGTGTAAAGTTTGGAGGACAAAGAGTAGGATTGAGTCATATTTTGTTAGATGAAGATGTGTTAACAATTATTAAAAAACGGGGAACATAATTTCAAAAAATATTACAAAATAGATCAGAAAACAAAATGTAAATTAAAAATTTTTTGTGCAATAAAACAAATTAAAACTAATTTTGTTTTAAAATTACATAATACATGCGTAAAAAAAAAATTAAAACATAATTTGTAAAATTGTAATGAGTTTTGAAACAATAATGTTCATTTAAAATTAATTATTTTAATTTACACGATCAAAAAAATAATTTTTTAAAAAAAACTACTTGACAAATAGTAATCAGTTTGTGTAAATTTTTTTAGTTTAACCACTGAAAAACAATGAAAATGTCGTCTCAATAATGGCTATTAAAAGAAAAGCAGCTAAAAAAGCAGCTCCAAAGAGAAAAGCAGCTCCAAAGAGAAAAGCAGCTCCAAAGAGAAAAGCAGCTCCAAAGAGAAAAGCAGCTCCAAAGAGAAAAGCAG
>Ga0207990_1001769_pt1 | contig 10652 bp, 12 predicted proteins | sample ETNtaG_8_FD_185780 | JGI IMG/M metagenome (GOLD analysis project Ga0207990, IMG submission 185780) | Marine microbial and viral communities from oxygen minimum zone, Eastern Pacific Ocean - ETNP201406SV75 (SPAdes) (version 2) | ecosystem: Environmental > Aquatic > Marine > Oceanic ...
AGATTCAGGTATGAGATTTAGTTCTCTTCGGTATTTTCGAGGCGGGCAACGGCGCGGAAGAGTTTATGCTGGGCCTTTTCAAATGCCTCATCAGAGAGGTCGGTATCTGCCAGCACTTCCTCAGCTTTAGCCAAAGCAGTTTTAGCGCGTTCTTTATCGATCTGATCGAGAAACTCGGCTGTTTCAGCCAGCACGATCACCCGATTGTCAGTCACTTCCAGATAGCCACCACTCACAACCATGTGAATAGTCTCCCTACCCTTTTCGCCGTCTGACTCATAGGACAACTGACCGGGACGCATTGTCGTCAGGATGGAAGCGTGATCATACAGAATCCCCAAGTCACCTTCTATACCGGGAACGTTGACCTGATCGACATCTTCATTCACCACCAGTCTTTCCGGGGTGACGATGCTCAGTTGCATTTTATTTTCAGCCATATTATTTAGCCTGGAGTTTTTTGGCTTTCTCGTAAACTTCGTTCAGATCGCCGACCATGTAAAAAGCCTGCTCTGGGATATCATCCATACGCCCGTCCAGAATTTCTTTGAATCCAGCAACGGTATCTACGACTGGGACGTATTTCCCAGGCGAACCGGTAAACACTTCTGCTACGAAGAACGGCTGGGAAAGATATTTCTGAATTTTTCGTGCGCGAGAAACGGTTAGTTTATCTTCTTCCGAAAGCTCTTCCATTCCGAGAATCGCGATAATGTCCTGCAAATCTTTATAACGTTGCAGAACGGTTTGTACACTACGCGCCGTATTGTAATGTTCATCGCCTAAAACCTGAGGATCCAAAATACGCGATGTCGAATCGAGCGGATCAACCGCAGGATATATACCAAGCTCAGAAATACGTCGATTGAGAACAGTGGTCGCATCCAAATGCGAGAACGTTGTCGCTGGAGCCGGATCGGTCAAGTCATCGGCGGGAACATAAACCGCCTGAACCGAGGTGATCGATCCTTTCTTGGTAGAAGTAATGCGCTCCTGCAAGTTACCCATTTCAGTTGCAAGAGTAGGCTGGTAACCAACCGCAGAAGGGATACGTCCCAAGAGAGCCGAAACCTCTGACCCTGCCTGTGAGAAACGAAAAATATTGTCAATGAAGAGAAGAACGTCCTGCCCACCTACATCGCGGAAGTATTCCGCACAGGTGAGACCGGTCAATCCGACACGCATACGAGCGCCCGGAGGTTCAGTCATCTGCCCATAGATGAGAGCTGTTTTATCGATAACCTTTGAATCGACCATTTCATGGTAGAGATCATTTCCTTCACGGGTTCTTTCACCAACGCCCGCGAATACCGAGTATCCACCATGCTCCGCTCCGATATTACGAATGAGTTCCATGATGAGAACGGTTTTACCAACACCGGCACCACCGAACAGTCCTGTTTTTCCACCCTTGAGATATGGCTCAAGAAGGTCGATGACCTTGATGCCCGTTTCAAGCATTTCCATACTCGTATCCTGCTCATCAAAAGGAGGTGCATCGCGATGAATACTCCATCTTTCCTCAGACTCAACAGGAGGTTTCTTGTCTACCGGATCGCCAACCACGTTGAGAATTCGACCCAATACTTTTTCGCCAACGGGAACAGAGATAGGTTTTCCTGTATCAATCGCTTCCTGTCCTCTCACCAAACCGTCAGTAGTATGCATGGAAACAGTGCGGACCGAGTTATCGCCCAGATGCAGAGCGACTTCACAAACAATCGTTTCGTTGTCACCCGCAGGGCTTTTAAGGTTAATAGCGTTATAAAGCGCGGGCAGTTCACCGCCTTCAAAACTGATATCCACGACGGGACCCATTACCTGAATGATACTTCCTTTATTCATGCCCTTCCTACCTCCCAATAACATTCATTATTACGATCAGGCTTTGAGTGCTTCAGCCCCGTTTACGATTTCGATCAATTCTTTTGTGATATAAGCCTGACGCGCTTTATTATAAGTCAGGCTCAAGCTACCGATCATATCACCGGCGTTACGACTGGCACTGTCCATCGCCGTCATCCTCGCCCCATGTTCACTGGCACTGGACTCAAGAAACGCACGATACACCTCAACGGTCATGTACCTTTCAAGCAAAGTACCCAGAATAGTTTCTTCATCCGGCTCATAGATATAGTCAACAGCCACCTTCGCCCCTTTTCCCGCATCCATATTTTCAGGAACGATGGGAAGAAGTTGCTCCAGAATAACTTCCTGCTGCATAACGGATTTAAATTCGTTATAGAGGACATAAACACGGTCAACCGCTTTTTCAGTGTATAGAGAAGCGAGTGTTGAACCAATTTCAGAAGCCTTGAGATAATTGAAATCCCGTGTCCAGCCTGAATGATCGTGTAGTATTTTATTGTCCCTGCTCTTGAAAATAGTGTGGCCCTTTTTACCGGCGGTGATCAACTGTATTTCTTTATCGCTGTTTTCTTTAATAACACGATGGGTTTTACGAATGATGCTACCGTTGAAACCACCACACAAACCACGATCCGCAGTGATAACTACAATAAGCCAACGGTTCCCCTCTCTGTCATCAAGCAGAGGATGCAGGTCCTTATTGCATCGTGCAGAAAGGTGATTCAGCACATCCATCAGCTTAAGAGCGTAGGGTCTGGCCGACATGATTGCCTCCTGCGCCTTGCGCAGTTTAGAGGCAGACACGAGCTTCATCGCCTTGGTGATCTGCTGAGTGTTTTTTACACTCTTGATCCTTCGCTTGATTTCTTTAAGATTTGCCATGTTTTATTAAAAGTCCGATTAAGCCTGAAACAATCCTTTATATTCTGCAATAACGGCTTTCAGTTTTTCTTCCGTCGCATCGTCCAGTTTCTTTTCCTTATCGATAGTATCAATAATGTCCTTGTGTTTCTCCTCGACAAAGTTCAGCAAACCGTCCTGGAACTTTTTAACATCTGGTACGGCGATGTCATCCAGCAATCCGCGAACACCCGCAAAAAGCGAGACAACCTGTTGAGCCACCGAGAAGGGTCTGTACTGATCCTGCTTCAGGATTTCAACGAGACGCTCACCACGGAACAACTGTGCCTGTGTCGCCGCATCGAGGTCACTGCCAAACTGCGCGAAAGCCGCCATCTCTCGATATTGCGCGAGGTCAAGTCGAAGCTGACCGGCAACCTGTTTCATTGCTTTTATCTGCGCCGCTCCACCAACACGGGAAACTGAGAGCCCAACATTGATCGCGGGTCGAATACCCGAGAAAAACAAATCTGTCTCAAGAAAGATCTGTCCATCGGTAATGGAAATAACATTAGTAGGAATATAAGCCGACACATCACCCGCCTGCGTTTCAATGATAGGCAGAGCCGTCATAGAACCCGCTCCCAGTTCATCGCTGACTTTTGCTGACCGCTCCAGCAGTCTGGAATGCAAAAAGAAAACGTCGCCGGGATAAGCCTCACGCCCAGGAGGTCTCCTGAGAAGCAGGGACAACTGACGATAAGCGGCGGCCTGTTTAGAGAGGTCATCGTATACGATCAAAGCGTGTTGTCCATTGTCGCGAAAATATTCGCCCATGGCGCATCCTGCATAAGGAGCAATAAACTGCATCGGTGCCGGTTCACTGGCTGACGCGGAAACAACGATGGTGTATTTCATCGCACCGTGTTCTTCAAGAGTCTTTACGACGCGGGCAACGGTGGATCGTTTCTGTCCAACAGCCACGTAGATACAAAAAACGTTCTGTCCCTTCTGATTGATGATCGCATCGATAGCAACAGCGGTTTTCCCTGTCTGACGATCACCGATGATCAATTCACGCTGACCACGCCCGATGGGAATCATGCCGTCAATCGCTTTGATACCTGTCTGCAAAGGTTCGTGAACCGATTTTCGGTCAATTACACCGGGAGCAACTCGTTCGATAGGCCCAAACTTTTCTGTCTTGATGGGACCTTTACCATCGATCGGCTCACCCAAAGCATTGACAACACGACCAACCATTTCGGGACCGATGGGCACCTCCATGATACGTCCGGTTCGTTTGACTTCATCGCCTTCTTTGATATCGTTATCGAAGCCAAGAAGAACAGCACCTACATTGTCTTCTTCAAGGTTCAATACCATGCCCACCAGGTTTCCGGGAAAAGAGAGCAGCTCGCCAGCCATGGCATTTTCAAGGCCATGAATACGGGCAATACCATCCCCAACGGAAATTACCCGACCCGTTTCTTTAAGCTCAATACCTTCGTCGAATCCCTGGATCTGTTTCTGAATAAGGGAGCTAATTTCATCCGCACGCAAACTCACTTATACTACCTCCTCTTTTTCTATCGTTCGTTTCAATATAGCTAACCTGTTTTTTATAGTAGCATCAGCCACCTGATCGCCCACTCGAAGCTGGATACCGCCGATCAAGGATTTATCCTCACTGGCATCGATTAAAATTATTTTCCCCAGAATACGATGAAGGCCGGTTTTTAGCTGGTCTAAATTCTCGTTGGTCAATGGAAAAGCCGATGTAACATGGACTCTAACCTGCCCTAACCTCTCGTCCACAACCGCTTCAAAATAGCTGGCAATGTTATTTAAAAATAAAATTTTCTTTCTCTGTGTCAGCAGGGTCAGCAGATTGCGAACAACACCCTCAGTTTGCAGTCGGTCACATAACTCGCCCACCAACGCACTTTTCTTATCCGCAGAAATACCCGGATGCGAGAAAAAGTGTTCCAGTTGCCTGTCTGCCTCAAAAGCATCGCCAAAAGCCTTCAAGTTCTCAAGCGCACGGCTGAGCATTCCCTCATCTGAGATACTGCCTGAGAGCGCTTCCGCATATCGCTTGCTAATAACATTTTCGATCATAACTTATTCCCACCAGTGGGTTTTATTCCCCGTGGATTGACCACGTCGTAAAAAAACTCCTGACCACAATACCTCTTCCGCTTGCGGCGGGGTCGTTTGTTCCAATTCACACAAGTGCCTGGGTTTATGCCCCTTTACTTTCCATTTCGCGAAGAACCTCATCAATAGACTCTTCGATCAGCCGTTTATGATCACCTTCGCCTAGGGATTTCTTGATCACCTTTTCAGCGGAAGCGACCGTCAGGGCCGCGGCAAAACCTCTAATCTCATTGAACAGTTTGTTCCTGGAGACCTGAATTTCCTGCTCAGCATCATGTTGCAACTGGCGAACTTTATTCTGAGTCTCCTGGATCGTCTTTTCCTGAATCTTTTTAGATTCATCATTTGCCATCTGCACAATGGTCCCGGCCTTTTCATGGGCGCTTTTAAGCTCCCGTTCCAAATCCGATTTAATGCTGTCTGCTTCCTGTTTCAGTTTTTCCGCTTCACCAATGTCAGAACGAATTTTTTGCTCACGCTCTTCCAAAGCACCCAAAATCGGGGGAAACGCAAACTTCTTCAACAAGAAGAAGAGAAGCATAAAAGACACTACAGACCAGAACATGAGTGACTGGAATACTTCTATTTGCTCAAATTGAGGCATAGCTTTACTCTTTAGTCGGTTAAAAGATTACACTGGCTCCCTTCCGCTGTTTTGGCGAAAGGTCTACCCTGTCCAGCAAATACCTTACTTTAAGGCATTATGATGAACGCGATTACCAATGCATACAGCGCGATAGCCTCAACCAGTGCAAACCCAATCCAGCAATACTTGGCAACTCTGGCTTCCGCGTTAGGCTGTCGACCTACAGTCTCAATGGTCTTGGCAAAAATATAGGCGATCCCGAGTGCGGCGCCGAAAAAACCAGCTGCACACAATCCCATTCCTATTAATGCTGCTGCTTCTGAACCCATACTCTTTCTCCTCTTACTAATACAACGTTAATTAAACCTCAGACAAAACGCTTCAGCCGTTTCGCCTCAATGTAATTTGACTGCATCGCCAATATAAACACAGGTCAGGATCGTAAATATATACGCCTGAATAAAAGCAATCGCAATTTCCAGCCCGTTAATGACTACAGTAAATCCGAATGGCGCCCAGCTTATCCATCCCGGAGCCGTCATAGCCAAACCAAACAACACAGCAAGAACCGTATGCCCCGCCGTCATATTTGCGAAGAGCCTGACCGAAAGCGATATCGGACGCGCTATCATGCTTATGATCTCAATAGGAACCATGACGGGAATCATTATTTTGGGAACTCCCGGCGGAACCAGAATAGAAAGAAAATGTGCCCCATGTTTTGCGAACCCGATGACGAGGGTCATGAGAAATATTCCTGTCGCAAAAACTCCCGTCACCACCAACTGACTGGTAATGGTATACGATCCTGGAATAAGCCCTACCAGATTACAGGCAAGGACGAAGAAAAAAACCGTTCCGACAAAAGAAAAATACTTCTTCCCTTCTTCCTTGCCGATAAACTCATTCACCATATCGCGAACAAATTCAAGCAACACCTCTGCAATACTCTGTAATTTGCTTGGAACCGGGCTCACACCACGACTCACAATCAGCATGAACAATCCGAAAACAACCGCTATTCCTATCCACATGGCGATAACCGCCTGACTGATGGACAGGTCAATCCCCGCTATTTCTATGGGGATGATATTGTGAACTTCAAAGTGATGGAGTGGACTTGTATGTTCTGCCGCGTGAGAATCTGACGCCATTCTATTGATCTTCCTCGTTATTGTCGTTATCTGTGAATTGAATTTCCTGCGCCACCCGATACACGCTCAGGCCTCCTGCCGCTACGCCAAAAAACAAGCCTATGACCATCAGCCAGGGTTTGGTATCGAAAAAACTATCGAGTGCATAACCCATAGCCGCACCGAGAAACGTGGCGACTGCCATTTCAATTCCCAGCCGGAAGGCCATGCTCATACCCTGACGGAACCCGCTACCCTGACTCATATGTTTTGGGGGGAGGTGGGAAACTCAGACGAATTAGAAGGTTTATACCATAAAATAAGGCGGTATAGCTACCCAATCTGTTTTTTTTAACTATGTTACTGTAAGCTTAATGGCTAGACCACTGAATGAGCGGCTGTTAACCTGTAGTTAACCTTTTTAGAACCTGCATTACAAAAGGATTCAAGACCCTAAATCAGAAACCATATTCGGGAAAATGCCCGTCAGTAAGGAAGGGCGCCGAATGTCTCTTCATACTCTGCAAGCGGAACCATATCAATCGCATCCCAGGGACATCCCTCCAGAAAAGTATCCAAGGGGCCTTTAGATGTGCATTTTTTGCAACCAATACAGAGCAGGGCATCAACTTCTATCACCATAGCATGAGGAGTATCCGGATTCTGCACTTCGTTCATGCAACTATCAACCGGACATTCCGTCTGACATATTGGAGATCCGCCACAACCTGTACAGGCATCGTTGATAACGGCAAGTATCTTGGGTTTACGCTTTCGTTTTTCGGAACGTTTTGCTTTCTCTGCAACAGCCATAATATGTTTTAAAGTTGAGGTTTTTAATAATCATCTTTGGAACATATAGCCTTACATTCTAATAAACTCGGATGGAATTATTACCAGAAACTCACTCTGTTTGCAATATTTACTCTCATTTTTCTTCAGGTGCACGAAAGGTGCTTCCCTGCGAAGGTATTATTGGCACACTCAAGACTACGGCACACATTAAACGTATTAAAAAACAAACCTCATGGTATAACACCTGAAGTCCTCCTGCTTCCTAAACGATCCGGGTTTTTCGTTTGCAGATGATAAGGGGGTGTATTAATATGGACAGATTAGAAGAGGCGAAGTCTTCTTCCGTACAACTCAGGTCAATCCGCCAGCGCCCGATTTTCCAGTTCGCTCTTGATTTGCTGTATTTTATCTATCACACGAAAACAACTGTCTCGACTTAGAGTTAGAGAAGAGATGGGATATAATAAATCGCCATGTCATTTGAAAATATCCTGGGTCAGGACCGGCCCAGGAAGATCCTTAAAAAAGCCCTTCGAAACGAGTGTATCCCAAACTCCTATCTGTTTTACGGCCAGGAGAGCGTAGGCAAAAAACTCGCCGCGATCGAACTTGCCAAGGCTCTCAACTGTGAAGTTTCCGGCCCTGTGGATGGTTGTGACGAGTGCTCTTCCTGCCTTAAAATTGAGGAACGCACTCACCCTGATTTTTTCATACTGGAACCTGAGAAAAGTTCGCCAACAGCCAGGCAAGCTGTTCTAAAAATAGACACGGTTCGTGAACTACAGAAAAAACTGATTTATCTTCCATATCAGGGACAGACCAAAGTGGCCATTATCAACAATGCAGAATGCATGAATCCCCAGGCGGCGAATTCATTTTTAAAAACTCTAGAGGAACCTCCATCGCAAACGCTGATTATCCTTATCGCATCAAATCCATATCAGTTGCTCCCAACCATTGTCTCACGCTGTCAGGGAATTCGTTTTTATCCGCTACCCTCTGATGCAATACGAAAAATTATCGCGCGTCACCTGCAAAGCGAAGCGGGTGAAGCTCAACCGGAGGAGCTTGAACTTCGGTCGCGACGAGCCAATGGACAGGTGGCTCGCGCTCTGGAAGAAGACCTCCTGGAAACCTCGCAACACAGGGAAGAGTTGATCGACTTGATTGGAGTGGTTTCGTTCAAGCGGATGGACAAGGCTTTCATGTGGACCAAAACATGGGCCAAGAAAACCGACCGCCTGCAAATGATCCTTGACGAACTCACGAACCTCCTGCGGGATGTAGCCGTGATAAAAACAAGTCGCGGGTCCTGTTCGATTTTCAATAAAGACTTGAGCCGTAAACTGGAATCATTGGCTCAACAAAAATCATTGCCCGCGCTGTTAGCTATGTTTGATGCGGTCCAAAACACAAAAGCGGCCTTGAAGTCTAATGCCAACGCCCAGCTCTCTCTGGAAAACATGCTCATTAACTTCTGCGAAGCCGCATAATATAAGGCAAGACTCAAAATGAACCAGACAACAACAGACCGTCCAACTCCACCAATAGAAGAACCCAGGGTCCCCCGGTTTCTCATTGGAGTACGAATAGAAAACGCCCTAAAAACAACACTGCACGATCAGGGTAAACTGGACCTTAGAGTTGGCACAGAGGTGATGGTAGAGTCCGAGCAGGGGGTTCAGGTGGGTGTCATCGCTTCCAATAAAATCCCAAACATTGGGAAGACAAAAGGGAAAATTCCAAGAGTACTGAGAACCGCCAACGAAAATGATTTACAGGCGCAAGCAAGAAAAAAGGAATTGGAGCACCGCGCCAAAAAATTGTGCATTGAGAAAATAAAAGAATTAAAACTGCAGATGAACTTGAGCCGGGTGGTTCATCTTCCCTCACAAAAGAAAACGATCTTCTACTTCACTGCCGAAGGACGAGTCGACTTTCGACAACTCATCAAGGAACTGGTTGCCAATCTGAGGCACCGTATTGAAATGAAACAGGTCGGGGTAAGAGATGAGGCACGAGCCATCACCGGGTACGGCGTGTGTGGAGAAACGTTATGTTGCTCAACTTTTCTCGAAGAGTTTACTCCGGTTACCATCCGCATGGCCAAAGACCAGGGACTGGCCCTCAACCCAAGTAAAATATCCGGGGTGTGTGGACGCCTCATGTGTTGCCTACAATATGAGCATCAAACCTACAAGGAGCTGATCAAGGGCATGCCCAAAAACGGGGGAAGAATCCAAACGCCTGACGGGCCTGCCAGAGTGCTGAAAAATGATATTCTGGGACAAACTGTTCTTGTCCGGCTTGATGATGAAAGTATACTGACCTACTCTATGGACGAGCTTAAAGAAACTATGAAACCAAAATAAAATAACTAACAATGCGCAAACTGAAAACTCAGCTATCCCGGCTAGAACAGTTTTCTTGCAACCCGCAGGCAATGTTATCTGTCTTTCCTATAAACCCAAAACAATAGAACGGTCTTATTCAACATGGAAACATCTGGAAAAAAGTTTTTTCTAACAACACCCATTTACTATGTAAACGATGTGCCGCACATTGGGCATGCCTACACCACTATTGCCGCCGATGTGGTCGCTCGCTACAAAAGACTCGAAGGTTATGAGGTGTCTTTCCTCACGGGAACAGACGAGCATGGACAAAAAGTCCTTCAAGCCGCACAGGCACTGGGAGTCGAGCCGCAGGAACATGTCGACAAACTCCACAAACGGTTCAAGGAGCTTTGGACGCGATTAAATATTTCTAATGACGACTTTATCCGCACCACGGAAGAGCGGCATAAAACCCTGGTCCGCGACATCCTGCAACAGCTCTTTGACCGAAAAGAAATATATAAGGATAGCTACGAAGGCTGGTACTGCATGCCGGATGAACGTTTCTGGACGGAAAAAGATCTCGTTAAGGGAAACTGCCCTGAATGCGGACGCAAAGTGGACAAAATCAAGGAACATAATTATTTTTTCAAAATGGGCCAGCACCAGGACTGGCTGAAGGAATACATCAAGTCAAACGATGAGTTCATACAACCTGTGTCGCGTCGCAACGAAGTTCTGGGTTTCCTTGACAATCCCCTTGGCGACCTGTGCATATCACGCCCGAAGGAAAGACTGCCATGGGGAATTCCTCTGCCATTTGACGAAGACTATGTAACTTATGTCTGGTTCGATGCGCTCATCAATTATGTTTCCGCTCATGGTTCGCTGGATGAGGTTAAGAAAAGTGGATTCTGGCCAGCAAACCATCAC
>Ga0207990_1001773_pt1 | contig 10633 bp, 9 predicted proteins | sample ETNtaG_8_FD_185780 | JGI IMG/M metagenome (GOLD analysis project Ga0207990, IMG submission 185780) | Marine microbial and viral communities from oxygen minimum zone, Eastern Pacific Ocean - ETNP201406SV75 (SPAdes) (version 2) | ecosystem: Environmental > Aquatic > Marine > Oceanic ...
GCATCCACTTGCATGGTTCGTGACAGCCAGCCGATGGTTGCATAGATCACCACGGTGAAGGCTACGAACAGGATGCCGATGGTATCGGCCCCCAGCCCAGCCTGCTCCAGGATCGCCATCAGCAGGATAAACAAGACAAACCCACCCGTGTACAGTCCGTAGACTTTCGGCAGGTTGTCTATAAAGTCGCCTTTAATAATTGACATATTAATTTCTCCTTAATTTCACCAGCCGCTAGTTATTTGTCTTCGTCCTCGGCCACCCCATACTCTTCGTCAATCGAGTGCTGACGCCTGACGAACCAGAAGATCAGCACCACGAAAATAACGAGTGAGCCCTGGGCGGCCATGTAGAAGCCCAGCGGAAAACCAAGGAAAGATAAGTTGTTCAGGCTGTCAGCAAACCAGTGAACAAGGTACGAGAAGATGAACCAGATGATCAGGGTTGTGATCATCAACCCCTTCGTCTTAGCCCAATGCGCTTCACGTGTTGATTGATCCACGTCAGTCATAAGTTGCCCTCCATATACCCCTAACGGTCCCCGAATGGCACTGTCAGAGGCAAACTGCAGTTGTTGGTTAATTCTCCACGCCAATCGATTGGCGCGTTATTACTTATCAAGCAATAAACATGCCAGAGATATGATTGGAGACAAACCCTATAAATGTAGAGAAAACGAACGGGTAGATACTTCTTAGGGTAGAAAAATGTTACGAAAAGAAACAAACAGTCGAGAAGAAACGTAACGCCAGGGTCGAACTCAGTAAACCACCCTGATTGGGAAACCTACGAATTTTCGGCCAGCGATGTCGTTTTTGCACGGGGAATCTCAAATCTCTGACGCCTTTCCCAAAGAGTCTTGCGACTGATCCCGAGTTTGTAGGCAAGTTCAGTTTCAGTCATTTGTCCTTGGTGTTGTTGGACGAACTCGACGAAATAGGCATCGAGTGAGGCCATTGGCCGGCCAGGTGCCTTGGTTTCCTGGTCTTGGAGGCGCCCTAGGTTCAGTAGCTCGGGGACGATGGTGTTCTCGTCGCACAGGATCACTGCTCGTTCGATGGCGTTTTCCAGCTCGCGTACGTTGCCCGGCCAGTGGTATGCCGCAATGCGCTCACGGGCTTTGGCTGGCATCTCGCACAGTGATCGGTTAAGTTGCTGGCATATCCTGTGCAGTAAGTGATCGGTCAGCGCCGGAAGATCTTCTTTGCGCTCACGTAAGGGTGGCAGGGTAATTTCGATCACTTGGAGCCGGTACAGCAGATCCTCCCGAAAAAGACCGTTTTCGACCCGCTCTACAAGATTGCGGTGGGTTGCTGCCAATACCCGCACATCGACCTTTTTAACCCGATTGGATCCCAGTCGGCGTAGCTCACCCTCCTGGATAACCCGCAATAACCCAGCCTGGGCGGCCGCCGAAAGTTCGGCAACCTCGTCGAGAAACAAGGTTCCGCTATCGGCGCTTTCGATGAGGCCGGCGGTCGCCTTATCGGCCCCGGTGAAGGCGCCCCTTTCATAGCCAAACAATTCTGACTCGACCAGTGCATCGGGAATAGCGGCACAGTTCATGGTTACCAACGGGCCATGGCTGCGCTGACCCTGTTCATGGATGGCTCGGGCTACGAGTTCCTTTCCAGTGCCGGACTCACCGTAGATCAGAACCGTGGAGTCCGTCAGCGCGACTTTAGCAATCCTTTGGAAAACAACCTCCATGGCCGGGGATTTGCCCACCATGCCCCATACCGGGTATTCCCGGTGAATATCCTTGCGCATCGCCTGATTCTGGCGAAACAGCAGATTCTGCCGAATCAGCCGGTCTACCACGATCAGCATTTCGTCATGATTGAAAGGTTTGGCAATATAGTCTGCAGCCCCGGCTTTCATGGACTCCACTGCAGAGTTGATGCTGGCGTAACTGGTCATAATGAGTACTGGGGTGCCGGCGCATTTTCCTATAACTTCTGTGCCCAGTCCGCCCGGGAGTCGCAGATCGGCAATGATTAGGCCGAAAGCGTCCAGACTGAATAACTCCTCGCTCTGCGTGACGGATGAGGCCTCAGAAATATCGTAGCCTTCGCGTTTGAGGAGTTTGGCCAGTGCACGTCGAATGACGACTTCGTCTTCAATAATTAGGATGCGTTCCATCAGTTCGAGGCCTCGTTAGGGTACATTCGGCAGGGTAATGCGCACTTCTGTCCCGGCTCCAGGCGCGCTGTCCACCTCGATATCGCCGCCATGATCAACCACGATGCCGTAGGTCAGTGCCAGGCCAAGGCCTGTGCCTTCCCCAGGTTGTTTGGTGGTCATAAAGGGTTCGAAAATTCGCTCGCTGATTTCCTGGTTCATGCCGTGCCCATAATCACGCAGGCTGATTTCAATGCTATGGCCGGTATCACTAGCTCGTATCTGTATTTTGTCCCCTGGGGAACTGGCGTCGTAGGCGTTGTTCAGGATATTGACAAACACTTGGTATAACCTTTGCCGGTCTCCTTCTGCATTTATTTCTTCATCGCAGTCAATGGTCACATCCATGACCTTATCCGCTTGTGACAGGCGGACCAGTTCACTTGCGTCTTTAAGACAGCCAACAAGGTCAAATCGGTTTATTTGCAACTGGTCAGCGTCCCCACGTCGCGCGAAATTGACCAGGGTCTGAACAATGTTATTGATGCGGTTGGTCTGTTCCAGTATGCCCTGAATTTCAGAGCGCATCTCAGGGTCCTCTACCTCCGTTTTGAGGTTCTGAGCCAGGCAGGCAATTCCGGTGACGGGATTGCCAATCTCATGAGCTACGCCGGACGCGAAGCGGCCGATCGAGGCGAGCCGTTCATTGTGGGCAAGCTGATCTTCCAGCAGGTGTATCTCGGTCAGATTTTGCAGGAGCACGCTGGTGCCGATCGACTCAACTGGAATGCTGCTGTTGGGTGATGGGGTAACGCCCGTCAACTCGGCCTTGAACAATCCAAACCACCGTGGCTGGCCCTCGAGGTGCAGGAGTTTTTTGTGAATTTCCTTTTGATCGCTACCCAGAAATTCACCGAGCACATCGTTCCACGGCGCCGGGAGACTAAGCACCTGATTACCCAGGGCAATGGATTTGTCGATACCGGAAAGGTTTTCCATGACACGGTTCCAAACGGTGACCATGTTGGTTGAACTCACCGAGCATACGCCGACCGGAAGATCTTCCAGCACCTGGCGATGGTAGCGGCGCATCGCGTCAAGTTGGGCGGCAAGCCCTCGCAGACGGCTGCGCGATGCTTCGAGGCGTTCTTCCATGAATCGCAATCTTTCGGCAACTGGCAACTTATGATCTCGATCAGTCGGCAGGCGGGTTTCGACGACGTCTCGGGCAAAGTGTGGGCCAAGCAGTCCTGAAAGGTTTCGCTCGATACGCTCGCGCAACCGGCCCAAAGCGCGAGTATCAGTTTCCTCTTCGCTCATCTGCAGGTCTCGCTGCGCACGCCGGACCTCGTATTCCGCAGTATGGGTACCTAGCGTCCTGGCCAGAGCTGGAACAAACTCGCGCGATGAAGCCAGGCGTACGCGGCTGCGATACGGGGTGAAGATTTCCTGTGCACACAGCGCAGCAGTTTCGCGCTCGGCAGCGCTTTGGCGGGTGAGCACTGAAAACAACACAAACAATATGGCATTGACAGACAGTGACGCAAGGGTAGAGAAGGCCCACTTGTCCTGGCCTGCCATTTCCCATAACGCTGGTTCAGCAGGTACATCACTTGGCCCACCGCCGCTCAGTAAGGGCAGGATAAGAACGATAAACCAGGTGAGTCCGCCCCCAGTCAATCCTGCGATAAAGCCATAGCGGTTCGCGCCCGGCCAGAAAAGCGTGCCTATGATGCCGGGAAGAAACTGGGCAACTGCAACGAACGAGATCAGGCCCAATTGCACCAGCTGGCTACTGCGCTCGAAAGCCAGAAAAAAACCGTAGCCTGCAAAGACCAGCACCGCGATAATGATCCGGCGTCCCCACAGCAGCCAACGGTAGAGATTGACCGATGGATCAGGGGTGCCGGTAGCAGGGAGAATAATGTGGTTTACAGTCATGCCGGCGAGCGCCAGAGTGCTGACGATGATCATGGCGCTGGCCGCGGAGACTCCGCCAAGGAAGACAAAAATGGTCAAACCAGCGGATCCGGTGTGTCGAGCAATGCCCAGTACATGGTAGTCAGGTACGGTGCCCAGATTCTGCTTGATGGCCGCCCACAACACGATCGGAATTGCCAGATTCAATACCAGGAGGAAAAGCGGGAAGCCCCAGGCAGCACGTGACAGTGTTCCCGGTGCGATGTTCTCAGTAAAGAGCATATGGAATTGCCGTGGCAGCAGGAAGGCGGCCGCAAAAGACAGAATCAGTATGCTGACCCACGGGCCTTCCCGGGCGGGCGTATACATCGCCTCGAGCGCTTCGGGGTGGGTATCCAGCCAATGGGTAAGCCCAGATACCCCGTCAAAGATACTTGACATGGCTACCATTGCCACCAGAGCGAGGGCCAACAACTTCACCAGGGACTCAAAGGCGATGGCAACTACCAGCCCCTCGTGTTTTTCTCGCGGGGAGATATGCCGAGCACCGAAGAGCACCGCGAACAATACTACCAGTATGCAAAAGCCCAGCGACAGGTACTGCGGTGCAAACTCCTGTGTCAGCACGCTGGCCGATTCTGTTACCGCCCGGATCTGTAGCGAGATATAAGGTAGTGTACCGGCCAGCATGAAAAGCGTAACCAGCACTCCAGCGGTCTGGCTGCGATAGCGGAACGCGAACAGATCTGCCAGCGACGTCAACTGGTATTCGCGTACCAGACGCAAGATGGGGCTGAGCAGTACCGGGCTGAGAATGAAAGCCAGGGTCAGGCCCAGGTAAACAGCCAGGAACATGAAACCGTTAGAATCAGCGTAGCCGACACTGCCGTAGAAACTCCAGGTCGTTGCATAGACGCCAAGGGACAATACATAAACGGCAGGGTGTCGGGGCAGCCAGGGCGGCAGCCATCGTTTCTCGGTCGCATAAGCAACTAGAAACAGCAGGCAAAGGTATAGCAAACTGCTGACAAAAAGCCCTGGCGCGGACAAGATCATCAGTTATCGATCCTGCGTTGTGCCCAGGGAATCAGCGCAATGATTACCAGCCACATCAGAAAGGGTAGATACCACGGCAATGCGGCCCGTAGCCACCAACTGGTGATGGGAGAGGCCAGGACCAGAAGCGACAGGCCAAACAAAAGAAGGGTTCGCTCCATCGGTGATTTACAATGATAAGCTCATGATCGTTACAAAATGTAACACAGTGATGGGGCAGGGCAAACCGAGGACATTTTGTTCAGGAGTTGCCAAGATGACTTCCATGGGAGGCCGGTGAAATGACCCGGTTGAATCTGCTCAAGAAGGTGCGGGAATATCTTGCACGGCAACGCAGAAAGCTCGAGCCTATCGTGAATACTGATGGCTTGGGCGAGTTTATTAATACCCGCTCCAGTCTGGTGGCTCAGACCTCGTTGTACGGATATATCAAGACCCGCGCTGGCACCCGCTTTCCTGATTTGTTCGAGAACGAGGAGTTTCTTCAATCCATCAATATTGCCAAGTGGCAGATCTGGGCTGCCTGTGTGTCTGATCTGGCAGTGTTTTCCGGCGGGTTACTTTACCGGGAAATGCCCGACGCGGATCGTATCCGTCAGGTGTTGCAGCAGGCCATTGATCCACTGCTGGCGCGAACGGCGCAGCCATCAGAGGCAGGGGAGGATTTCAGTACAGCGTTGGAGAAACTCAAGATTCGGATTGCCGGTGCTCCGTTTACCGATGCAGCCGAATCTGAAAACGCGTTTACGGTGAGTCCCGAAGCGTTGGTTTATTGGGCGCCGATCGTCGATGAGCTTAAATCGCTGGATGAGTCGATTGTGCGCAATTCCATACGTTTTCGCTGGCAGGCGCCACGACGCGAACTGCGAGAAGCGCTACAGCCCGCGCGAGTCTTGGATTCGCTGGACAACTGAGCGGTCGCGCCAGGGCGACTGCGACGGGCACGCTAGATCGGGCGTTATCATCAGTTACAGCGGTAGAATAGGCGGCTCATTGTTTTGCAGGCTTTGCACCGCGAATTCTGAACAAACACACCAGCTATACGCTAAGGATAAAGATGTTAAGTGATAAACCGATCAGTCGATACCCGGTACCGACTCTGGAAGAACTGCCGGAGGATCTGCGTAACCGAGTTTTGGCAGTCCAGGAAAAAGCCGGCTTTGTGCCCAATGTCTTTTTGACGCTTGCTCATCGGCCAGATGAGTGCCGTGCATTTTTCGACTATCACGATGCGTTGATGCTGCGCGAGGGCGGCCTTTCCAAGGCAGAGCGCGAAATGATCGTAGTCTCTACTTCAGGCACGAACAATTGTCAGTACTGCGTGGTCGCTCATGGTGCGATCCTGCGCATTTACGCGCGTGACCCGCTGGTTGCTGACCAGGTCGCGATCAATTTCCGCAAGGCAGACATCAGCGAACGCCAGAAGGCGATGCTGATCTTTGCCGACAAAGTAGCGCGTGATTCGGCTGCCTTGGAAGATGCGGATTATGACAATTTGCGAGAACATGGCTTTGATGAGGAGGATATCTGGGATATTGGCGCGATTGCGGCGTTTTTTGCCCTGTCCAACCGGATGGCTAACCTCATTGGGATGCGTCCGAACGATCAGTTCTACAGTATGGGTCGCCAGCCTCGGGAAACGAGCTCGTGAGTTCGCCGCCAGAGGGGTTACCCTCAATTCGTACTATTGCGATGCCTGCGGACGCCAACCCCAATGGCGATATATTCGGCGGCTGGCTGATGGCGCAGATGGATCTGGCGGGTGGAACCTACGCTTTTGACGTCAGCCGTGGGCGGGTCACCACGGTGGCAGTAGATGCCATGACCTTTCACCTGCCGGTGCAGGTGGGTGACCAGGTGAGTTGTTATTGCACGACCGAGAAAATCGGTAATACCTCTATCGCCGTAAAGGTCGAAACCTGGGTCCGGCGCCGCCATGACCAGGGCGAAGAGCGGGTGACCGAGGGCCTGTTCACTTTCGTGGCTATTGATGCTGCGGGTCGGCCACGGCCGGTCAGGGCAAGCGCCTCCTGAGCCTCGTGGAATCCGACCAGCCAGGTCGATTGGAGCATTTCGCAGCCACCTTGAGCGATGCCGGGTTGCCGCCGTTGGCGTCTTGGCAGCCGCCGATGGTGCGGGATATGGACCTACATATTGCTCGTGATGGAACCTGGCACTACCTGGGTTCGCCAATACAGCGCACCCGACTGGTACGTTTACTCTCTAAGGTATTGCGCCGCGAAAATGAAGAATTCTTCCTGGTATCACCACAGGAAAAACTGCGCATCCAGGTTGATGATGCGCCATTCGTTGCGGTTGAGATGGAGCGCCTGGGTAAACCTGACGATCAGCGGCTGGTTTTTCGCACCAATGTGAATGACGTCGTTGTTGCAGGGGCGGATCATGCAATCTGTGTCGTGGAGGATTCCAGAACCGGGGAGCCTGCCCCCTACATCGGTGTGCGCGACGGCTTGGATGCATTAATCTCGCGCGCAGTGTATTACGAACTTGCCGAAATCGCACGGCCAGCGCCAGCGCCGCGCCAGCATACCCTGGGCGTCACAAGTGAAGGATGTTTCTTTGCGTTGGGCAGCAACTGTGAGCCATAAACAGGTTCTCGAGAAACTGGTCGCCTACCTGCGTGAGGAGGTGCCTATGGTGCGTCAGTTCGATGTTCGCTCGGCCGGGATGGATGCCTCTGGATTGGTTCTCGAGGTACCTTTGGCCATCAATTTCAACGACAAGCGTAGCGCCTTTGCCGGCACCCTGGCATCGCTTTGCACACTGTCTGGATGGGCTATGACTTCCCTGATCTGCGAAGCCGCAGGCCTTAAGGCGGATATTGCGGCGATTCATAGCGAGATAACTTACGCCAGGCCGTGTATCGAAGAGAAAGTGCGTGCCACCTGTGGCTGGCCAGCCGATGCGACTGCCGCGGCATTCACCACTGCCCTGGCGAGTCAGGGGCGGGCCGAACTCTCGCTTTCGGCCCGGGTGCTGTCGCGAGACAAAGTCGCGGTACGTTTTTCAGGGAATTACATCGCCCGGATGCTTTGACGACCCGGGCGATGTATGTGTCAACGGTCAGGCTTTTTCCAGTGCGTTTTCAAGATCGGCGATGATGTCTTCGACATCTTCAATGCCAACCGACAATCTGACCAGGCCATCGGTCAACCCCCGTTTACGCCTGTCTTCAACCGGAACATCGGCATGGGTCATGCTCGCCGGGTGGGTAATCATGGTTTCCACACTTCCGAGGCTCTCGGCCAGTCCACACAGCTGCACGTTATTCATCAAGGTTTTGCCAGCCTCAGTGCCGCCTGTCAGTTCGAAGGTGATCATGCCGCTGAAGCCAGACATCTGCGCCTTGGCCACGGCGTGCTGCGGGTGGGAGGGTAGGCCAGGGTAGAGCACACGGTCGATCTTGGCATGTGACTCGAGGAACTGCGCCACCTGCATTGCGGATTCCTCGTGACGCTTCATTCGCAAGTGCAAAGTTTTTAGGCCACTGAGGTTCAGCCAGCAGTCAAATGGGCTTGAAACCGCACCGATGGTTTTCTGAATATATTTCATTTTCTCAAACACGTGCTCATCGCTTGTGATCAGCACGCCACCGATGATCTGGTTATGGCCGGCCAGGTACTTGGTTGTGCTGTGCATGACGATATCAGCGCCAAAGTCGAGCGGCCGAAGAAACACCGGCGTTGCAAAGGTGGAATCAACACCGAGCAGAATGTTGTTCTCGCGAGCGATACTGACCATGGCTTCCAGGTCGCTTACTTTAAGCAGCGGGTTGGTCGGTGTTTCAATCCAGAGCATGCGGGTAGCAGGGGTAATTGCAGCGCGCACGGCAGCGGCGTCGGTAGTATCGACGTAACTGACGCTAAGACCCTGCTGAACAATGACGTTATCCAAAAGGCGCGTGACACCACCGTACACGTCGTCTCCGCAAACAATGTGGTCTCCGGAGGAAAACAGCTTGAAACAGGCGTCAACAGCCGACATGCCGCTGGCGAAGCTTATAGCGTACTTGCCATTCTCAATGGCAGCAAGATTGTCCTCGAGCACCTGGCGGGTGGGGTTTGACGAACGCGTGTAATCAAAGCCCAGATCCCGGCCTACTTCGGGCAGTACGTATGTGGCGGTTTCGTAGATCGGCGGCAGGATAGAGCCGGTGGTGGGGTCCGGGCTAATACCCGCACGAACGACCTTGGTATCAAATTTCAACGCAGTTCTCCAGTTATTCAGAAGTTATCGATGGATCTGTCAGGCAGCCCGGCGGTTTTTCTGGGTGATGAATTCCAGTAGATCGATCTTGTTGATGATACCGGTAATGACTCCGCCGTCGACCACGACAGCGACATTATTGTTTTCGAAAATCTGCTGTACATGACTGAGCGCCTCGTGCGGTTCGACCTTTCCCTGGAGTGGCCTGGCGACATCGCGTGAGGCATCCTCCAGGGTGTGTTCGCCGCTTGCGACTGCTCGCAGGATGTCCAACTCTTCGATCATTCGCAGATCGCCCTGACCAGAGGCTATAGGCATTTGTGAGATACCGGTGCTCGCCATACGTGCGATGACATCTTTCAGCGCTTCGTCCGGGTCAGCGAAGGCGATTTCCTGCTGCTGAAAGTCGAGCAATTCCTGTACGGTACCCAGGTGCACACCGGGACCCAAATAGCCCATATCGCGCATCCATTCATCGTTAAAGCACTTGCTGATATAACGATCCCCCGAGTCACAGACGATCGCCACAACGATCTTGCCCGGGCCGAGTTTTCGAGCCTCTTCCAGGGCGCCGAAGAATACGGTGCCGGTTGAGCCACCCGATAAAATGCCTTCCTGGCGGGCGAGACGTCTTGCCATCAGAAACGAGTCGCGGTCACTCACATTGATGATCTCATCCACAACTGAAAAATCCAGGGTATCTACCATAAAGTCGTGACCGATACCTTCGACACGGTATAGCGAAGGCGTGCTCCACTCGCCTTTTTCGTGGGCTTCTTTATAGATGCTGCCGTAAGGGTCCGGCCCGACTACGCGGACCGTTCGTCCAGCCTCGCCAGCTTTTTCTTTCAGATACTTTCCAGCGCCGGATATGGTTCCCCCGGTGCCAAGGCCGGCGACGAAAGAATCGATTTCGCCGTCTGTCGCTTCCCAGATCTCCGGGCCTGTGGTGAGGTAGTGGGCTTCAGGATTGTGCGGGTTTGAGTACTGGTCTGTATAAAAAGCATCCGGGGTTTCTCGCGCGACACGCTTTGCTACTTCAACATAACTGTCTGGATGGTGATGATCCAGATCGGTCGGCGTGACAATCACCTCGGCGCCGTAGGATTTGAGCATGTCAATTTTTTCCTGACTCATCTTGTCAGGAATGGTAAAGACGCAGCGGTAGCCCTTAACGGCGGCTGCCATTGCCAGGCCCAGCCCGGTATTGCCCGAGGTGCTCTCGACCAGGGTGCCCCCTGGTTTGAGCAGCCCGGCTTCTTCAGCCCGCTTTACCATGTTGATCGCCATGCGATCCTTTACAGATCCT
>Ga0207990_1001774_pt1 | contig 10627 bp, 9 predicted proteins | sample ETNtaG_8_FD_185780 | JGI IMG/M metagenome (GOLD analysis project Ga0207990, IMG submission 185780) | Marine microbial and viral communities from oxygen minimum zone, Eastern Pacific Ocean - ETNP201406SV75 (SPAdes) (version 2) | ecosystem: Environmental > Aquatic > Marine > Oceanic ...
AATTCACCTACTATGTAGCACAGAACCAATAAATATACTGACACAAGCAGTGGATTGCCTTTTATTTTTGGTCTGTCAGTCATAATTTATTTATCTCTATATGTAATTGATTGTAATTATCTATTAAAACAAACGCCCCGGCATCCAATAGTTCCTGTTTTGGACGGCTCTTATACCAATGACCGCCTGCTGTTACGCCCACAACCTTTACACCAGATGCCACTCCTGCCTTTACCCCAACCGCACTGTCTTCAAGTATGATTGTTTCCTCTTTATCTAAGTTATTTGCATTTATTGCCGCTAAATATATATCTGGCTCAGGTTTGGGTTTGTCAACCATATCAAAAGAAAAAACTTTATTCACTGCAAAAAACTTATCAAGTTTTACTTTCTTCAATCCTGAAATAATCCTTTCTTTCCCGCTGTTAGATCCTATAAAACAATTGTATGCAGTTGATTCAAGAAACTCTATAGCTCCAGGAACAGGGGTTAATTCACTTGCATAGATTTCATTGGCAATTTGCATAATATCGTTGAAAAACCCTTGTTCGTTATCAATATTAAATTTTACTGATAATTCTGATATTACATTAACTGTTTTTTTGCCGGCAAATTGTGAAAAATCATTTTCTGTAAACTGAATATTTCTTTCACAAAGATATCGGCAAAACGACCGGGCAACTAACATTTCGCTGTCAACCAGCACGCCATCAAAATCAAAGATAATATTTTTTATCATTTAAAAAAGTTGTTTTTATTGATTTTTCTAGAATATCACAGCTTTTAATGGGAGTTATGGATCTATTGATTGTTTTTTTTGATATTATTGAATATTATAATTTGAGCGATACATAACTCATCGTTTTTGAGCGAAAGTGGGATAGGTCGCCTTCAAACTTAAGGAGGTATAATGAAAATAGGCTATTTCTGCAATGCAACAAATTGGAAAAATAAAAAATCTTACAATGAAATTTTAGGTGAAATAAGAGAGATTGCTACATATTGTGATGAAAATGACTGGGATTCTATTTGGTTCACAGAACATCATTTCAGCCATGAAGGTTTGGAAGTTTGCCCAAATCCGTTAATGATTAGTGCTGATATAGCGGCCAGAACTAAGAATATTCGAATTGGACAAGCCGCAACCATTGTGACTTTTTGGAATCCTATTCGTGTAGCTGAAGACATTGCTTTGCTAGACAATTTATCAAATGGACGAGTAGAAGCAGGTATAGGACGTGGCATATATGGGAGAGAAGCATTAAATATGAATCCAGATGCAGATACTAAAGATCAAGCAAAAAACTTCCGATTATTTGAAGAAACCATAACCATTTTGAAAAAAGCATGGTCGCAACAATATTTTAGCCATGAAGGTGAGTTTTATACATACCCTGCCCCAAACTTTGAATGGAAACATGACATGAGTCCACCTAGTAGTGAATTTATGAATATTAAAACCAATATTTTGGAAAAAATAAGCATTGTTCCTAGACCCATTCAGCAACCTCATCCCCCCCTTCACCAAGTAGTGGATAGTCCTAGCTCAATAGAATGGGCCGCTAAGAATGGAATTAACACGATCATGTGGATACCGACTGTACAATCCTTAAAAAAACGCTTTGAAATATATAAAAATGCAAGATCAGAAACTGAAAATATAAATGTAGAAATGGGAGAAGGTGTCAGTTTGGTAAGGGATATGTTTATTGCTGATACTATGGAAGAAGCCAAGGAAAAAGCTGGCGAACAGATGGTTAATTACATGCGTTGGGTTTGTCATTGGCGAGGCCTTGGCACTCACATGAATCCAGGGGAAGAGCTACCCAAAACTAATCGTAAACTTGATCTATTAAATTATGACTTTCTTCATAAGCGTAACATGCTTTTTGGGACAGTAGACTATGTAATAGAAAAAATCGAAGAATTACGATCTGAACTAAATTTGCAAAACCTTCTGGTTTGGTCAAACTTTCCTGGAGTTAGGCATGATGATTGCATGAAAAGCATTAAATCGTTTACCCAAAAAGTAATGCCCCATTTTCATAAAATAAATAAAGCTGAAATACAACAGGCTTCCTAATGAACAAGAATGTAAATCATCAGATTTTGTCTGGTGGTCAAGCTGTAGTTGAAACTTTAAAAATTGAGGAGGTTAAATATGTCTTTGGTTTAATTGGTTCAGCTACAGTGGAATTGTTCGATGCCCTTTATGATGCAAAAGATATTAAATTTATTGATGTAAGAGATGAAAGAACGGGCACTCACATGGCTGATGGTTACGCTCGTGCCTCGGGGCAACCTGGGATAATAATTGCGGGGCAAAATGGTCCTGGGGCAACAAACCTTGTCACGGGCATAGCGCAAGCCAATGCTGCTTTTTCCCCTGTCATCTCTCTTGCAGGCGATATTGCTTCAGAACATAGGGGCAAAGATGCCTTTCAAGAAATAGATCAACAAGCACTATTTGAACCTATTACAAAAAAAACCTTTTCAGTTAAGCAAACTGAAAAAATACCCAAAATACTCAATGAAGCTTTTAATCTAGCCTTAACTCCTAGATGTGGACCTGTGCACGTCAATCTTCCTCGAGATATTTTAACCAACAATGCTAACTTTGCAGAATTCAACAAACATCAAAATAATATTTTGCCAAAAGCATCAAAAGAAAATTTAACAAAAACGATTGACATTATTTTATCATCTTCCAAACCTGTAATTATTGCGGGAGGAGGAATTAAAAATTCACAAGGCGGTCAGGAGGTAATTAATCTTGCCAAAATCTTAAACATTCCAATTGTATCTTCCGCTGGACATGGGGATGCACTTCCGTTTGATGAAAGTTTATATGCGGGACAAATGGGTCCTAGAGGAAATTCTGTCGCCTCAGAACTAGTTAAAGAAGCAGATGTAATTTTAGCTTTGGGAACTCGCCTTGGGTTTAATTCCACTTTTTTTTCTTACGAAAATATAAATGAAAAAGCCTCCATCATCCAGGTAGATATTGAGCCCAAATCTTTAGGTTGTTATTTCCCAATCACTATTGGTATTTGTGCTGATGCCAAAACAACTGCAATAAAATTATACAATGCATTATCACTTAAAAAAGAAACTATTAAAATTGACAGTTGGACAAAAAATTTTTTAGATAAACGAAAAGCTTATCTCATAAAAAGAGATGCAGAAGCAGATATTAATCCTCACCCTATTCAGCCTACTGGGCTTTTTAAAATTTTGCGTGAAACTCTTCCAAAAAATACTGCTGTAACTCTTGATGCCGGAACACTTTGTCTACAGGCAACGGATATGTTAAATTTTTATCAGCCGCGATCTTTATTTACACCCTTAGATTTTGGGTTAGTGGGATTTTCCTTTGCATGTGGTTTGGGCGTAAAGCTAGCAAAGCCAGATTGTCCCGTGATAAGCTTAATGGGGGACGGTGGTTTTGGAATGACAATTTCTGAACTTAGTACTGCGGTACGACACAAAATAAATACTGTCACCATCGTCATGAACAACAAATCCTGGGGTGCAGAAAAGGCTTATCAAAGGGATTTTTATGAAAAAAGATACATCGGCACGAACATAATTAATCCTCCCTTTGATAAGGTGGCGGAACTGTACGGAGCTGCAGGATTTCACGTAAACAAATTATCTGAATTAAAGAATGCAATCAATGATGCTCTTCAATGTGAAAAACCAGCTGTCATTAACGTTGATGTTGACCCCAACGCTCTTTATAGTTTTCGAAAAGATTCATTCAAACACAAACAAAAATTTTAATGCAGTTTTTTAATAATGGATTTGACGATCATTCTACATACTACGAGCTAAATATAAATAGAACGGGCATACCTACTATTTTTATACATGGTGTTGGATTAAATAACACAATGTGGCTGCCCCAAAAAAAATATTTTCAAAATAATAAAGTTGTTTTTTATGATCTATTAAACCATGGAAAATCAAAGAAGAGTTGCAAAGAATTAAAATTTGAAAACTTCAATGATCAACTTATGCATTTAGTTAAATTCCTAAATATAAAAACATTCAATCTCATCGGTTTTTCTATCGGAGCTTTAATTGCCCAACATTTTGCATCATGTCACTTTAATAAGATTAACAAATTAGTGATTATTGCCAGTGTATTTAAAAGATCTAATGAACAAATAAAAAAAGTCAAAAATCGTTATAAAAAAGTATGTGAAGGAAAAAACATAAGCAAAGATTCAATTAATCGGTGGTTTAGTAAAAAATATTTGGAAAATAATCCTGACGTGTACGATTATTTTTTTGATATCCTAGACAGAAAAAAAGATAAGAATTTTTTACCAGCCTATAAACTTTTTGTTGAGTCAGATAATTACAATTTAGATTTCTCAAATTTCAATATGCCAACATTAATAATGACTGGAAAAAATGAAGTTGGGTCAACGCCTGAAATGAGCGAAAAGTTGCATCAAAAAATCGCTAATAGCGAACTATATATAATCCCCAATGCAAGACATATGGCTACATTTGAACAAGATAAATTGGTAAATTCAAAAATTTCCAGCTTTATAAATTGATGAATGGGTGCTAAAAAGCTCAACAACCAAAACAATGGAGTCATTTACTAAAGTGTAAATACTAAAAATTCAACTATTTCAGTTAATTAAACCGAACAGTTCATATCTTTACCACAGCAGGAAGGTGATTTGATTTTTCCGTGACCATTTGGACATTTCGAAACTTGTACTTCCGAACCCTCAACGTCAATAGTGTTATCAACAAGAAGTTCATTGCATTTTCCGCAAGTAGCGTTAACTGACATTCCACATATTGAACATTCGTATGTAGCTATTTTTTTCTCCTTTATAATTACTTTTTAATATTTTACTCTACAGTGACAGATTTTGCAAGATTCCTTGGCTGGTCAACATCTGTTCCGAGTAAAACCGCTAAGTGGTAGGCTATAAGTTGAATGGGCAATGAATAAATAATCGCGGATGTTAGATAATTTGTATTGGGTAAAACAATTATTTGATCACAATATTTTTTTGCTTTTTTTGATCCCGCTTTATCAGTAATGATAATGGATTTGCCCCCCCTAGCCTTTACCTCATGAATGTTAGATAGTGTTTTGAAAAAATTATGATCAGATGGGGCTAATGCTATAACTGGTATTTGGTCTTCTATTAAAGCCAAAGGTCCGTGTTTTAACTCACCAGCTGCATACCCTTCACAGTGCTTGTATGTAATTTCTTTTAATTTAAGGGCACCTTCCAAAGCTATGGGGTACATAATTCCCCTTCCAATATAAAATATGCTTTTTGCATCTCTTAAACTATGGGCTATTTTTTCATACTTTTGAAAATCATATAAAATTTTTTTTACAGATTCATGAATGCGAAAAAGTGAATTAAAAACATTTTTTTCTATGTTATTGTTTTGCTGCTGGATGTGTAAACCTAATAAAGCCAAAACTGCCAATTGCGCTGTAAATGCTTTTGTGGAAGCTACTCCTATTTCTGGACCTGCTAGTGTTGGCAATACATAGTCACTCATTCTGGCTATTGAACTGTTAAGGACATTGACTATAGAGATAGTGAATAGACCATTCTGTCTAAATTTTTTTAGACATTCCATTGTATCCATTGTTTCGCCTGATTGAGAAACTACTATGGCGATGGAATTTTTATCAATTGTATTTTTTTTGTATCGATATTCTGAAGCGATATCAATTGAGATATGTTTGTCAGTCATTTGCTCAAACCAATACTTGGCTATCATACATGAATGGTAAGCGGTACCACAAGCTACCAAGATTATATTAGAAATATTATTAAAATCGATTGTGTTTTTCGGCAAAAAAACAGAATTAGTTTTTTTATCAGCAAAATTTAAAATTGTGTCTTCAAGGCTTATTGGTTGGTGAAAAATTTCTTTTTCCATGAAATGCTTGAACTTGCCTTTAATTTTAAAATCCTTTTTTGATACAAATTCATGTTTCTTTCTATTAACACTATTGCCCTCAATATTATAAATTGAAATTGAGGATGGGTTTATTGTTGCTATGTCACTTTCCTCTAAAAAAATTATCTCTCTTGTTTCTTCGGGTAATCCCAAAACGTCTGAACTTATAGAGTTAAAATTTTCGGATAGACCCAACACGAGTGGGCTGCCTCTACGTGTGGCATATATGGAATCCGAACCCTTAATTAAAAAAGCAAATGAAAATGTACCTTCAATATTTTGACTTACTTTTTTAATTACATCTATAGGGTTGTTAAACTGGTTTAACAACTTATCACATATTTCCGCAACAATTTCAGAATCTGTTTCAGATTTGATGCACGTTTCATCTAATTCAAAAGTTTTTACTAATTCTTCAAAATTCTCAATAATGCCGTTATGGACAAGTGCGCAATTATTTTTAATAAAAGGATGACAGTTATTTAGCGTGGGTTTTCCGTGTGTTGCCCATCTTGTATGTCCAATCCCTAGATTGCCTGATATTTTATCTTTAATAATTGCATTTTCTAATCTGGAAATCTTGCCAATACTTTTTTTATTGGCAAACAAATTATCATTCAATGTTGCAATGCCTGAAGAATCATAACCCCTGTATTCCAGTGAATATAATCCTGCTATTATTCCTTTAACGCAATCATTTTCGCTAGCAATTCCAACAATGCCACACATAAAAAAAATACTTATATTAATTTAACTTAATTAATAGTGTTTTAAATTTAATATGTTTGGGTAACTTTAGTTAAATATCTTGGTGTATCGGGATCAAGGCCCTTATACATACTGTACTTAATTATCCATGGATAAAATTTGGACATTATTATTATGGAGTCTAGTTCAGGATAATTCAGAGAGGTATAACCTAAATCCAATTTTTGATCGGACTGGGATTTAATTGAATAAACTTTATTTGTTATTTTTCTTAATTTTTCTGTGTCCCCTAAAACACCAGCACCTGAAGAATCATTTAATGAAAGTGTAAAAAGTTTAAAAGAATTTTCAATAAGGCTCCTGGGTCCATGCATGACTTCAGCACTACTAAATGGCTCAATTTGCTCTTGGCAAAGCTCCTTGAATTTTAGAGAAATCTCAGTTGAAAGGGCATATCCCAAACCTCGGCTTATTATAAAGCCGCTGGAAATATTATTATCAATTAATTCAGGATCCCACGCTTCACTTAATTCTGTATTGATATGTTCTGAAAGCTGAGGAAGATTATTTAATATTTCATTATCATTGCTTACGAAGGCTACAAGTTTAACTATATTCAAAAGTGATAAAACGAATGTTTTTGTCGCTGCCACACTCTCTTCTTTTCCTGCATTAATATTAAAAAAATAATTTGCATGATTAATCATTGGACTATTCAAATTATTGGTGAGTATCAATGTTTCCGCACCCATCTTACGGGAAGCTTGTTCACATTTAACTAAATCCTCACTTAAACCCGACTGAGAAATAACCACAACCAAAGTATTTGAAAAATCAAAATGAGAGTTTTCAAGAGTAATGATCGATGGTGGCAAACTATAAGTTGTCAGCCCTAGTGTTTTTGCAAACAAATAAGAGGCGTATAGTGCGGCGCAGTCAGAAGTGCCTCTAGCCACAGTAACTATATGTTTAATATTTTTTTCGGATATTTTTTTTTTAATCTGGTGATATGGATTTTTATCCTCCTGATTAAAAATTGCAATTTTCTCGGCAATACTATTTGCCTCTTCAAGAACCTTGCTAGTACTCATGATATTAAACTTCCATGTAAATATACTTTTTTGATGTTTAATTGTTTATCTAAAATTACCAAATTAGAACAAAATCCTTCGTCTATCTTTCCTTTATTATTTTCACTAATATATTGTGCCGCATTAAAGCTTGTCATTGCTACGGCTTTTTCTAGTGAAAAATTAATTTTCACTAAATTTTTAAACGTATCATGCATATTTATAACACTACCGGCTAAAACATCAAAATTAATCAGAGCCTTTCCATTTTTTTTTGTTATTTTAGTATTTGCAAAATCATATTGTCCGTCTGGCATCCCACTTGCAGATATGGCATCAGATATGGCATAAAGTTTTGGGATACATTTATGGGCAAGATGAATATTTTCTTGATCTACATGATATAAATCACAAATTATTTCAGCAAATTCTGCATGTCTAAGTGCAGCTGTTACCACACCCGGCTTACGATGATCATCACCTGACATAGCATTATATAAGTGTGTAAAACCTACCTTGTGTTTATTCATTATTTTCATACAACAATTATAATCAGCTAAAGAATGTCCAATTTGGACATTAATATTATTTTCTATTAAATAATCTATGCAGGAAACCGCTCCTTCCAATTCTGGAGCTAGAGTAATTACTTTAATTTTCACTTTATCTTTAATTTTTTCAATAAATTTAATATTGGGAAGTTGAGCATACTCGGGTTGTGCTCCTAATTTATTTGGATTAATAAAAGGACCCTCAAGATGTACACCCAATATATTTGTTAAATTATTATTTTGGTCAATAAAATCACCAAGGCCTTCAAGAGCTTTAACAGTGTCATCCAGAGTTGCAGTTAGAGTTGTTGGCAATAATGTCGTGGTACCTTGTTTAAGATGATACTGAGACATTTCTATAATCGAAGAAAATCCAGCCATAGTATCAAATCCATTTCCACCGTGACAATGAAGATCTATGAAACCTGGTATTATTAAATTTTCAAAATCTGATTGCTTGTCTTTATCTATATCTATGGATTCTATCTTATCACTAAATTCAATAGTGCCAGTATATGAACCATCGTGATTTATAATTTTTCCTGAAATTTTATTCACAAAAACATAAAGGACCGCTTTAAGCGGTCCTTTGATAAAAAAATTTATTTGTATTCTTCAAGCTCCTCAGCTGCCTCCGCAACCAAATCTGCTGCACTCCCTTCACCAAGAATAGCGCCTTGAATCATGGAGTTCATCACTGTTTGAAAAGCCTTGTAATCAACTAATAGTGGCTCTGGTCCACCATCAGCGATTGCATCAATGAACATCATCCAATAATCATCATTGTACGGAGCTACTGATCCAATTTGTGAATATTGCATAATTGGAGTTAATCCCCAACTCGTATCAAGATCATATTGAGCATCGCCTGAAGCTAATTTGGCAACAAGTTTGCTTGCCAAATCTTCGTGTCCTGTGCCATTGAAGACCGCAACGCTATCCGTAATCAGAAGAGTTCCTTGTTTTCCTTGCGGTCCAGCCGGAATTCTTACTGTTGTTACATTGAGTCCTTCTCCGTGCTGACCACGTCCCCAAGGACCATTGATATACATTGCAATTTTTTCATCGTTAAACAATTCTGTTAACTGTGAACGTTCCCACGCAAGTGGACCTTCTTGAGAAACATTCGCAAGTTTCGCATAAAATTCTAACGCTTCAACGGTATTAGAACTATTTAAAGTGATAGTATTGGTATCAGGATCAATTACTTGCCCACCATTGCTATAAAGATAGTTTAGGAATTGATGCATTGTATTGTCGAAATCTTTTCCGCACAACCCTATTCCGGCAATGCCTGTATTATTTTTAATTGTTTCAGCCATAGAATAAAGCTCATCCCATGATTGAGGGCCTTCGCACGCAAGACCGGCTTGCTCAAGAATACCGCAGTTCATGAAAAGCGCTTTTGTAGAAAAAGCATGAGGGTATCCCCAAATTTTTCCCAAATGTGAAACTGTATTAAGAATACCAGGTTGGTACATTGCTTTTTGAGCATCAGGAATATCAACCGCAACTATATGGCCGTTCTCCGCTAGTCCCTTAAGAGTTCTGGACCCAACGTATGAAAAACTAACTGGATCTCCAGCTATTGCTAAATTAATAACTTTATCCTGACATGTTCCCCAAGGAACTGCTTCCATGGTAACATTAACACCAGGATTATCAGACATAAATTGAGCGACAACATCCTGATCCGCTTGTCTAATTTCTCCACCACACATTACTCCATGCATCTCCGTAGCTGCCATAGATTGAAATGAGCTAAATAAAGAAACAAGTAGCGCAGTTAATATTGAGTTAATAAAAGTAAATTTCATTTATTCCTCCAAATTTAATTATAAATAATAATTAGTTGATTAGCAAAATACTATCAAGCTAGAATTCTAATATATGTACTTAAATAGGGGATTTTTATACTAGTTTTTAACAGCTCCTGCTGTTAGTCCTTCCACAATATATTTTTGTAAAAATATAAAGACCAGTAACACGGGGGCAATACCTACTAATGAGGCTGCCATCATTTCATTCCATTTAACGGTTTGATATCCTATGAATTCATACAAGCCAGCTGGTAATGGCATAAATTCTTTTTTTTGATTGAATGAAATAGCATACAAAAATTGCTGCGCATAAGCTCCTATAAAGGCATAAATACCAACAACGACAAGACCAGGGGTGCTTAGAGGTGTTATTATGTGTCTTAAAATTTGTAATCGGGAAGCCCCGTCCACAAATGCAGCTTCCTCTAGTTCTATTGGAATTTTTTGAAAATAAGATTTAAGTAACCAAATGGATGTAGGAATCAAAAAAGCAACTCCAGGCACTATCATTGCATAATAGGTA
>Ga0207990_1001776_pt1 | contig 10617 bp, 9 predicted proteins | sample ETNtaG_8_FD_185780 | JGI IMG/M metagenome (GOLD analysis project Ga0207990, IMG submission 185780) | Marine microbial and viral communities from oxygen minimum zone, Eastern Pacific Ocean - ETNP201406SV75 (SPAdes) (version 2) | ecosystem: Environmental > Aquatic > Marine > Oceanic ...
CCACCTGCTATCGGGGCATTGAACGGATAACAAGTAACAAGCTTTATTTCTTCTCGGTTCTGATTAATGATAATTCCTTGACTATCAGAATCAATAATCTTTATATCGGTTACCTCGTATATCAGTTCATTATTTTCAGCTTTACTGTTGACTATAAATTTCTCACCTATATCTACATTTTGTAAGAACTCAAAGTGGGTATCTCGGTGCCCAGACAGCATAGCTGTACCGCCCTGACCCGGATAAAATGAGCTCTCACTAAATCCAGGACCGAAAGCCAAAACATTGCCAGTGTCTCCAGACAATACTATTAAGTCTTGGTTATGCTTTATAGACTTTATACGCATAACCGGATGCATGTCTGCCCAAACCCAGGGCTTAACCTCTTTTCCTGTTGATATAGAGTCATCCCATGCATTACGTATAAGGTATTGGGCTAATTCTGCTTTGGCCGGTATGTACGCACCATAAGCAAACATCCCTAACCCGATAAACCCCAAAAGTAATGCCTTACGCACCACTAGACCTAAAACGAGTTATATAAGCTATTAGCATTGTTAGTAGTCCTATTATCAACCAGAGCATTGAACTTGTTGCAGTCTTTGGTGCGCTGATTGACATATTAACCAGGCTAGCTAGCCTTGCCTCTTCTGCTAAAGGTCTGTCTGTTGCAGACATAGACTTTTTGAGAAGTAGTGCCTTTTCCTTTTTAGTTACTGCCTTCTTTATTAGTGGATCCCCTTCTGAGCGTGAATTAGTGACATCGACCGCAACGAGTGAGGTGAACTTAGAAACCAAGTGATAATTAAGTGCCAATCTTGTAATCTCTAGCTTTATCTGGTCACGATCAACCAAACGTGTGTTGGAGTGATACTTGTCCATCAACTGTTCAACCTTGCGTCTACCCCACAACACATCTATTCCAGTAGTGTTGTTGTTTATTCCTATGTCTATGTTTTTTGTATAGGCACCGCTAACTGAATTACCGCTAACCTTTAATGTTCCAGGCAACACATTCAGCTTAAATACTGCGCTAATGGTTTCACCTGCATAAAGATCATTCAGAGAGGCTAAGGCTTGCTCTGCCTCGACACCCTCTGGGAACTGTATATCAATGTTGGTTAGTGCTGGGGACTCTAGCTTATCAAACAAACTGAGCATTTTATCCTCAACCTCTGAGTTGCTCCCTATATAGGTAAATGTACCCCTTCCTAGGTCAGCCATCTTGGTCATGAGGTAAGAATTAGGGGCAGAACCGATACCTATAGTGAAGATACGATCGTTATGCATATTTTCACGAACCACCCTAAACAAGTCCTGCTCATTGCCTACCTGCCCGTCAGTGATAAATATTATCTGACGTAGATAGTCATTTGAGCTAATATCTCGAGATTCTAGTGCGTATTTGATAGCACCAAGCGCCCTAGTGCCGCCATCTGCATCCAGATTATGAACGAACCAAGTGCCATGGTTGATGTTCATATTGATTGCCGGCATTGGGTTATAAAAGAGAGGATCAAATCCAGAGTCGAAATCGATAATATTAAACCTGTCGCTCGGCTTTAGCCTTTGGATTGCCTTATTTAAAGCGCTCTTGGCTTGAATCATTGAGCCTCCATCCATAGAGCCTGATGAATCGATTATGAATACAACTTCACGAGGAGTGTTACTCTTTTTGAAGACTTCGAGTTTTGGTGGAGTAGCCATAAGCATAAGATAGTTATCTTCGCCTTTTTGTTGAGTAAATATGGCAACGTCAGGTTGCAGGCCCTTGTGAGCTCTCCAGTTAAGTACAAAGTCGCGATCGGCCTGTGTCGTGTCGTTAGTTAACTTTATGCTCTTAGTGAGATTGTCAATCTCGTCGACCTGTACGCTGTGGTATGAAGACTCGATTGACTCGGTATTAAAGCCGGCCTTAAGGTTTATATTAATTGATACTGGTCTGTCAACATGTTTACTTGTGGGTGGCGTTATCTTTGATGCATCATTAACTGTGTGAGTATTTGGAATCACTCCCATAGAGTCGTATGGCGTCGATATTGGTACTCCCGGTATGTACCTATGACCTATCGTCATTGGAAACCTTATCGAAAACGATTCATCCTTTATCAGTACGGCCTGTTGATATTCGATGGCTATCTTTATACTTCCTCCTGGAGGTATATTGGCAACACTGGTGGTAAAAATGTTTGGTCTCTGTTGCTCAATTATGGCTGCCTTTTTGCCCTCATTTTTGGCCTTGTTGTATATTTTTTTTGCCTCTTTGCGTTCCTTTATCTGTCCATCTATAATGCGTCCACCTATGAACAATGTTAGATGGTCTATGGCCGAATCTTCAGGCAAAGGGAAAACATAAACACCCTCCACCCAGTCATTTGAGGGGTTGGTAAATGTCTGCTCAACCTTGACCCTGTTTGTTATTCCAGTTATGTTCATATCTACCTTGGTATCAAGAGCGGACTGAGTAAACCTTGTATTGTCTTTGTATTTATATATTATCGAACCAGTACCGACCTGGTTGACTGGGTTAGTGCTTGACGATACAGACTCTTTTGTCTTATCGCTAAAAGAAATATCAGCCATAGCGTGGTTTGCGTAAAGCAGTATTAGTGTTGCAATAGCGATCACAAGGGTGATGAGAGCTCCAAAACCAACAACAAAGGTTTTAAGCGATTCTAAGTATTTCATAAGGGCTTCCGGTTATTCGAAAGTCGTTATTCTGCAACAATCTATGTAAAGATGCTGTGTGGAGTGTGTGTTTTTTTGGTGTACTTTAGGTAGTTGTTGCTTCTAACTCTTTCATTCCCGCATCAACCCAATTCCATAAGTATAAAGCCAATATACTCTTGTACGGCTCGCACCAATTAATTACACTTAATTCTTTATCTAATTCACTTCCAAACAAACTTGTGTAAGCTTTATTTAGAGTAGAGTCACCTATTGGAAATATATTTTGTTTACCTAAATAAAACAGCAATATTATATTTGCAGACCAAACACCAAAACCTTTAAGCTTTTGTATCTCCACTAATGCCTGTTCTTGGTCTAGCTCTTCCCATTGATTTATCAGGTCAGGGTTTTCAATGAACTCATCGGCAAGACTCTTTATAAAGCCTACCTTAGAGTTTGATATTCCTGCACCCCTTAAAGATAAACTATTAATCCCCTTAATGTCTTCTGGGCTTATCTCTTGAGAATTAGGGAAAAGATCACTAATTCTTGAAAATATTACTTTAGCTGCGCTACTTGATAACTGCTGATTAACAATGATTTTTATTAGTGACTCAAAAACAAGGGTGCGCTTTTCAAACCCTATTGTGCCAAGTTGCTGAACTAGTAAATTAAAAATATTGTTTGTTTTTTTTAATTCCTCTATACCTAATATTAAGTTGTTTTCTAGTTCGGAAGAATAATTCATATTGACTACCATTGTATAACAAAGATGTATTGAGCTTGATTTATTATTAACTACCTCATAATGTAATATATTATTTACATATAGTAATATATATATTACATGAAGTATTATATATATTACATGAAGTATGTTATACTTTACATATCAGGTAATTTATAAATATTAATATGAATATAAAACTTAGAAATACTTTAGGAGAAATAATCTCAGCAGTAATAGCAATTATCTGGATGTACTCTAAATTAAATGCAGCCGCCAATATGAGTATCGTCTCAATCACTCAAGTGCTTGTTCAGGGCATTGGAATTAGCATACTTGCATCAATCTTATTTGCCATAGTTATTTCTATATTGTCATCAATCATTACTGGGGGCTATGAAAAAAATGTCGAAGATGAAAGGGATTCTATGATTGAGTTATATGCTATGCGGTTAAGTGGTGTCATATTTGGTATCTCCATTGTAATAATTCTTGCTCTATTAGGGTGGTTTAACCTACATATAAACTTTGGAATAATTGCTATAACTTTGTCAGGATTCTTGGCAAGCATTAGTAGTAATTTTTTGAAAATATATTTCTACAAATAGCTTTATTGAAAATGGCTAAGAAAAAAATCCATATTGAAAACTCTGTAAGACGTCTCAGGTTTAATAATAATGAGATGACACAACAAGAGCTTGCTGATTTGGTTAGTATTTCTAGACAAACGGTGGTTGCCATTGAGAAATATAAGTACACGCCATCTCTAGAGTTAGCATTCAAAATTGCACTAGCATTCAACAAAAAGATACAAGAAGTTTTTTTTATTAGTAAATAATTTTTAAAGGAGAATATAGATGAATGAAGATATTAAAGCTATCAATGAGCAACTTGACAGCATTAACAGTAATCTTGCAACAATAGAAAAACACTCTCTACGAATACGAGACAATGTTGGTTTGATATGGCTAATATTGGTTGTCTATATAGCCTATGTAGAGTTTTTTAAATGATTGAACAAAATGACTATTCATTAGGAGATTAACAATGAAGCAATACCCACTAGACCTAAAGATTGATTACTCAGAAACATCCAACAAATCAACCACTTTTATTATAGTAATGTTGATGATCCCAGTTGTTATTATTATTGCTCTTATTTCCTCTTATACTTGGATTTATCACTGAGAATAGTTTTAGTAATTTTAATAGAGTAGAATATATTCATAGTTCAAAGTAACACTAATCTATGAAAAAACTAACCATACTACTATTCTCAATACTGATTTCATTTAACTCTTATGCCAACTTCCAAGACGGATGGAATGCATATGAAAAAGGCGATTACAAAACTGCATTTAATGAATGGAAGCCATTAGCTGAGCAAGGTGATGCTTTAGCTCAACACAATTTAGGTGTGATGTATTCCAATGGCAGTGGAGTACTAAAGGACAACAAAGAAGCTGTTAAGTGGTACAGAAAAGCTGCTGAGCAAGGTGATGCTTCTGCTCAATACAATTTGGGCTGGATGTATGATAATGGTAAAGGAGTTCTAAAGGACTATAAAAAGGCTCATAAATGGTACACAAAAGCTGCTGAGCAAGGTGACGCTGATGCTCAATACAATTTAGGCTGGATGTATGATAATGGCGAAGGAGTTCTAAAGGACTATAAAGAGGCTCATAAGTGGTACACAAAAGCTGCTGAGCAAGGGTCAAACAAGGCTAAGGAACGATTGAAAGCATTAGATAAAGAACGATTGAAAGCATTAGAATTAAAAGAAATACACAAAGCCATAAATAACATAGAAAAAGCACCAGGAATCTCTTCCAGTTTAATAGGAAAGTGGTATGCATTTGATAGCGAGAATGAAACTGAAGCTTGTAATAGCACTCCTTCAGAAGAAATTATACTATTACATGATCAAACTTTATCTAGATATGATGTTTTGTCTGATAGTGAATATATTTCTATACCTTATAGCAATCATCACTTTTTTCCTAAAAACATTTTTTGGGTTACTGATGAAAAATCAGCAATCCATGAGTATTATTTTGAAACTTTAATGTTCCCAGAGCTTAAGTCCAATTCACTCTATTCTCATTCGAGACTTATTCAATGTCATAATTTAAACAATCAGATTGGCTTCATTTTGTTGGAAAGTGATGCAATCGAGTTTGATAAGTTCGTCTACTCAGTCAAAAATATATGCCAAAAAAGCAACCCAATTGATTGTTTGAGTGAGTTTGTAGATTTCGCTGACGTGTCTAGCAATAATGAGTTATCGCTTGCCGAGTTAACAAGATTTGCAAGATTTGTTGTCAAATGGCTGTCTTTAAAGGGCGAAATCACAACGGATGAGGGTATTGGTACTGCTGCTGCTAGTACAATTATTGCGCCTCTCCTAGCAAAATATATTTTGCTAAATTATGACTATGATAACGATGATCATATCGACATAAGTGAAATGACATACGATATGGTGAATATTACTGGAAGTTCAGAATTCAATAATAGTATTACCAGGTCCTATATCAAGGCAATGGACGCAATATCTAAATCTAAAAAAGATGCCTCTAGAATTATGGATACTATATTCTAATTTAAGGGAAACGATAAAATCTAAATGAAAAGCCATTATGGTAATCACTCATAGCGGTAGTAAAAGTACAGGATGCAGTAACCGAGTACGCCAATAATATTGATATTATTAGCATTATTAGTTTCATACTAACTACTATTGTATAGCAAAGAGCTGACACTCTGAACTGACCTCTGTCTAAAATTCAAAAGACACAAATATTGGGAATAGGATAATGGGTGCCAGTATAAAGGCACTTATCCAAACATAGCTCATTGGCTTGGCAAAGTTTAAAGTCCAGCCTTGCTTGTTTATTTGTTTAGGCGTCCAGACTCTTGAATCACGCTTACTATAGTAGAAGACACCCCACTTCCAGTTGTTGATGTTTTGGTATTCTTTTTGGTTTTGTTCCGAAGTGTTCATAGAAAGAGTACGTTGATGCTTGGGCGAGTGGAATAGATTCTATTGGTTTTTTCATTCTATTTATCTAGACAATCTCAACAAAAGTTAGGTTGTACAATTATTTCAGCAAGAATTAATTTTCAAGACTATTAAGTATAAGTGTTATTTTTTATGTGTAGATATACCAAATATTGCATACATTGGACACCAATTTATTAAACCTGTTAAGATTAACACAATGCCGACAATACTCAATAATAAAGTATAAAAATTTAGATAGAAGCCAGCCAGAATAAGAAAAATTCCCACACCTATTCTAATTTGTTTCTCGGTTTTACTTATATTATTGACCATCTCAAACCTCCAGCTTATTTCAGTTGAATTTATTGTACCCCAAAATGACCTATTATGTGGGGGGATTATTCAGGAATTGCTGCTCTGTTTTACTTAAGAGATAGTTATTTGCACCAGCTTAACTTCTTACCACCACCATACTCATAAGCCAACTTATTATCAAGCAATTCTCGCTCTAAACTAACGCCATCTATTAATACATTAGCAACCACTCTAAAGTACTTTCCTCTTTGTAAATTAGTCAACTTAATCTCTTTAGCATTAGCCAGTTTAGCTCTGACAAAATCTCTTGCTTTAAGTGCTAAATTCTTCTCATATTCACACTTTCCTCGTATCTCTGGTGTGTCTACTCCATTCACTCTAATAGGGATATTCTTGCCTACTATAGGAGGCAGTGAGTCTATGTCTACTCTGAATGTATCACCATCATAGACACTGATAACTTTTGATACTGTTACAGTGCCGTATTGGGGCTTTGCTTGCGAGTTAAAAGAAACCAGTATTGAGAATAGTAGTATGGTTAGTTTTTTATTCATAGATTCTATTTAGGTTTTCGCAACACCAAAGGCTTGATTAAGATAAAGCATATCGTCATCTGATAATTTAATAGACATAGCATCGGCACTGCTGATAACATTTTCGACGCGGCTGGCCCCAGGAATTGGAATCATCACTGGCGACTTCTCAAGCAGCCATGCCAGTGCAATTTGATAAGGTGTTGCGTCAAAGGCCTGTGCTACTTTGTTCAGTGGATGACTGTTCTCAGTGCGAACTTTACCATTGCCACCACCAACGGGACTGTAAGCCAAAAAAGCGATGTTTTGTTGTTCGCAGTAATCAATAATACCATTGCGAAAATAATCAAGGTTAAAGGGGCTACAGCGATCTTGGACACTAACAATATCAACCATTTTACGGGCTTGGATAATCTGCTCAAGAGTGGCATTTGAAAGACCAAGATTACGAATCTTTCCAGCATTCTTAAGGTCAATCAAAGCGCCCATACTTTCTTCAAAAGGCACTTTTTTATCGGGTTCATGAAAGTGATACAAATCAATGGTTTCTGTATCAAGTGCAATTAAGCTTGCCTCACAGGCAGCCTTGAGGTGATCAGGGTGGCCATTATCGACCCAATCGCCGTTGGGTCGCACTAAACCGCCTTTTGTCGCAACAGTAACAGGTGTACTACCCTGCCAAGCTTTGAACGCTTTGGTAATCAAACGTTCATTGTGGCCAATATCATTATCGTCCAGACAATAAACATCCGCTGTATCAATAAAATCAATACCTGCGTCCAATGCCTCACAAATTAGATGTATCGCTTGTTGACTAGTCGGTCGATTAACAGTGGACAGCGGCATCGCCCCCAAGCCAATTGGGTTGACTGAAATTCCGGATGAGCCTAGTCTGCGTTTTTTCATGTGTTTTAATTAAAAGATTGTTGCGACTTCAGTTGAATTGCATTCAGGACAATTATTAGGCTTACTGGATGAGTAGTTCATATCGTGTATTAATCATTTTCATAGCAAACAACCTTCACTGTGGCATTTTCAGACTCTTTTACTATCTCACTAACGGACTTGGAGCCATTAGCTTTTCTCTCAACATAATCAATTCTATTCAAATCCATAAATATTTTTACCATGTTAGATTTAATCGCAAAGTTAACGTTCTGTGCTGGTCTGTCACCTGTAATTTCTCTTGATTTTTCAAGCCTAGACACTATAACCCCAATTACATTACCGTTGTGATCTAACAGGGGACCTCCACTGTTGCCAGGTTGCACTGGAGAGGTTAATTGCAACTCTGCAATGTTATTTCTAAAGCCGGTGAGTGCGGCTACATTGCCTGTTGTTACTTTTATATTTGAGCCTAGGGAGGAAGAGAACGGATAACCAAGTGTAATAGATTGCTCTCCAGTAGTTACCGGTTTACGATCCCTAAATGATAAGAAGTGTTGACTCGGTTTACCTGTTATTAGGATTGACAAGTCGGTATTCTCATCGGTATCAAAAAGAGTAACTTTTGATTTGTATACTTTATTGTTGACAGACAACTCGTCACATCTATCTGTCACATGGTTGTTAGTAATTATATGGTTAGGCGTTACAAAAAAACCTGACCCTGACCCTGACTCTGATTTACTAATCTTAACTGATGTTTTGCCTTCGTTTTTTTCGTTTTTGGCAGCCCTGTAATACCAATTCGCTGACTCTTTGTAATCAATCTCTATCTCATCTGAGTCTTTAAAGCCATAGTAGTACAGAGATCCTAGCCTCATTTGTGCACCACGAAGCTTGTTGCCAGCTGCTTTTTCATACCACTCAATAGCCTTTAGTTTGTCCTCCTCTACTGCTAACCCTAATTCGTAAAACAAGCCTACTTCCAATTGAGATTCAGCGTCATCTAATTTTGCTGCCTTCATGTACCAATTGAAACCTTTTTTTAGGTCTGACTTGATGCCTTCATTCATCGAATAGAAGTCTCCCAAATTGTTAAACGCTTTAACGTTACCTTGTTCGGCAGCTTTGTTATACCAGTCTAGGGCTTTTTGCTTGTCTTGCTCAACCACTATACCTTGGTCATACAACACTCCCATTTTGTTTTGGGCGTCGGCATAATCTTGGTCTGCCGCTTTTTTGGCCCAGTAATATGCAGTGTCTACATTTTTTTCAACTTTTTCACCTTCAAAATAAAACTCTGCCAACTGGTTTTGAGCTTTATCATATCCATCCTCGGCAGCTATTGTGTAGTACTCTAAGGCCTGTTCAAAGTTTTCATCTACACCCTCACCGTCTTCATGCATCTGTGCCAATCTATAAAATGATTGAGAGTGCCCAAGCTTCGAAGATTTTAAATATTGCTCGATCGCCTTTTCAAAGTTCTTTTCTACTCCACTACCTAAACGGTATGACTCGGCAATTTCGAAAATAGACTCAATGTTCTCTTGTTCGGCTGCTTTATTTTCCCAATAAAATGACTTCTCATTACTCCTCTCTACGCCATTACCTAAAAAATAACGATGAGAGATCTCTTGCTGAGCATAAAGATAGCCAAGCTCTGCTGCCTGCAAAAAGTATTTAGAAACTAAGCTATTTTGCTTCGTTCTTGAGGTCCTTTCAATTAAGAAAGCTAAGTTATAGATTGAAGGGGCATGACCCTTATCGGCCCCCTTTCTATAATACTCGATAGCCTTAAAGTAGTCCCTAGGTAGAGTGTATCCGTAGGTATAGTCTAGCGCTAAGTCAAAGTCATGGTCCCTTTCTGAGTCATCTAATTTACCGGTAAGTATGTCAATCTTGTATTTACTCTCCGAGTCTCCCTGTTTGTAGCCTTTTTGGTAATACTCTAACGCCTTTGGAATATTTTTTTCAACCCCCTTGCCGTATTCATACAGGTGACCTAGTTCGAACTGTGCGTTTGCATTATCTTGCTTGTCGGCCCGAACAAAATACTCGAGCGCTTTTGTGTAATCTTTGTCAACACCAAGACCATGCAGATAGTTCTTACCTAGTAGCCACAATGAGTAGCCATTCTCGACATGTTCTATTGATCTTAAAAGCCAGTGATGCGCCTTATCTAAGTCGATCTCTGTGCCCTTACCAGTAAGGTATAACATAGCAAGGATATATCTTGTGTGAGTATCCGGTCCTCCAGTAGCGGCCTTTAGGAAGTATTGAAAAGTTTTCTTATAATCGCTATCTATGTCCTCAGCAGAAATCCTATAGAGCAGTCCGAGGGTACCTACTAGATCAAGTTCTGGGTCCTCTTCAAGTGCTTTTTCAAAGTGAAATATTGCAGTCTTATGATCCCCTTCTCGGAATGCATCATTGCCCTCTTTGTAGCCAGCAAAAGAATTAATGGAAATAAGTATTGAGAATAG
>Ga0207990_1001779_pt1 | contig 10605 bp, 12 predicted proteins | sample ETNtaG_8_FD_185780 | JGI IMG/M metagenome (GOLD analysis project Ga0207990, IMG submission 185780) | Marine microbial and viral communities from oxygen minimum zone, Eastern Pacific Ocean - ETNP201406SV75 (SPAdes) (version 2) | ecosystem: Environmental > Aquatic > Marine > Oceanic ...
AAACCGCAGAGACTGCCCTCCGGCGCTCCACGATGAACGAATTCTTAACTAATTTTGGTTCCGATCACACTTTGCTTTGGGCGCTACTCATCATCGGTGTGATCGGCTCATCTGCCGTTGGTCTGCACCTTTTCTGGACCGGGGTGTTCAAGTCCGTGGCCGCCCTCCGCAGCGCAACAGGAAAGGGCCCAAGGGACGGCGGTTAGCATGTGGTTCCCCAACGCCGAAGTCGCTGTCAATCCAGCCCTCCTTTTGCTCTTGGGTGTCATGGTTGGCACTCTAAGTGGGTTCTTTGGAGTGGGCGGAGGTTTCTTGATCACCGGAGGCCTGCTAGTCTTCGGAGTACCGCCCGTATTTGCCGTCGGGACCGGATTGGCCCTGATCATGGGCTCCTCGATCATCAACACCCTCAAACACCGTCATCTGGGCAACGTGGACCTTCGTCTGGGAATGCTGATGCTCGTCGGCACTATCCCAGGGGTATTTCTGGCCGAGCAATTGAACTCCACCCTGGAAGAAGCCGGTATCATCGGACCGGTGATTCGCTATGTGTATATTTTGTTTTTGGGAGCTCTCGGTGGGTTCATAGTCAACGATTACTTAAAGCTGCGCCGTACCTCCAAGTTGGCAGGAGAGGAGATTTCAACTGCGTCCCTGGCACGGCGGGTCCAAGGTTTACGTATCCCACCTCATTCAATCTGGCTGCCAGGCTTGGGAAAGGTTCCCACATATGTCTCTTTGCCGGTTTCCGGTATCAAGAACCTTTCGGTGTTCATCCCAGTGGCTGTCGGTTTGGGCGTTGGATTCTTCGCCGGCTTGTTGGGGGCAGGAGGCGGCTTCCTGCTAATGCCCGCTTTGATCTTCGGGCTGGGGGTGCCTACGACTGTGGCCATCGGGACCGACCTATTCCAGATAATCGTCACCGGGTCGTGGGGCACATTCATCTACGCGTTATCCCACAACGTCGACCCTAAGATGGCCATCATCATGCTCAGCGCGGCGTCAGTTGGCTCTCAACTGGGCGCTACAGCGACCACTTTCGTAGAGCCGGCCCGGATTCGCATCCTATACGGAGTGACGATCTTGGCCGGCGGCCTGGCGGTGGCGCTAGAACAGGTATCGACGTTCGGGGAAAGCGTGGAATTTCTGTCGACGTTGGCTTCGGTGGTGCTGCTCGGCGTGGGCGGCGCCATGTGTCTAATCATCGCCGCAATGATGATGATCGCTAAACGGAAGAATCGGTAGTTGATGCCTTCCGAAGCAGACGACTAGGTAACCAGGTCCCGGACCGTCTTCTCCACCAGTTCCTCGGGAACATCGGTACGTACCACCGACCGGCCCACCTCTTCCAGCATCACCCAGCGCTTGGATCCGCTTTGGACCTTTTTATCCAGAGACATGGCACCCAGAATATCGGACACGTTCAGCCCTTTGGCCGACGTGGGCAGGCTGAACCGTTCCAGGAGATGGCGTTGGCGGTCGACCAGGTCCTGGGAATGCAGACCCATCTCTTGTGCCATGGTCGCCGCGCCCATCATGCCCACGGAAACACCTTCTCCGTGGAAGAACTGGCCGTACTCGGTCGTCGACTCCAGCGCGTGTCCAATGGTATGGCCGTAGTTCAACATGATGCGGATGCCCAGGGTCTCACGTTCGTCCTGGCTGACCACGTTGGCCTTGATAGCCATGCTGCGCCTGATGACCTCAGTTGATATCTCCGGCTCCACTTCCACCAGCGCCTCGGCGTGCTCTTCGAACATGTCCACCAGGCTGGCGTCCAGGATGAACCCGTGCTTGATGGCCTCAGCCCAACCCTCAGCCAGCTCCCGTTTGCCCAGGGTGGACAAGCTCTGGACATCGGCGAACACGCCCCGAGGCTGGTAGAAGGCTCCAACCAGGTTCTTGGCCTGGGGCAGGTTGACCGCGACCTTGCCGCCGATGGACGCGTCGACCATGGCAGCCATGCTGGTGGGCACCTGCACGAAGGGCATGCCCCGCAGGTAGGTGGCCGCGACGAACCCGCCCAGGTCTCCGGCGACACCCCCACCAACGGCGATGATAGTGTGGCCACGCTCGGCCTTCAGGTCTGCCAGCCAGTGGTAAATACCTTGGGCCACCTCGAAACTCTTGCTGGTCTCCCCGGCGGGGATGATGAAGCAATGGGCGGGTATGCCCCGCTTCTGCAGCGCCCGTTGGACGTTCCGGCCGTAGAGGTTCATCACGTTGGCGTCGGTGATGATGTAGGCCGTGTTGATCAATCCGAGGTCCGTGAACCGGTCTCCCAGGGAATCGATCAGCCCCCAACCGGCGACTACCGGATAGGAACCGCCCGAGTGACTTACTTCCGCTGCCAGGTCTATGTCCGCCATGTTCTGGTCTCCGATCAAATATTGAGGCGTTGATTGCCTCTATTTTTTCATACTTGGATAGTCAAACCATACATGAACCGTAGAGAAACTGAAACCGCTAACAGGATTCTGAGTTGCTCAGACCGACTCGTTCCCCTACCACGACTCCGATGCCTTCCCGGTCATAGGTCTAAGCCAAGATATTCTCTCGGTGTCCTGGGCTGTTCATCCAATCGTCAACGACTTTGAACGCCGGCTCCTCCAGAGCCAGGTAGTCCCACCTTTGTGCGTTGAATGACGAATAGAGGTAACCCTGAAATATGTTCTCTGAGATCCCCTCGGTGAAAAAATCGCCAAAGTTCTTCACACATGTGTATCCAACGTCATTCCCCCGGTAGACGGCAGTCTGGCCCGAGAGGTTTTCGTGCTCAAAGAAATCGTTCAAAAACATGTCTTGGCTGTGAGCGCGGGCGATATCAGCCAGCTGCCAGTCCTGGCCCAAGACGCCTAACGAGTTCTTCTGCTGTTTGAAATTAACCAGTCGATGGACCTCGGATTCGAGAGTGACTGCCTATCAAGGCTCGCCCCGATCAAGGTCCGTCGTGCTAGTCGGATTCACCGAGTCTGAAGGAACAACCATCGAGGTCTGGGCCGAATCCTCTGAAGGGTCGTCGCCCATCTTCGTCTCGCCATCCGACAGAACATATCCGACGGCGGAAACCACGATGGGTATCCCGCCGAAAGCCAGAAAAAGCCATCCTGGGCCTATCCGTCTCTTTGGCTTTCCGGGGGCCTGGCGCAAGGGAGCCTCTGGAGTCCATTCATCGGGAGGTCCAGCCGCGGTTCGGTGAATCGGGCCGCCGGGCACACCAGAGCAGTCGTTGCAAGATTATTCGTCATCCCGGGTCGGCACAAACGCGTGCGGGCCAATCATCGCCACACTCCGTGGTCTATTCCGAAATTACTGTTGCGCAAGATTTGGTCCGCATATCTTCAGGATGGCCTCAGCCACTTGGTCAGGGGTCAGGCCGTCAGTCTCGACCGCGTGGTGGGCCTGGGAGTAAGCCGGCCTCCGCTGGGTCAGTAGCTCTTTGATCCTCTCCAGCGGGTTGCCAGCCCCCAATAACGGCCGGGCCGGAGCGTTGGGGTTGCCTCTGGTCACCCGCCGGTGGATGGTCTCGGGACTGGCGCTGAGGTAGAAGACCGTCCCGCCGTCCAGCATTGTCTGCCGGTTCTCATCGTCGATGAACGACCCTCCGCCGGCTGCGATGATGCGGCCCCTCTCGCCGCAGATGTCACTAACCACTGACCGTTCCAGTTCCCGGAAGGCATCCTCACCAGAATCACGGAAGATGTCGGCGATGGGTTTCCCGGCCCGGGACACTATCTCGTCGTCGGCGTCGATCCTAGGCCAGCCGCAGCGGCGGAAGAGAGCCCGGCTCACGCTGCTCTTTCCCGAGGCCATGAAGCCAACCAGGATTATGTTACGCACTTGGTCTGACTGCATGGGAAGATCGGGCGCAGGTCTAGTCCGGCAGCCGGGTCAGGTGCATCCGTGACCCCATGCTGGTATCGGTCTCGAAGTACAAAACCTGCTGGCCAACGCCGTTGGTGTTGGGCGTGTCGGAGACGAATTTCAGGCCATGGGCCTCGCACGTTCCGATACAAGACGATATATCGCCCACCGCATAGCCCACGTGGTCCATGGAGTGGTCCGCGCCCATGATTGAGGGGTCTCCAGGCTCGATCAGTTCAACCTGTACCTGGCCGAAGTTCACAAATGCGTTACGGCCGCCGCTCCGGGAAGGCCCGCCGCCGATGTGCGTGCCGTCAAACTTATCGGTGTACCACTTAATGGCCTCTTCCAGGTCCTTCACCCGGTAGCCCGCGTGGACTATGCGTTCGATCTCCAGGCCGTCGTTGCCTGCCACCGATTCGCCGGGAAGTTGGGTGATGTGCATCTTCACGCCGTTGGTAGTCGTGGAGTCGAAGTAAAGCAGCGTTTGGCCCAGCACGTTGACGTTGGGCTTGTCGGCGGCGAATTTGAACCCGCGGGCCGTGAGGTCGTCGATGGCGCGGTTGATGTCAGCCACCACATAACCCACGTGGTGCATAGTAAGGATCTCGCTGGAAAGACCGGTCTTGTCCTCAGGCTCCAGCAGTTCAGCCTCGGCATTTCCGAAGCGCATGTAGGCATTGCGTCCGCCGCTGGGCATGGCAAAGCTCTTGTTCAGGGGTCCACCTCCGGCATTGACTGCGCCGAACGACTGCCCGAACCAGGCAACGGCTCGGTCCAGGTCAGGGGTCAGGTACCCCATATGTTGAATCTTCTCGAACACGGTATCTCCTAATTAATCGGCCCCTAGTGTTTATTGAGGGCGGCCGGGGGCTGGGAAGTAGCCGGAACCGGTGCAGAACTCCACCCGGTTGCCATCGGGGTCGTGGGTGAACATGAAGCCCTGGCCGTCGAACCTAACGCCGTGGCGGGCGATCTCATAGCCGTTCTCTTCCAGAATCTTCATGGTCCCCTCGAAGTCCTCGACCTCGAAGGCGTGGTGGGTGTTCTCCGGCTTCACCGGCGCTTCCTCAGTCTCGATCAGGTGCACCATGATGCCGTTGTCCAGTTGCAGCCAGGTGATTTCCGGATTCGGGACCTGACTCTCGATCTGCTTGATGCCCAGCAGTTCGTTGTAGAACTTCATGGCCCGGGCGGTGTCTTTGACCATGGTAGTGACGTGGTTGATCTGTTTTGTCTTGATCTGTCCTGGCATGAGACTCCTAATTATTGAGGGGATTTCCCTTGGGATTTGCTGTCTATAGTCTGAGCCCAATTATGCCACAAAGGACAGGGCTTGGGCAGGCGTGGGCGTCAATGATTCGGTATCAGAGAGTGCTTCCCACAGTCACTATCGCCACGCCCGCCACCGTGACGCCTACGCTCAAGAACAGCCATTTTGTGAGGTCTTCCATCCGGGAGATGAATATCTGGGCCAGGACCAAGGTGAATATGGGATTGGTGGACACTATGGGCGAGACCACGGTTACATCGGCCCGTTCCAGTGCGAAATAGAGGGCGATCACGCCGGTCGCTGCGGCCAATCCTGAGGAACCGGCGGACAGAACGAATTTCATGTTCCCTCTGGACTCCCGCACTTCCCGCACCGTGCTGCTTCCAGCCAACGGCCACAACAGGATGATACCGAAGAGCAGCCCGAGTGCGGAGACCATCAGAGGAGAGCCGTACTCCTCGGTCAGCTCCTTCGCAATGACGTTGGTGCCGCCGTAGGAGGCTGCGGCGACCAAGGCCAGACCGAACCCAATCAGGGCTCCCCGGTTATTGGCGACCCCGCCCCGAATGGAGTTGCCCACGGCGGCAGTGAGCCCTAGAACAACCGTTAGCGTGCCCAGCAACACCACGAAATGGGGCCGCTCCCCAGTGATGGTGATGGCGAAGATAGACGCGAACACCGCCGCCGTGCTCTGGACCGCGGCCGTCCGGGAAGCGCCGATACGCCCGATGGCCTGATAACTGGAGGTTCGTCCGCCCAGAAAATTGACCACACCAAGCAAAAAGAACCAGGCCAGGGCCACCGGAGGCAGGTCCTTGATGTCGGAGAAGGCGAAGACCAAGGCGAGGAGGAGAGTGGGGCAGAAACTAACCACCACCGAAAGCAGAGTGCTGGACAGCGGGCTCATGCCCTGCATGCCCACCCTTGCGAGGACCGCGGCGCTGCCAAAACCGAAGCCAGACAGCAGCGAGAGAGCTATCGCGCCCATTCAGCGCTACGCCACCACGGTCATAGCTGGTTGCCCAGCACCACCAGGACCACTCCTCCGACGGTGAGCATCGCCCCGAATACCAGCCGCCGTGTGACCTGTTCCAACCGTGCCAGGAACAGGTGAGAAAGTAACAGAGTGATCAGCGGGCTGCTGGAGACTATGGGGCTGATCACAACCACGTCGGTCCGCTGCACTGCGAAGTACAGTGAGATGACTGCTATTCCCGATGCGATGCCGGCCAAAGCAACCCATCGTAACGACCAAAGATTCTTCGAGACCCCCTGGCCTGTTTCGCGGTGGACACCGCTTTGGGCGGTGCTGACACCCACCAGCGGAGCGAGAACCACTATGCCAACCACCATACTGAGCGTTGTGATAACGAGAGGAGAATCGAATACTTCCAACGTCTGTTTCGCCATCACGTTGGTGGCCCCATAGGAGGCCCCGGCGCCCAATGCCATCAGATAGCCCAGCACGAATATCTTGTCGCCCCGCCATCCCTCCAAGATCGATGTGCCGCTGGCGAAGATCAGCCCGCTAACCACCCCGGCGGTGCCCAGGCCGACCAGAACATGCATGCTCTCACCGATGAACGCCACCGCGAAGAGGGCCGCGAACGGCGCCTGGGAGGCCACGAACAGACTGGCCCGTGAAGCCCCGATCAGGTTGACCGCCAAGAAATTCTGGGACCGGCCCCCCAAGTAGTTCAATAATCCCAGGCCCACTATCCATAAGATGGCCGCCTGAGGGATGGAGCTGATGTCGGAGAAGGCGAACAGCAACACCATGATCGCTGAAAAAAGCAGGCTGAAGAACAGGGAGACCATGACGCCTGGAAGGGGGAATATGGCCTGCATACCCTGGCGGGAGAGGACTGCCGAACTGGCGAAACCAAAGGCGGCAATTATCGAAAAGGCAACAGCCGTCATAGGGTTGTCTAGGCCTGCCTATGGCTTTCGATCGCGCTTTCTATGATCGATTGGAAGATTAGGTTGCCGTCGGTGCTTCCCAGGATCGCCTCGCAACTACGCTCGGGGTGGGGCATCATCCCCAAAACGTTGCCGGCTTCGTTGATGATCCCGGCGATGTTGTTGGCCGAACCGTTGGGGTTGGCGTCTGCGGTGGCCTCACCGGAGGAGTCGCAGTAGCGGAAGAGCACCCGCCCTTCTTCTTCAAGCTGGATCAGGGTTGCGGCGTCGGCGAAATAGTTGCCCTCACCGTGGGAGACCGGCACGTCCAAAAGCTGACCCTGGGCGCAGGTCCGAGTGAACGGGGTGTCGGTCCGCTCCGTGCGCAGGTGGGTCGGCTGGCAACGGTACTCCAGGTGTTGGTTCGGCAGCAACGCGCCGGGGAGCAGTCCCGATTCGCACAGTATCTGGAAGCCGTTGCAAATGCCGATGGCCGTCCTTCCGGACTCAACAAACTTGTTCAAAGCGTCCATGACCGGCGAGAACCTGGCCATTGCACCGGGGCGGAGGTAATCGCCGTAGGAGAACCCTCCCGGCAGGATTACCGAATCGAAACTGTCCAGGCTGGTCTCATCATGCCAAACGTACTCGGCTTCCTGTCTGAGGATGTCTTTCACTTGGTAATAACAGTCAGTGTCGCTCCAGGTTCCTGGGAACACCAGAATGCCAAATCGCATATTAGGCTAAAGACTCCAGGTACTCGGTGGCCATCTCGTTCACCACCGTGCCGTCGGCTTTGCCCCGTACCTGGGGCATGAGCTTGCCCATCAGCTTGCCCTTGTCCTGGATGGAAGTGGCGCCAACCTCGACGACGGTGTCTTTTATCAACTTCATGATCTCTTCAGCAGGCATCTGGGGCGGGAGGAATTCTTGCAGGACCACCAGCTCCGCGGCCTCTTTGGCCGCCATGGTGTCACGTCCGCCTTCCTCGAATGCCTTGATGCTGTCGCGGCGGTCGCTGGCCTGTTTGGTGGCCACCTCGATCATCCCGGCGTCGTCCAGTTCTTTCTTCTGTTCTTTCTCGACCGCCTGCACGGCGAATTTTAGGAAACGCAGGGCATCCAAGCGTGCCTGGTCGTGGCTGCGCATGGATGACTTGATATCTTCTTCCAGTTTCTCTCTGAGGGCCATGATAGTAATCCGATCCTGCTGTGATTGCTTGTTATGCGAAAAGAGGCTACGCCTCCATTCTACCGCTTGGGCGGGGCGCGGGGATTATAGTTGGCGTCGAAATTGTGTGTCAATGTGGGCTACGAAGCAAGAAATTACCCTTTTTAGCATCCGGTTCACCCGAAGCCGGTAGTAAACGGGGCTTTGCTTCCTTGCTTGCCTTCACTTTCCCGAGGAAAATGATTTTGCTATACTCGTGTAGCTCTTTCCCAAACCTGGGGACGAGTATGTCTTTTTGTAAGGCGGGCTATTAGGGATGCCGGCATACGCCGTTATTGGTGGCCAATGGGGTGACGAAGGCAAGGGGAAGATCATCGACTATCTTGCCGGGGACGTTGACGGCGTAGTCCGTTATGCAGGCGGCAATAACGCCGGACATACTGTCGTCAACGATAAGGGCACTTTTCAACTGCACTTGGTGCCGTCTGGCATCTGCTGGCCGGATGTCTATGGAATCATAGGCAACGGCGTGGTCGTGGACCCCGACGTACTGGTCAGCGAACTGACCGAGATCGCATCACGGGGCATCGACACCAGCAAGCTCTTCATCAGCGAACGCGCCCACGTGATAATGCCGTATCACATTGTCCTTGACCGCCTGGAAGAGGAATCCCGCGGCGAGGGAGCCATCGGCACCACCGGCCGCGGTATCGGCCCCGCCTACATGGACAAGACGGGCCGTATGGGCATCCGCGTCGGCGACCTCTTGGACTGGGAAGCGCTGGTTCCCATGGTGGAACAGTTGCTGAAGCACAAGAACGCCTTGATCACCAAGATCTACGGCGGCGAGGCCCTGATTATGGACGAAGTTCTGGCCAAGTGCCGCCTCTGGGCCGATCAGATGGCCCCTTACACAAAGGCGACCGAACAACTGGTCCAGGACTTACTGGCCCAAGGCAAAAAGGTTTTGCTGGAGGGCGCTCAAGGCACCCTTCTGGACATCGACCATGGGTCCTACCCATACGTTACCTCGTCGTCTCCGTCCATCGGCGGCGCCTGCACCGGGCTGGGACTGAACCCTCAGGCCATTAAGGGCGTGCTGGGCGTGTTCAAGGCCTACTCTACTCGGGTGGGCGGCGGACCCATGCCCTCAGAGATCACTGACGAAGAAGCTGAGGAGATCCGCCAGAAAGCCCAGGAGTTCGGCGTAACCACCGGCCGGGCCCGGCGCATCGGCTGGTTCGACGGTGTAGCCGCCAAATACAGCCAGTTGGTCAACGGGTTCACAGGGATCGTGCTGACCCGCCTCGACATTCTCGACGAGTTCGATTCAGTAAAAGTCTGCATCGGTTACGAAGTGAATGGAGAGCGCCTAGACAGGTTCCCAGCCAACACCGGTCTACTGGCCCGCTGCGAACCGATCTACGAGGAACTGTCCGGTTGGGACAAACCCACCGCCAGCGCCACCAAGCTGTCTCAGCTTCCCGAGAACGCTTTGGCCTACGTCAAACGCATCGAAGAACTGGTTGGTTGCAAGGTCCAGATCATATCCACCGGCCCCAGACGGGAAGAGACCATTCAGGTGGAACCGGTCTTTACGTAGGCTGCCATCCAACCCGTAGGCACGGGTTTTCAACCCGCTGCGGCGTTGGCAATCCAATCCCTTCCCAGCAAGACGGTGATGACAAAAATCCCCGGCGTACTTGGTACGCCGGGGATTTTTTGATTTACTTTTACTTGGCCTGGTAACGCTTAGGGTGAGACCGGCAGGTCGATCTCGAATTCGTCCAGCAACTTCTCGATCTGGCCTATGGCCATGTCGCTGGGCGGAATCATGGGCAACCTAGGGTCTCCAACTTTGATGCCAACGCGGTTCACTGCGTACTTCACGGGAATAGGGTTGGACTCGACGAACATACCCAGGAAGATGGGGAGCAGACGGCGGTGCTCTGTGGCGGCGCCCTCGATGTCGCCCTCCAACAGCAAACCCATCATGTGCTTGATCTGGTTACCAACCAGGTGGGACACCACGCTAACTACGCCATAGCCGCCCATGGACATGATCAAGAATGTCTGGTTGTCGTCGCCGCTCCAGACTTTGAAGTCGGGCGCGGATTGAATGATGCGGGCGATCTGGTTCATGTCGCCGCTGGCTTCTTTCGTGCCTATGATGTTATCGATCTTGCTCAACCGCAGCGTCGTCTCGTCAGTCATGTTTACGCCGGTACGGCCCATGATGTTATAGACGATGCAGGGAAGATTAGTCTTGCCTGCGATCGCCTTGAAGTGCTGGTAGATCCCTTGTTGCGGGGGTTTGTTGTAGTAGGGCACCACGAGCAACAGGCCGTCGACGCCCTGCTTCTCAGCTTCCTGGCTGAGCTCGATGCTCTCGGCGGTGT
>Ga0207990_1001780_pt1 | contig 10600 bp, 11 predicted proteins | sample ETNtaG_8_FD_185780 | JGI IMG/M metagenome (GOLD analysis project Ga0207990, IMG submission 185780) | Marine microbial and viral communities from oxygen minimum zone, Eastern Pacific Ocean - ETNP201406SV75 (SPAdes) (version 2) | ecosystem: Environmental > Aquatic > Marine > Oceanic ...
CCGCCAGCCCGGCCCGTAGGCGCCTGAACCCCCGTGCAGTCCCAAGTCATCGCAGATGGGTCCGTTCACGATTATCAACGGGGCGCAGGGGTGGGTTGTGGCCTGGATGGCATAGAGGTTGAACACCTCATCACACATCGCTTCCACCGCCGCAATCACCACCGGCAGGTACTCGGGCCGGCACCCAGCCATAACCGCGTTCACAGCCAGTTTCTCCACCGTGGCCGAGCCCCAATTGGGCGGTATCTCGCCAATGATGTCCTGGGGAGTTAATGGAGTCGCCGCCAGCATGGCCTCCACTCGCTCCGCCGTGGGTGGGACCACCGGCAGGCCGTCGGTCCAACCCCGCTCCAAATAAAGTTCCTGGATGGCCTCAAAATCGTCGTCAACTTCCAGTCGTTCGGAGATCAGATCAGTCAATGTGTGCCTCCCTAATAAGAAAGGCGGCCCATCACGGGCCGCCCAATGTTTCGCAAGTGTGGGTGCCTAATTAGCGGCTCCCGGTCAGGCCCTCAACCACCTGTTCCAGCAGCCCGTCGGCCTTGGCCAGCAGTTTGTCGGGCTGCAGGCCGCCCAGAGGGTGCTCGGCGATGGCCATGGTCAGTTCCGCCATCCCCAGGGAACGCCGTTCCACTTCACCCAGGCGCTGGAAACGGTCTGTGCCCACCACCACGGTGCGGACATCCCGCTTCTCTAGTTCAACCGCGTCGTGGATACTCCACGACGTGCAGGAGCCTCAATCCGCCAGCCCGACGACCACCGCCTGCACCGACGCGGCCAGTTCGTCCAGCATTTCATCTGTAGCTGGCAGAGAGGCTGTGGGTTTGCGCTTGTAGATGACGCCTGATATCTCGTATTTCTCCCGCAGCAGCTTCTCCAACCGCTCGAAGAGCAGGTCGCCGTTGGGCTTGCTGTTCCACAGGAAACCGAGGGACTGCCCGCCCAGACCATCCAATGCCGGGGCCATGGCCTGGGCCATCTCCCTGGGCGCCGCTGTGGGGTCTAGGACAATCAATTTGGGTCTTTCAGTGGTGGTCATGTTTCACCTTGATGCGGCATGTGGGCCATCTGTTGTTTGCAGGCTAGGGCTTGATGAAATTCATGTCAAGTTGTGCCGTGTCACGGCCTATCCCGTTTCCAGACAGCGTGCTTGGTGCAGAATTGCCGCAATTGTTACCGGCTGGTTAACCTGAATGGCGATGCAGTAATGGCAGATATTCGTCGGACGACAGCAGGAGTTGAGCGCTCTCACTTCCTCGCTGGACGAAACGTTGGCCGGACAGGGCCATGTGGCCTTGCTGGCCGGAGGGGCCGGTATCGGCAAGACCGACACCGCAACCGCACGGAGGCCGCCAGCTACGGGCTGACCGTCGGCCCAGATTCAACCGACTCCGCTAAATGAACCAGCTCTACCCTTTAGCTCCAATGGCTCAGGAAAAAGAAAAACCGCAGCCAAGAAAATCGAGGCTGCGGTTTTGGCTTTCCCGGCGTCCGATAATCCCTACGACGGCTTGAAGAAAGGCGACGGCATCGGACCCACCGGCACTTCGATCAGAACCGGGGCATCCAGCGTCAACGCCATCTTGAGGGTGGACTCCAGTTCTTCAGGCCCGTTTGCCACGAAGCCCTTGGCGCCGTAGGCTTCCGCCAGCTTCACGAAGTCCGGGTTGTGAAGTTCCACGCCGATGGTCCGGCCGTTGAACTGGTTCATCTGGTCGCGCTTCACGTTGCCGTAGGCGTTGTCGTTGAAGACTACCACCACCACGTTGATGTTATGGGCCACGGCGGTGGACATCTCCTGGGAGTTGAACATGAAGCCGCCATCGCCCGATAGGCAGACCACGGCCTTGTCCGGCTGGGCAACCTTGGCGCCCAACGCGGTGGGATAGGCGTAGCCCAGGTTTCCAGAATAGGACGAGGTGATGAAGGTGCGGGGCTCGTACACCGGATAGTGGGCCCGGCTGTAGTAGCCCAATTGGGTCATGCCGGAGATCAAGATGCTGTCCTCGGGGATGGCTCGACGCACCGCTTCCAACAACTCTCCCTGAGGCTCGACCTTGATGATGTCTTCCGAGCGCTGGGCCTTTTGCGCCGCCACCTCGGCTGTCCGGTCCGCTTTGGCCGGGCCTTTGGCTGACAGAGCGCTGAGCAGGCCCTCCATGGTAAGGCGGGCGTCGCCCTCAACCCGCATGGTGTTCTCGTAGTGGCGGCCGATCTCCTCAGGGTCAACATCGATCTGGATGACCTTCTGGCCGTCCAGCCACTGGGAGGTGACCAGCCTGGTGCCCACGGCCAGGATCACATCGTGGCCGAACTGCTCGCGGGCTATAGTGTCATTACGCAGCCAGAGCGCGCCCAAGGCCAGGGGATGGTGGTCGGAGATGGCGCCTTTGCCCTCGGCGGTGGTGACCACGGGGGCCTGAAGGTGCTCGGCCAGTTTGGTCAAAGCTTCCGAGCCTTCAGCGGTGATCACGCCACCTCCGGCCCAGATCAGGGGATTGGACGCGCTGGCCAAGGCCTCAGCAGCAGCTCCGATCTGTTCTTTGCTGGCGGCCGCTCTTCGGGGGGCTTCCGGCTCGAGCAGTTCTACTTCACCGATCTCAGCCAGAGTCTCGGGTGGAATCTCAATTTCCACAGGACGTGGTCGGCCATTCTTGAGCTTGTGAAATGCCTCGTGTACTACGTCGGGAACCTCAGCCGGATCCATGATGCGCTTGGCCCACTTGGTTACCGGACCAATGGCGTCGAGCTGGTCGTTGACCTCATGAAGCATGCCACGGTCTCCGCCGATCTCATCCCGCTCGACCTGGCCTGTGACCATCAGAACTGGAGAGGATGCTGAGTAGGCGGTGGACAATGCCGACGCGGCGTTTAGGAGGCCAGGTCCGGGCACCGTCAGTGCGGTACCGATCTCGCCGCTGGCCCGGGCGTAGCCGTCGGCCATGTAGGCGGTGGCCTGCTCGTGACGGACGGTGATGAACCGGATGCCCGGCTCGTCGTACAGGCCGTCCATCATGTGGTATAGCTGGACACCGGGCAGTCCGAATATCACGCGGACTCCCTCCCGGTATAGGGACTTGGCCAACGCCTGGCCGCCGGTCATCTTAACCATTGCTTCTTATTCCTTATCAGTGATTTATCGTTTTAAGTTACGGAGTGTTGAACTGCACCAAGATGCCGTCCGGGTCGCGGACGTAGATGCTCTTGATATTGCCATTGGCATCGGTGTAGGACTCCCTGGATCCGGCCAGATTGAACCCCTTGGCCTCCAGCTCGTCGGCCAGTCCGGCCACGTCTGCGACACCGAAGGATATGTGGCTGATGCCCACCTGGTCAAGCAGAATGGGCTTGCCGTCGGCTTTCTCCCCTGGATGGCTAGTCAGCGTCAGGGTGGGGGTCAGGTCATCGCCGTAGGCCAGGCTGACCCAATGGCGGGTGTTGCGCTCCAGGGCGTAGTTGTCCAGCCGCGCGGTCTGGGTGCCGCCTTCGGTGACGTCGGTGGTCTTCTCACCGACCACTGTCATCCCCAGAGCGTCCCGGTAGAACTTCAGGGACTCCGCCATGTCCCGGACGCACACGCCGACATGGGTTACACAGGTTGCCTTCATGTTTTGGTCTCCTATGCCGCGGGTAATCCGGCGGCCGGGTCGATCCTACTGGAAGATAAAATCCCGGATGGCCGTGAAGTATTCGTCGATGCCCTTGAAGAGCAGGTCGTTGTGGCCCGCCCCGGAAATCGTAATCATCTTTTTGTCGGTGGACGCGAAATCCCGGAACATTTCCTCGGCGTGCTCCAGAGGCGCCAGTGCGTCCATCTCGCCGTGGATGACCAACACCGGGATGGAAATAGATGCCGCCTTAGCCCGATAGGTTGTCTCAAAGTCCTCCACCTGTTGCAGGGCCAACCCGGCGGTGAACTGGCCCAGGCTGGGCCGTCCGCTTTCGATGATCACGCCGCTGATGACCTGCTCTTCTTTGGCGGCCAACTCAAAGGCGGCGTGCCGCCCCATGGAGCGGCCCATCACGTAGACCGGCCCGTTATACCCGCTAGCGCCCAGCACAATCTGCATGGCCTGGAGCACGGTATTGGCGTCAGAGAGCATGCTAGTGAATGTCGGGGAGCCGCCGCTCTTCCCATAGCCCCGGTAGTCGGCCACGAAAAAGTTGAGGCCGATCTGGTTGTACAGCGGTGCAATAGAATTGTAGTCGATGGCCGTTTCGCCGTTGCCGTAAAAGAACAAGACGGTGGGGTTGCCGGTGCCCGAGGGAAAGAACCGGCAGGACAGGCCGATCTCCTCACCGGCCTCGCCGACATTTATCGTGTAGTCCTGCACTCCGTCCGGCGGTGGAGTCCAACCCTGCCGGGGGAAGAAGGAGTTCATGGATATATTGGGGTCGTCCAGGGCTGAATAGTCCACTTGGGCCATGTTTGTTTCTCCATGAACGTCATTCCAGCGATAGCTGGAATCCAGGATATTCTCTTTAATCGATGTTTGGCTACCGCAAGCTATCTGGATTCCTGCCTTCGCAGGAATGACGGTTGGGTTGATGTTGGTCTTAGCCGAAAAACCCGTCCGCCATATGGCTCTTCAACAAATCCGCCACCAGTTCCGGCCTTTGGATGGGCACGTCGTGGATGCTGTCCTCAAGCCAAACGGTCTTGCTGTTGGGTAGCTGCTGTTGCGCTTCGTCAACCGACATCAACCGCCGCTGGCCCCGGTCCTGGGTGGCCACGTTGCTCTGTTGCCGAGCGGGCATGATCAGCACCGGGCATTGTACCTGCTTGTACAGCTCGATGGGGTGGTGGTCCCACAGCGCCTCAATGATCCTCAGGTGGTTGGCTCGGTTGAGGCGGGCTTTGATCGTGTCGTCTTCCAGCACCTCAAAATTAGCCATTACCACTTCATGGGACCCAGGCGCCATACCCGCGCCCTCGTGGCGGTCGCGCACCCGTTCCATGAAGCTCTCGATTTTTACGCCGGTGAAATCGGGCGGAGACATCTCTAACTTGGCGTCCTCGACGCTGGAGTACCTGGCCGACGCATTGATCATTCCGCCGTCGATCCAGGCCATTCCCTTCAACGACTTTGGAGCCCGCACAGCGAGTTCCAGGGCGACGCTCCCTCCCCACGAGTGGCCGACGACCACGGGGGCCGCTCCGCCCAGATGCTTGATAACACCGAGCACGTCCTGGGTCACTGAAGCGAAGTCGAAGCCCTCGGTTGGTTTGGCGCTCTCGCCGTGGCCGCGCTGGTCCAGGGCGATCACCGCGTGATCCTGAGCGAGAAGGGGCGCAACCATATCCCAGATGTGGCAAGTGGAGGCCAATCCGTGTAGCAGCAAAACCGGTTGTCCAGACCCGCCCCAGTCCCGGTAGTGAAACTCTAAGCCGTCAACTGTCACCAGTTCGTCACGGGGGGTGTCTGCCATCTTTTAAACCTCGATTTGATCCGGACTCAGACCGGCCCGTCCTCCCGCGAAAGGACGGGCCGTATGATTGACTCTTGGATGCGCGCTGGAAGGGCTACTTCCAGATTGCGAAACCCCAACCGCCGCCAGTGCCGGCAGGAGAGCGGTAGACCGGAACGTACTCAACCACGTCCATGTCCAGGTGCTCGCATGCCCCGGCTGCGGTGATCCAGTTGAGGATCTCCGAACTGCCGGAATTCAGACGGTATTTGGGCAGAGCGGCCAACTGATTGATGTCCTTGTCCTTCATGCCTTTGAGGGCTTGTTGGTCGATCTCTTCGTCCACCAGGAAGTGGCTCAGGCCGCCGGAACCCACGATCGCGACCTTCTTGTTACTGTCCCAGCTCTTGATCGCCTTGGACACGGCTTGGCCCAGGTTGTAACAACGGCGGGCGCTGGGCGTGTTGGGCGGATAGAAGGTGTTTTGGGTGATGGGCACGATGGACCGGACTTTGTTGTTCATGATCCGCTTGACCACGTATGAGTAGGCATGGGGCATGGCCTGAGGCCGGCGTGCGGTGACGATGGGTTCTTTCACGTAGCCGATGGGCCCGACCGTTCCTCCGGATTCCTTATTCATGTAGCGGGACTGGGCGATGTCGAAGTTGTCTTCGATCAGGCTCTCTATGAGGTGCAGACTCAACTTCGAGTCCACCGGAACGTCCATCTCCTCAGTGCCGTAACCCCACATGGAGGCTTTGGTCGCTGGGGAAGCGCCGTCGCCGATGCCCCGGGGCGTGAGGTGCATGGTATCGCCCCAGTAGATGGAGAACATGGGCATGTTGTCGTCGAAGAATAGCTCTTCCTGATCGTCGCCGACGATGACCACCACGTCGGGGTCAGCCTCGATCATGGCGTTTTCCAGGGCTGTGATGCCCCTTTGGCAGGCCTCGTATTGGGCTTGGAATTTCTCGGGTGTCAGCCTGGTGGCGATGGCCGGGTCGGCGGTCGCCAAAAGTTCATCGTAAGTCCTCGTGGAGCCATCCTCCAGGGACAGCAGCAAGGGGTTTACCTTGTCGCGGGCGGCGTACTCGCCCCACATGTCGCCTGGCAGACTCAGCATGGGGCTGTGGGAAGTGCCAAGGCCCAAAACAATCTCGGCCATGATCTCTCCTTGTTCGGTGCTTCGTTAACTATCAAATTTGCCGGGAAAGAAAATACTGGATACATAATCCGACGGAACGGCAAATTTCGCAAGCGTCCAGCCAACGGGCGAAAGGTGGGGTCCACTCAAACCACGTTTGCTGGTTTTGGAATGGCTTGTTTAGAGCGGACGCCCTCACTCTAACCCTCTCCCATGGTGGGAGAGGGAATTTTTTCGTTGCTCCGCGGAAGAGGGTTCCGCTGAAACCGAGGAAGCGCGCCCAAAATCCGCTCATCCTGAGCCTGTCGAAGGACCTGCCGGCTGTAGTGGGTTCGTGCCCAGCAAGTGGTTCGACGGGGCTCACCACGAACGGATTTCCGGCCAGTTCGGTTTGCCTGGATTCTTGCTTTCGCAGGAATGACGAAAAAAACGGGGCTGCCTCGCGGCAGCCCCGTTTCGTCTCCATCGTGGATGTTCTCCCTTTTAGCTGAGGTGCTTTCCGAAGAAGGAGATTACCTTTTCCCAGCCGTCGGTGGCCGCTTCCTGGTGGTAGCTGGGCCGATCCACTGCGAAGAAACCGTGGCCAGCGCCGGGGTACATGTGGAACTCATAGTTCTTGTTCAGACGCTTGAGTTCCGCCTCAGTCTCGGCTACGTCGGCCGGCGATGGCCGGCCGTCTTCTTCTCCGAACAGTCCCAACATGGGACAACTCAACCCGTCCGTGAAATCGATCGGCCAGGCAGGCATGGCAGGGGTGAGCTCGTCATTGCCCTTGGTTACGCCGCCGCCCCAGCAGTCCACTGCGGCGTTGACGTTGTCCAGGGTGCAGGCGCCCAGGTAGGTCTGGCGTCCGCCGGAGCAGAACCCGATCAGGCCAACCTTACCGTTGACATAAGGCAAGCTGCGGAGATAGTCCATCGAGGCTGCAACGTCGCCCATGGTGCGGACGTCGGGCATGCCGCCGGCCTCGCGGATGCTGGTGCTGTTCTCGGTGGGAGAGCCCTTGCCCTCGCGGAAGTGCAGGTTGGGCGAGATGGTTGCGAAGCCGTTATAGGCCAGCTTGCGGGCCATCTCTTTGGAAGCTGCGTCCCAGCCGGGCATGTGGTGAATCAGGACCACACTGCCGACGGGGCCGGCGCCGAGGGGCCGGGCCAGGTAGGCGTCTATTTGGGTGCCCTCGTGTCCATTGATCTGTACGGTTTCGGCTATCAGTCCTTCGTACGGCATGAATAGTCCTCCCAATCTAACTTGTGTCTGTGATTCCTCGGAACCAATTTGGTCCCGGTGTGCCCCCGTTGCCGGAGGGCAGGCAGTAGATTACTACCGGTGGCGGGCCGAGTCAATCTGCGCGGAGCGGCTCTGCGGCGATACGTAAGCACCTTAGCCTTAACTTAGGTGTTTGCCGAAGAATCTAATCACCTTTTCCCAACCGTCGGTGGCCGCTTCTTGGCGATAGCTAGGGCGGTCTACGATGAGGAAATTGTGGCCAGCGCCGGAGTACGTATGGAACTCGAAATTCTTGTTCAGCCGCTTCAACTCAGTCTCCGTTTCGGCGACGTCAGCCGGTGAAGGTCTATCGTCGTCTTCCCCGAATAGGCCTAGTATCGGACAGTTGAGTCCTTCGGTAGATTCGATGGGCCAGCGGGACCTGCCTGGGTTCGGCTCGTCATTCCCCTTGGTCACGCCGCCGCCCCAACAATCGACTGCCGCATCCACGTTGTCTAGGATGCAAGCGCCAAGATAGACCAGGCGTCCGCCGATGCAGAAGCCGATGAACTCCACCTTGCCGTTGGCGTAGGGCAAAAGCTGCGCAGATGCTGCATCGCGCCTTGTACGTCGCCCATGCCGCGGTCATCGGGCATTCCGCCCGACTCGCGGACACTAGCGCTATTCTCCTGCGAGGTGACCTTGCCCGCGCTGAAATGTATGTTGGCCGCGATAGTGGTCAAGCCGTTATAGGCCAACTTCCGGGTCATCTCTTTGATGGCCGCATCCCACCCGACCATGTAATGGATCAAAACGACGCCACCCACAGGTCCCGCTCCAGTGGTCTGGCTAGATAGGCGTCGATCTGGTCTCCTTCATGCCCGTTGAAGAGCACCGTCTCCGCGATCATACCTTCGTATTTCATAAATAGACTTTCCTGACTCCAACAGATTTTGGAGCCGCTTTTGCTTCCAACGCCCGCCTATCGAGGCTGGGCAGGCAGACGTCTACTACCGGCGAAGGACGGCGTCAATCACCGCTGTTTTCCACACCTGACTGGCCGGATTCGACGCCAGATCATTGGACCGTTTCTATTGTTGGCATTGCCAAACGTAGGAGGCTATAATGCGCCCAGCCATTCACGGGGTTCAATCAGCTAGGAGTGTAGAACAACATGCCTCTCCCAGAACGGATGAAATTCGGAATATTCATGGGACCTTTCCACCGGGTTGGTGAAAATCCCACATTAGCCATCGATCGCGACCTGGAATTGGTCCAGTGGCTGGACCAATTGGGCTTTGACGAAGCATGGATCGGTGAACACCACAGCGCCGGATGGGAGACCATCTCATCCCCTGAGCTATTCATGGCCGTGGCCGCCGACCGCACTAAGCACATCAAACTGGGCTCCGGAGTCATCAGCCTGCCCTACCACCATCCCTTCATGGTCGCCAACCGGATGGTCCAGCTAGACCACATGAGTCACGGACGGGTGATGATGGGCGTGGGCCCCGGCGCGCTGCCCGGCGACGCCTATATGCTGGGCATCGACCCCACCAAGCAGCGCCAGCGTATGGACGAAGCCTTGGGCGTCATCCTGCGCCTGATGACCGAGACCGAGCCGATCACCTATAAGAGTGACTGGTTTGAACTCCAAGAAGCCATGCTGCAACTCCGTCCCTTCACCAAGCCCACCATGCACATCTCCGTGGCCTCGGTGCAGTCGCCGGCTGGCGTCGCCCTGGCTGGTAAGTACGGCACATCGGTCCTGACAATAACACGGCCGAGAGACCCGGGCGCGCCGGAATCGGATCTGGCCGGACTGTGGGCCGTCGCCGAAGAGTCGGCCGCTGAGCACAACCAGGTGGTCAACCGCGACGATTGGCGTCTGGTGCTCCCGGTGCATATCGCCGAAACCCGGAAAGAGGCCTTTGAACAGGCACGGATTGGCGCGGGCCGCTACCAGGCTGAGTATTTCGAACACACCATGGGGCGTGACCCGGTCATCGACGGGCCCCCTGAAAAGATCATCGACGCCATGGTGGACAACGGGACCTGGATAATCGGCGACCCCGACGACTGCATCGCCAGCATCCGCAAGCTGGAAGAGCGGAGTGGCGGCTTCGGCGGTTTCATGGTCCAGACCATAGACTGGGCGCAGCGGGAGCAAGTCATGCACAGCTTCGAACTTCTGGCCCGGTACGTGATGCCGGTATTCCAGGGCACGACGCTCAGCACCGCTGCATCGAACCAATGGGCTTTCGAGCACCGGGACGTTCTGACCGCTGGCCGGGTGCGGGCCATCGACCGCGCAAAGTCCGACTACGCTACCCGTTAATAGGTTCAAATAGCCATGAAAGCTGTTTGGTACGAGCAGAACGGCGGGGCGGAGATACTCCAGTATGGCGACATGCCCGACCCCGAACCGGGGCCGGGCGAGGTCCGGGTCAAGATCGCAACTTCGGGCGTCAACCCCTCCGACTGGAAACGACGTCAGGGTCTGACCGCCAGTATCGGATTTCCCAGGGTGATTCCCAACCAGGACGGGGCCGGGGTGATCGACGCCGTGGGCGATGGCGTCGACTCGTCGCGTATCGGTGAGCGGGTCTGGCTGTTCGAGTCACAATTCGGCCGGGCATTCGGCACAGGGGCGGAGTACACGGCTCAACCCAGCGGCCATGCCGTCCGTCTTCCCGACAACACCGACTTCGCGGCGGCGGCAGGACTGGGCGTACCCGCCATGACCGCACACCGCTGCGTGTTCTCCGATGGCCCAATCACGGGCAAGACCGTTTTGGTCACCGGAGGTGCGGGCGCTGTCGGTCGCTACGCGATTCAAAT
>Ga0207990_1001781_pt1 | contig 10600 bp, 6 predicted proteins | sample ETNtaG_8_FD_185780 | JGI IMG/M metagenome (GOLD analysis project Ga0207990, IMG submission 185780) | Marine microbial and viral communities from oxygen minimum zone, Eastern Pacific Ocean - ETNP201406SV75 (SPAdes) (version 2) | ecosystem: Environmental > Aquatic > Marine > Oceanic ...
CTAATACTAATTTAATCATTTACAACAATAATAATTTGGAATAAATGGCATTTTACCCATTTATTCTTAGCTCACAATTCCATTTGACTTAAGAAGTGATTCGACGCTAGGTTTGTTGCCCCTAAATTTTACATACTGGTCCATAAAGTCTAAGCTACCTCCAGTCTGAAGTATGTTCACTAAAAATGAATTTGATGAAACTGAGCCAATACCTCCACTTGACTGTACATGGTAATATGCATCGGCTGCTAATACCTCGGCCCATTTATAACTGAAATATCCTGCAGCATAACCTCCACCAAACACATGACCAAAAGTGTTCAAAAAGCGGTTTTCATCAACCATAGGCAATAAGGAGGTTTCAGACTGAACACTATAAAGAGTGTCGTAAGTGTCATCATCCAGCATGTGGGTCTTAATATCCCATAACGAAAACTCGCATTGGCGGAGCATCTGCATTGCAGACTGGAAGTTCTTTGAACTAATCAATTTATCGTATAGATCGTTTGGCAGTTTATTGCCTGTTTCCCAGTGCGAAGACATAAGATCAACCACACCACTCTCATAACAATAAAACTCCATATACTGGCTTGGTAACTCGACACCATCCCAAGGGACTCCGTTTATGCCTGCTACACTGGGGTATGTTACTTTAGTCAACAAATGGTGCAGGGCATGCCCAAATTCATGAAATATTGTTACAATTTCATCGAACTCAAAAAGTGCTGGCTTATCTTCGTTTGGTGAATTTAAATTGCAAACAACAAATGCCACAGGCTTATTGTTATCGTTAAGGCCCTGGTAATCAGACATCCATGCACCACCCCTCTTATTCTCTCGTGCGTACAAGTCTAAATATATTCGACCGACAGTTTCTTTTTCACTATTTACATCTAATACCCTTACATCATCGTGGTAACTTTTTTCACTAGTTTCAGTTAGCGTTACACCATATAGCCTCTCGATAGTAATGAACAAACCTTTCAATACATTTTGTTCAGGAAAATATGGCGTCAAGTCAGATTTATTGAAGCCAAACCTTTTCTCCTTAAGTTTTTCACTGTAATACATCAAATCCCATGGCTTTAATTTTTTTCCAGCAAAAGATTGCAGCTCGTTTAGCTCTTCAATTGCTTGTGGCTTTGAGCGTGATACCAGGTCATTTAAGAAATCTATTACCTGGCCAGGAGATCTCACCATCTTGGATTCAACAGAGAGCTCTGCATAGTTATTGAATCCCAATAGTTGTGACATCTCTTGTCGCAAAGATAAAATCTTTCGCATTACCCTGGAGTTGTCGTACTTCTTTGAGGTCACACCTACCTCTGATGCCCTTGAAATATATGCCACATAAACCTCTTCTCTTAGTTTTTCATCATCTGCATACGTCATCAGATCTAGGTAAACAGGGATTTGAAGATTTAATTCATAGCCGCCTTCTTTCTTTATTTTTGACAATTGGTTAGCCCCATAACCATTAAGTTGTTTTTTGGAAACGGTTTTATTCCATTCATTAGTTGCCTTTAGTGAGTTGTTTGAAAATTTGCTACTAAGAAGAGTTAGCTTTTCTTTAATTTTCATTACTCTTTCTTTATTGTTTCCCTCTAAAGCGACCCCAGAAAGTTCGAAATCCTTGATCGCATTCTTGATTATATGACTCTGCCTAGAATCTAAACTAGACTTGCTTAGTTTTTTATAGGCCTTATATAGGCCCTTATTTGAAGCTATTTTGCTATAGTATTTTGAAATTATTGGTAGGGTTTTTTCGTACTCTGCGTTAAATTCGTCTGTATACATTACTGAGTTTATGTGAGAATTTACACTCATCGAACGCCCCAACTCATGCTCAATTACATCTAGAGGTTTAACAACACTATCCCAGTCACACCCAGTACTTGCGATTTCAGCCTGCTGTAGTCCTGACTTTGTTATTTTTTTTATCGTACTGACGATATCGTCTGGCACAAAATTGGGTGCTAAGTTGTTTGACATATTTTATTTCTATTATTTGATATATACGGGTTGAGCTATTTTACTATTCAACGAATAGCAAATATCTATTCAATCTGCATAATAACCATTGATGGCTTTTATTTCTTGAAATTCATGTATACCATAGGACCCATATTCTCTACCATTGCCTGACTGTTTGTATCCACCAAATGGTGTACAGTACTCTTGCGCTACACCGTTAATGTGAACTGTGCCAGATTTTAATAAGCGACTAACCCTGCGTGCTTTCTCCATATCACTAGTAGCAACATAAGCCCCAAGACCGTACGGTGAATCATTTGCTATATCTATCGCCTCACTCTCGGTTGTAAATGGAATCATAACTAATACTGGCCCAAAGATTTCCTCCTGCGCAATTCTCATTTGATTATTTACATCAGTAAATAAGGTAGGCTTAACAAAATAGCCCTTCTGGTGGTTTGATGGTTTTCCAAGCCCTCCTACTGTTAAGGTCGCGCCCTCCTCTATTCCTACCCCAATCAGTTTTTGTATTTTTTGCCATTGCAGTTCTGAAACTACTGGGCCTAAGTGGTCACCACTATCATGGGCACTACCAAGCTGAATACTATTAACGGCATTTGTGGCATAACGAACTGCATCATCATAGACGCTTTGCTCAACCAGCATTCTTGTGGGTGCATCGCACGACTGTCCAGAATTAAACAAACACTCTTCAACGCCCTGCTCCACCATAGCCTGCAGGTCTGAGTCAGCAAAAATAATGTTGGCAGATTTACCACCCAGCTCTTGTGTCACTCTCTTAATCGTGTCTGCTGCTGACTTGGCGACCTGTATCCCGGCACGCGCTGACCCGGTAAAAGAGACCATATCTACCAACGGGTGCGAAGTCAAATCAGGACCTATAGTTGGACCGTCACCATGAATCATATTAAATACACCATCTGGAAACCCTGCTAAATCCATACACTCTGCATATATTTGAGCAGACAATGGAGTCAATTCGCTAGGCTTTAAGATAACAGTGCAACCAGCAAGAAGTGCAGGAACAACTTTACATACGACCTGATTAACGGGCCAGTTCCAAGGCGTAATTAGAACGCACACACCTACAGGTTCACGTATTAATTTTGCGTGCGGGCCGTTGTCTTCTTCCATAGACATTGATTTAATCTCTGCAATCGTAACTTCGGTGTGACCTATTACTGTTTCTGTTTGTATTTCGTGTGACATATCTATTGGAGCACCCATTTCCGTACTTATGGCTTTTGCAACATCGTCGTAACGTTTGTTGTACTCCTTTAAAAATTTCTCCATCATATCGATACGGTCTTCTAGTGATGTTTGACTCCAACTGTATAGTGACTCCGACGCAGCTTGTACTGCCAAATCAACATCCGCCCTACTTGCCATATAGACCTCGGCAACAGAACTTTCGGTTGACGGATCAATGACCGAGATTGAGTCATGCTTGTTCTTGGGCAATGACCATGCACCGTTAATATAGAACTGTAAATGTTTCATATAATCTCCTAATAGTTTCTTAATTTTATACACGCCTTGAGAAAATCCTTACCAACACGATTGGCACTCATCTTAGTCTAGGAGTGTATCACTTCTTGTCTTTTTATTGCCCATATTTGGGTAATCAATATTGCTTCTTCCATACAGGGTTTTTGTTCTTTCTGGGCTACCAACGACCCCTGGTACCTCGGTGAACGATTGAATTAATAGCATCCGGTCAGTTGTTCCAGTGTTGTGTGTTACTTGATGTAATGCAAATCGACCTAAAAAGAATTGCAAATCACCAGAATTAAGTTTAAGCCGTTTAACTCTTATGCGGTCCCCATTAAGAACCTTTTTAACATCTTCAAAGCGCTCACTGTCTTTAGTTCTTAGTCCTGGAACATACTCAAAATAACCACCAGATTTAGCTCCTTTTAATAAGAAAGTAACGGTGAAGTCGTTAGTGTCAAAATGCCAATTAAAGGTCTCTCCTGGTTTACATAAATTAACTATCATGTTGGACACAGGGTCAGCGTATATATGCAGCTCATCTTTATCAAGACATGCGGCAAGAAATTTCCTTAATGACTCCCAATGGTACAGTTTATATGCAAATGTATCCTTTCCAAACATATCAGCTGTAATAAAACCGTTAGTGCGCTCCATAAAAACATTTTGTGGATGATCTGAAGGCTTGTCAGGATTACCATCGGCTAGATAAACATTGCACAGCTTTGATGGAGAGTAATAGGCACGAGATTTCCTTTCTTCAGCTTCAGTAACTAAAGCATATAGACCATCACTACTCAAAAAGTTAGGTAAAACAGAGCAACCATCATCCATCAGCCCGGCCTTAACGCTATTAACAATTTCTTTGTACTCTGCGCTATCTGGTTTATCAATAGGATAATTTATTAGGTCAGCTATATTTTTTATATCCATAACTTAGGTCACATAGGCGTGTAATCTTGCCTACCACTAATAATCACTTCATGTCCTGGCTCTTCAGGCTCATCATCCACCATCTCTGGAGGAAACCCAACCCCCAAAACCTGTACTTGTGCATCCTCTTCGTGCCTTTTAATAATGTTTGGAGATAGCTCTCTCGGCCCATAACGCTTTTCTCCATCTTTGAAAATATCAACCACCAAAGGAGCGATCTCTAAATTTAATCCGTTACGTTTTGCAATGTCATTGAAAATTCCTACATCCTTTGATACCAGATCCATAGTAAAGCTTATATCTCTGCTACCATTAAGTATCACTTGTGACTCGGTTTCATGCACGAAAGAGTTTCCAGAGGATGCTTTTATTGCTTCATATGTCACATTCATGTCTAATCCTGATGCCTTCGCTGTAGTCAAAGCTTCTGCAAGAGAAACTAAATTAACAGTAGCCAGATAGTTAGTAAGAACCTTAAGTGATGATGCAGTACCAAGATCACCAGTATGTAATATACGTCTACCCAATGAGCTCAGTATTGGGAGAACTAATTCAAAAGTAGTCCTACTACAACCTGCAAAAATTGAGATGTTTCCTGTGTCAGCCCTGTGGCATCCACCTGATACTGGACAATCAACTGGCATGGCGCCTTTTTTTTCAACCAGAGCACCTATGCGCTTTATTTCTGATTCGTCTGTGGTACTCATCTCAAGCCAAACTTTTCCTTCAGCTAAGCCCTCTATAACTCCGTCTACTGACTCCATAACCTGTGAGCAGGCTTTCGGTGACGGTAGACATGTAATTATCACATCACAACGCTCTGACAACTCTTTAGGACTAGATGCAGAATCAGCTCCCTTACGCACAAAGTCTTCAACTAAATCATCATTCAAATCCCTAACTATTACTTTGTACCCGTTACGCAGTAAACTTCCACACAACTTAGCTCCAACATTGCCAAGACCAATAAATCCAACTTTCATTTAATACTCCAATAAAATAACTCACATATCAACCGCGTGCCGGTTAAGAAAACAGTTTATACCTTTTTTAAATTCATTTTTGAAAGACTTTTTTTATACGAATAACCATGAATATCTAAACACATTGTTATCACAAAAAAATATTGACAATTTAATATTGGTGGCGTATTCTTTTTTTTATCTTGGCAGTAAAAACACTAAAGAACATCAATACATATATCTCAAATTTATAACTCTTATAGGATATTGTTATGCGACTTTCATCAAAAGCTTTTATAAACAATAAATGAGTCCTATATTGCAAAAAGACGATCGCTATAGCATTCTTTTTGAACCAGTAGATATTGGACCTGTAAGAACAAAAAATAGATTCTATCAAGTGCCTCACTGTACTGGAATGGGGCACTTAAGGCCTCGCGCAGAATCTGCCCTACGTGAAATTAAAGCTAAGGGTGGTTGGGGGGTTGTCAGTACTCAAGAAACTGAAATACATCCAAGTTCAGACTTATCTCCTTTTCCAGAACAGAGAATTTGGGATGCTAAAGATATCCCAGCTTTGCGTATGATGACCGAAGCTATACATGCCCATGGCGCACTCGCAGCAATTCAACTAACCCATAGTGGTCACCATTCCCCTAACCTGTATTCCCGTACTCCACCCTTATCGCCAATAGATCAATCGGTTGATTTCATTTACCCAAAGCAAGCCAGAAAAATGAGTAAAACCGATATTAAAAACTTGCGTTTATGGCACCGAAAAGCTGCACTAAATGCCAAAGCTGCAGGCTTTGATATTATTTATGTCTATGCTGGACATGGCATGACATTGACACAACACTTTATCTTGCCAGAATACAACAACCGTTCAGATGAATATGGTGGCAGTTTGGAAAATAGAATACGCTTAACCAGAGAACTACTAGAAGAAACCAAAGATGCAGTTGGTGATACATGCGCTGTAGCATTCCGCTTTGCTGTGGATGAACTTAAAGGTAAAGATGGAATGCAATCACATGAAGAAGGTCGTGCAGTTATAGAAATGCTGTCAGAGCTGCCAGACCTCTGGGATGTGAATTTGTCTGACTGGTCTAATGACTCTCAATCAGCTCGCTTCGAACCTAACGAAGGTTACCAAGTTCCATTTGTTGAATTTGTAAAAGGTGTTACCTCTAAACCAGTTGTAGGAGTCGGCAGACTTACTTCTCCAGATTTAATGACTTCCCTAATCAAGAACCAAACTCTAGACCTAATCGGTGCGGCAAGACCATCTATAGCCGACCCATATTTACCAAACAAAATCGCAAAAGGCAGGATAGATGAGATTCGTGAATGCATTGGATGTAATATTTGTGTTTCAAGTGATAATTTAGGTGTTCCAATTCGATGCACCCAAAACCCAACTATTGGTGAAGAGTGGCGCCGTGGCTGGCATCCAGAGATAATAAAACCTAGAGTGAACAAGAAGAGAGCCTTAGTAGTTGGAGCAGGACCATCAGGTCTAGAGTGCGCTATGCAACTTACTAGGCGTAACTACGATGTTATTCTGAGTGAACAAAGTGATTACATTGGTGGTAGAGTTTTGTTTGAATCTGGCCTAAAAGGTTTATCATCCTGGAAGCGAGTGTCAGACTTCCGGATCAATGAAATACGACAAAAAACAAATATTGATGTCTATACACAGAGCATAGTAACTCCAGAACTTGTATCTGAACTTGAAATATCTAATATCTTTCTTGCTACTGGTTGTCATTGGAGAAGCGACGGTATTGGCAGAAGCAATCGTCAAGGAATTACTGGACTTAAAAATATAAACGTTTTAACACCCACCGAAGCCATTAACTACCAATATTCCCCAGAAGAATCAATAGTTGTATATGACGATGACCAAGGTTATCTAGCAGGAGTCATAGCCGACCATTTAAGTTCTGCAGGGCATAGCATTACTTTCGTTACTCCTGCAAGTGTTGTTTCGCCCTGGACTCAGCACACTCTTGAGCAGGTACGTGTACAAGCAAGTCTATTAAATCAGAATGTGAAGATAGTGCCTAACAAAACAATCTTTAACGCTAATAATGGGGTACTAAATGCTCGATGTATGTACACAAATAGAACTAGTAATATTGAGTGTACTACTCTTATTCTTGTTACCGAGAGAATTCCTGATACATTACTATACGCGCAGTTGAAAGAGATAATGAAGAGTGAAAATAATATAAATCTTCAACACATTGAATTAATCGGAGATGCCCTAGCCCCAGGATTAATTGCGGATGCGGTTTACTCAGGACATCTTGCTGCAGAAAACTTTGAAGAGCCTGAAAGCCATATTCAACAAGCATTATATGCAAGAGAAATTACTTCACTTATATAGTTAGGAGAGCTAATGTATGAATTTTGATCAATATACTACCTATGACAATGAACATTTTTTGCACCCTTGGGAAGGTATGGCCGATTTAGGCACACAAGAACGCACATTCTCCCATCAAGCTAAGGGTATTTATGTTACTGATGCGCAGGGCCGAACCCTTATTGATGGGCCGGGCGGCATGTGGTGTGTCCAGATTGGTTATGGTCGAGTGGACATGGCTAAAGCCATTACAAATCAAGTCCTGCAATCGGCTTATTACTCGCCCTGGAATATGACCAGCGCACCAGCGGCAAAGCTGGCACGTAAGCTCGCTCAATTAACCCCTGGAGACCTGAATCATGTGTTTTTTACCACCGGCGGCTCCACAGCGGTGGATACCGCCTTGCGCTTTACTCAGTTCTACAACAATGCGCTAGGCAGACCTGACAAAAAACATATTATTTCCCGCGCCCAAGCATACCACGGCAGCACCTATTTAGCTGCCAGTGTGTCGGGTAAGGAAAGGGATCGTACTTTTATGGATACAGTTACTGAGTGGGTGCACTTTTTGCCCCATGTGAACCCGCTGCATCGGCCCGGTGGTCAATCCGTAGAAGCCTTTTGTGATGCTAAAGTGGCAGACCTTGAACAAGCGATATTATCCATCGGCGCAGACCGAGTCGCGGCTTTCATTGCCGAACCTATCTTGGCATCGGGTGGTGTGGTCATACCACCTCAAGGCTATCAACGTCGCTGTTGGGAACTGTGTCAGCAAAATGATGTGCTGTATATCGCAGATGAAGTGGTCACGGGTTTTGGTCGTTTAGGCCATTGGTTTGCCTCGGAAGAGGTATTTGATATGACGCCCGACTTGATGACATCGGCCAAAGGCCTAACATCTGGGTATTTACCCCTGGGTGCGTGCTTTATTTCTGAGCGCCTTATAAACCAACTAAAGGGCATGGACGCCACTTTTGCCAATGGCTATACCTATTCAGGCCACCCGGTGAGCTGTGTGGCGGCCCTGAAAAATATTGAGATCATCGAACAAGAAAATCTACTTGAACATGTGCGGGAGGTGAGCCCGTATTTTTTACAGCGTTTACAAAAGCTACAGGATTTGCCCATCGTAATAGATGTTAGAGCCCTGGGTTTAGTGGGTTGTGTGGAATGCTCTATCGATCCACTAGGGCAAGCGAGCCTAGAAGATGACGCAAAATTGGGCTATCGCATCGATGCCCATTGTCAGGCATTAGGCCTGATTGTGCGGCCGATTATTAATATGTGTGTGTTATCACCGGCGCTAATTATTAGCCGCTCACAAATTGATGACATGTTGGCTATTTTGGAACAGGGTATTCGCCTTACTATAGCCGACTTGCAGACCGAAGGTTTGTTGCTGTGATTATTGAAATGACTATTGAAGGGAGGGAATGAATTATGTCGAGCCGTAAAAGAGTGGGTCGTAATGCTCGCATGCAAGCCAGACAAGCATCAAAATTAAAACCTGCTTTAGCAGTATGGCCTGGGCTAACGGGCGGTTCCTATAAGCCGTTAACAGCAACAGACATGGAGCAGATTCATCAAGCCGCTTTAACCTTGTTGGCCAGCCTTGGCTTGGGTGACCCGACCCAGGAATTGTTAGATATTTGTTTACCACAAGGTGCGCACCTTAATGAACATGGAAGGCTGTGTTTTCCAAAAGTCCTAATGCAACAACTCATTGACGGTGCCGCCAAAAGTTATACGGTGTATGGCCGAGGAAGCCGGCTCGGTAAGGATGACATTCATTGCGATGCCAACAAGGTTTACACCTCAACATCGGGTTCTGCGGTGACCACGCTTGATGTTGAAAGCGAAACCTACCGGCCATCTACCTTGCAAGACCTCTACAATTTCACGCGGCTCAGCGATGCCCTAGACAATATTCACATGACCAGTGATGTGGTAGTACCTACCGATGTAATAGACGACTTTGAACACGACATTAATATAGCCTATGCCTTAGCTGCGGGCTCAGAAAAGCCCATGTGTATGTCGTTTCGTAACCGCGAGTCTATCGCTCCCGCCATTGAAATGTGGGATATGATGCTCGGCGGCGAAGGCCGTTTTGTAGAACAACCATTTTGTATTTTTGGCGGTTGCCCTATTGTTTCGCCATTAAAGTTTGGTGCCGATAACTTGGGCGTGCTTATCGAAACGAGTAAGCTCGGGCTCACCAGTGACATTGCAGTGGCACCACAAAGTGGTGCTACGGCACCAGCACCTTTAGCAGGTATATTGGCACAGGTTGTCGCTGAAACCTTGGCCTGCTTGGCAGTGGTTAACTTGGTGAACCCAGGCTGCGGCATAACTTTTGCGGCTTGGCCTTTTGTTACTGACTTACGCACCGGATCCTTCACAGGCGGTAGTGGAGAGCAAGCCTTGATGTCGGCAGCAGCGGTGCAAATGGGCAACTTTTATGGGCTGCCCAACAGTGTGCCTGCAGGCATGACCGACGCTAAAACGCCAGACGCTCAGCATGGCTACGAAAAAGGTATTAGTATTACCTTAGCGGCCTTGTCTGGTAGTAATCGTATTTGTGAGGTAGCAGGCATGATGGCGAGCCTCATGGGTTGTAGCTTTGAAGCAATGGTTATAGATAATGATATTATTGGCATGGCCTTGCGTGCCACCCGCGGCATAGAGGTGAATAAAGAAAGTATTTCCCTTAATGTTATTATTGAATCGACATTGAATCCGGGCCATTTTTTAGGCCATGAACAAACCTTGGCCTATATGGAAAAAGAATACCTGTATCCAAATTTGAGCAATCGGGAGGATATTAATAGCTGGCAAGCCGCCGGCA
>Ga0207990_1001784_pt1 | contig 10588 bp, 4 predicted proteins | sample ETNtaG_8_FD_185780 | JGI IMG/M metagenome (GOLD analysis project Ga0207990, IMG submission 185780) | Marine microbial and viral communities from oxygen minimum zone, Eastern Pacific Ocean - ETNP201406SV75 (SPAdes) (version 2) | ecosystem: Environmental > Aquatic > Marine > Oceanic ...
ATTATCGGGTCGGCGAACTTCTTGCTAATCGGTCCGTTTACCAGCAGGACATCGCACTGTCGGGGGCTAGAGCGGAAGAAGACGCCGAAGCGCTCGGCGTCGAAGCGGCTGGCTCCGGCAGCGGCCATCTCCAGGGCGCAGCACTTGATACCGAGATGGAGCGGGAACAGGGATTTGCGCTGGCCCCAATTGAAGACCCTCCCTGCGAGGACCCCGATGATGTCCTTGATGCGGCTCGCTTTGAGCGCCTCGTCGGTGACGTCTCCAACGACGTCGACCAGCATCCTGCTGTTGAACATCGAATAGTTCTGACCCTCATCCGCCATTCGCTCACCTCAGATGTATATCCTGCCCCGCTTTCGGAAGACGTGCCATACGCCCAGACCCATGAGCACTATGAACGCGGTCAGGGTGGCCAGGGCTCCGATTACCTCCGGTCTTTCCAGCATTCCCTCCTGGATCGCTATGACCCCGCCGAAGGCAAGGAACATGAAGGCGATGTCGAATACGAGGAAGATGAGGGCGTACCAGTAGTACTGGAAGTGGAAGTTGATGTGCGCGTCCCCGACGGGCTCGGCGCCGCACTCGTAGGTGCTGTCCCTGCGGACGTACAGGCTCTGGTCGGTCTCGTAACCGGGTAGTAACCAAGAGCGCATCTTGGACGGTTCGTTGGAGACTTTTCTAGGTCTCAGGAAGGCTGATGCGATGAAACTGACTACCGGGAAGCCAATTCCAACTAGAGCCATCACAGCGACTGCGACATAGGCCTCGGGAACAGAAGTCATCGGCATCACCCGGCGGTCCCTTAGGGACCGACGGGTCATTCCACCTGAAACAGAGAAATAAGCCTATCCGGAGTCGACTTTCCACTCTTGACTAGTCTTCGAACTCATTTTCGAGCGCTTCCACGATTCTGCGATTTTCAGCGCGGGAACGGAAGAACAGGACGACGACCAGAATCCCACCGAGAATGATGGAGCCGTAGACCAGTGCCTGAGCCTGCTCCTCAGTCAAGCCGATGAACGACGATGGCATCTCTGATTTCACTGTCAGGTCAATTGGCTGACCTGCCACAGCAAGGTCTTCTGGCTGCACAGTCAGAGTGAAAAGATAGGTGTCATCATCAAGCAAATCACTAGGGGGAGTGACTCTCACCTCGACTTCCCGGGTCTCCCCGGATTCGAGTTCGAACTCCTCGTCGACCACATCGACCGACCAACCTCTGAGTGACTCACTGGACAAGACCTGTACTGTCTCGAGTATGTTGCCGTGATTGGTGACATACAGGATGAAGATGGCCTTGTCTGGATACTCAGCGGTCTGCTCGTCCTCTCCCTCGAGGGTGAATCTGAGATCGTGGATGGTCATGACCGCGACAATCAGGTCGACTGAGGTGCTCTGGGCAGTGTTCTTCTCTGATGAAGCGCTGACCTTCACTACCCCAGAAACGCCGTTCGCCACGCCATCGAGAATCTCTATCTCTACTTCAATGAGCACTCTCTCGCCCATTCCCAGAGAGAGCGTACCCTCAATCTCGACTCCCTCAACTGTAATCGTCCGCAATACAGACGACTCCATGCCACTCAATGATATCACGGCAGTATCGCCACCGGGGTAATCACCGGTATTCTCGACCCAGAATGCAGCGGTCAGGGTGCCTCCCGGTGGGAGAGTGGCATCAATCTGATCCGGGATGTCACCAGGATTCTGCGCAGTGATCGCCATGGCGTAGTTGTAGTTTGAGACGATTACGCTCACAGTGTGCTCGTCGACTACCGTCGTACCATATATCGCGATTCGAGCGAGCACGCTCGCTGAATCAGCCTCCTCCTCGCCCTCGACGAGGATGTCGAGGTAAACTGTCTGAGTCTGGCTCGGGTCGAGAATTACCTGCGTGATCGTATTACCCTGACCATCGGAGTAGGATGATTCCCACATCGGCTGGTTGCATCCGGTCTGGTCGTGCGGGTCGCAAGTCAGGAGTTTGATGGTGTCACGGATGTTACCCGAGTTGGTGATGTCTATTGGGAACTGCACCGTCTGCCCCGAGCGGCCCGTCTGCTGGGTGGACAGGGTCGAAGTGGTCAGGTCATGTCGGGCGGCGACGGATACTGTGAGGTCCTTGGTGTCGTAAGGCGTGGTGCCGCCGCCGCGTCCGACTGTGAGGGTGATCACCGTCTCCTCCTCGGCGCTGGCATCCTCGGGCACGAAGACCTCGGCGTTGACGGTCTGCCTGTTGTTGCCGGAGTGCACGCTTCCTACGGTGACCGAATTCTGGGAGAAGGATATCTGCCAGCCCGGAGGCAGCCCTGTGGCGCCTACCGAGAGGGTCTCCATCCCGTTGCCGAGGTTGGTTATCTGAACCGATACCGTTTCTGAGCTACCGGGCTCGACGTTTGAGAGCTTGTTCTTGCTCAGGGTCATCGTAGCGGCGTGGCTCTGGCCGACGGTGACCGTGAGCGTTTGCTCGCAGCCCACAGCGGTACCGGCGCGTCCCTGTATCCTGATACCCACTTGGGTTCCCGACTCGACCGAGTCGTCAGGGGTGACTGAGAAAGTGAACGTATGGCTGTCCTGAGAGCCTCCGGGCTCGGAGAGCAGTTTGCTGAGTGGGCTGTTGAAGTCTATCCAGTCAGTTATGTCGTGGTCCGAATCCTGGGCCTGGGCGTTTGCCGACACGGTCCACTCGGTGTTGCCGATATTCTCGACCTCGAAGGAATTGGTCGCAGATTCATCGGGGTCGAGGTTGTGTGAGGTGTACTGGAGGTTCGGGTCGCACTCCTTGCGCTCAGGAATCTTCAGAGTGAGTGTGATATTGTCCTCCGCCTGGTCTGCTGCGTTGGGATCGTTGGACACCGTTGCCCTGAGGATGAAGCAGTGGTCTCCCGCCTCGGTGGAACTACCGTCAGGAACGTCGACTGTGACCTCGACAGTCTCCTTGTCCTCCGGGTCCAGCTGCAGGACCTGCGGGTCCACGGTGGCATCGAGGGTGTCGGACTCGCAATCGCTGTCTGAGATCATCTCGAGTTGAACGTTGGCCTGCTGCTCGCCGTTGTTCTCCACCTCGACGTCCCAGACCACGCTATCACCCTCATCGCCATCCTCGCCCGCGTAGGTCTTCATCTGCTCGTCGGTAGTGAGTTTCACCGAGTACAGGCCGCCTCCGTCACCAGCAGTCGTGGTCACCGTGACGTCGTCGTTGGCCGGCGATCCAATACCCGCTGTAGCCTGGGCGTTTACGGTGGTCTCGCAGTCACCGTCTGCCTGGTCGTTCACAGAGACAGTCAGTTCGACCGTCTCGGATGTCCCCTCATCGACTGAGACCTGATAGGAGTCCAGAGAGGACGAGAAGCCGTTGCAGTCGTTGCCCTGCTGGGTGCTCAAAGTGACCGAGATATCCTCATCGCCGTCGTTAGTCACGATGATGTCGTACTCTGCATCGTCATCGGTGGTGGCCTCCTGGGCCGTCGGACTCGCAGAAAGAGACACTGAGACTGCAGCGGTGGCTAGTGGTGACATGATAGTCAATAGCAGCAAAGCCGTCAGTACAGAGGCTGATGGACTGCGCTTCATCGCCACTCCGACTCAACCGCCCCTCTAAGGACTTCGGGCATCGCGACCCCATAGGGTCGCGGTTCAATCACGCTTCTACAAGCCCGTCCACGTCGGCATCGCAGTGCATGCAGTGTCCCATAGAAACGACGTCACAGCCCTCGATCTGCCCGCCCTTGTGATACCTCGCGCCGCACTCGGAGCAAGCCCACGCCCCGCCGAGGACGATGTCTTGGCTGCATATCCAGCAGGGAACGCCGCTGCCCTCCACTCTCTCCTCCTCGGCCAGCCCGAGGCTGTCCGCAATCTTGCTGAGTGTCTCAGTTTTGATCAGACCGCCCTTATCGGCTCCAGTCCTGGAGTAAACGAAGAAGCCGACTCCTCCGGCGAAGGCGAGTATGAGGGTTGCAACAAGTACCATCCCGAGAGCTGACATGCCCTCCTCTATCCTCGCTGGCAGCACGTCGATCTCTATGGCGAAGGTGGAGTCCTCGACATCGTTGGAATCCCCGAGTTCCACGACGAGTGTTCCATCCACCCCAGTGTTGGGTGTGAATCCGAGTTGGAAGTTACGCGTCTCGCCGGGGCGGAGATTGACAACCACGCCATCGAGAATCAGTGCGTCCCACCCATCCGGGCCCGAGACTTGCAGGACATGGGCGATGTCCGAGTTCCCGACGTTCTTGAGGTCGAGGCGAAGCACGGTCTCGTAGCCCTCATGTGCGACCTGCTGGTTGGTGACGGTCCAACTCACTCTGGCCACGGACTCGACCAACAGCGAGATCGAGTCACTCACCTCAACTCCCTCGCCCTCCATGACCAGAGTCACCATCGGCTCGGAGTTGGCTTCGGCCGACAGTGGGATGACGACAGTGCACCAGACCGTAGAAGCGGCACCGGCGGAGAGGGTGGATGGGCCGATGCATGTCGATGACCAATCATCGTTAGGCACTTCCATGTAGGTTGTAGGACGCCATGTGGTGGAGCCTTCGTTGGTAACCGTCCAACCGAGATCGAATCCAGGTGCTCCGACTGGGTGAGCGGGCACTCCGAGCGGGTAATCGGCGGTGGTTCCATCGGGTAGGGCGACAAGGTGGAAATCCAAAGTCGGCATGGCTCCGGAGAGAACATCCAGTGTCCTGTTCCAATCCACGTAGTAGCCGTCCTCGGTCGCGAACCTCAATTCGAGATCGCCGCTGACCGCTACACCGTTGCCTTGCAGGGAGACCGGCCAAACTGCTGTCTCACCGGCTGGGATGGAGGCTGGGTACAGACCGCCTAAGACCTCCCAGCCGCCGGGAATGCTCCTCACATAAGGTTGGAAGACAATCAAGCGGTTGCCTTGGTTGTTGAACTCAATCTCGAGCTCCAGAAGAGCATCGGGTGCGATGTCGTGCTCGATGCCATCTGATGATGGAGTGGTACTGACTTGGTCGATCGCCTTGACGACCAGCTGAATGTCTGCGCTCCATGAGTCGGAGCTGACACGAGAGTGGACTATGATGGCCGCGTCGTAGACAGAGCCGGCTGGAATCATCGCGCCGGGTGGGTTGATTGTGATGTCGACGGCCCGGCCAGCGTCCTTTGCGAGCGTGCCTGTGGAGCCGTGCGAGGAGCCTGCGAAGGCCCCGAGAGTGTCTAGGCCGAGGTGCCAGCCGGCAGGGGAGACGAGTTCGACATCGTAGGTCTGAGCGCCGTTGCCCTCGTTGAAGACCAGGATCTGGAGATTTGTCGGCTCGAGCGGGCTGACTAGGAACTGCTCTCCAGGGAGGACTATGTCGGCCTCGGCCAGTATCGGGACCTCGAAGTAGAGCATCAGCTCCGAATCGATGTCGTTCTCGGTGTCGGTCCCGGTCACCACCATCCGATAGAGGCCGGGCGGAGGCGGAGCCGGATGGACCACCGTCAGGCCGACGGTAGCCGTCTCGGCGGCTTCGAGGTTGAAGGTGTTCGAGGTGAACGATGTGAACCAGTCGAACTCGACGCCGTCCTGTACTCGCACGGGATCGGTGACGAGGATTGAGGCGTTGGTCTCGAACAGAGCCGTGTTCATCAGGAACAATTCCCAGGTCGTCGAGCTGTCGGTCGCATCTGCCAGAGTCATGGTGTCCTGCTCGGTGGTAACGCGAACCCCAGGTGCGCTGACCACCACCGTCTGTGACAAGTAGTTGTTCGATTCCGAGGTCTCCTCTATTGTATCGCTCGGGTCGATGTGGAAAGTGAACTCCACCACTCCCTCATGGTCAGGGGTCCAGCTCCAAGACAACTCGGCAGACTCTCCTGGGGACATGCTCAGGGTTTGAGTACCGAGCAGTTCGCTGTCGGCTCTTGCAATCACAGCGACTTCGGCTACGGAACCGGCACCTAGGTTCTGAACAGTCACAGCGACATCGACCTCCTCGCCGATCTGTGGAATCGCGGAGGTGATCTCGAATGAGTTCTGTACGAATGCTGGGTCGGGGGTCAAATCGTTCACGTTCACTCCGCGGACTGCGAGCGCGTAGGGTTGCCATGTCCGCCCACCACCATGCTGCGCATCGCGCACGCGGACCGTCCATGTGCCAGTCGCGGCGTTGTCCATCAGGACGACTTCGACGTTGTTGGTGGAGTCCTTGGTACCACCCGTGACTGAGCGGCCGTTGACGAAGGCGTTCCCCTTGTACGTGACCTGCCCGTTCGGCGATATCACCTCTAGGTCGAGGTCGTTTCTGAGTTGGCTTGAGGAGGATGAGGAGCCGGGGTAGTCGGACCAAGTCAGAACCACCTTCATCGGCTCGCCGGAGCGGGTGATGTCGAAGGTGTACTCGCTCACCTGCCCGCTGGAGAGGCGTGAGCGGTCATCCACGAATATGCCGACATCGTTGTCAGGAATTAGCGAGTCGACCAGATTGACCCTTCCCCAACCCTCGTTGTTGTTGGGGATGTCTCGGGCGCCCATGTCCATGGCACCCAGGATTAACAGTCCCTTGACGAGGGCACTCTGAGGGGCCTGTCTGCCAGCGACCTCCATCAGGTACTCTCTGACGAGGACGGCGGCACCGGCCGCTGCTGGCGTTGACATCGATGTCCCTGTATATTCGAGATACCAGTTGTTGCTCCAGGAGCCTTCTGCGTCCTGTGCCTCCTGGGCCTTGCAAGAGCGGACGTATTCTCCCGGGGCGACCAGATCCGGCTTGATCCTACCATCGTCGGTCGGTCCGCGGCTGCTCCAGTAGTACATATCGTCCGGAGCGCCGCTGTATCGGTTCTGATGAGCGCCGATGGTGATGACGTTCTTCGCGGTGCCAGGAGGAGAGATCCCGTCGTTGCCCTCGTTGCCAGCGGCGAACAACACCGTCATCCCCTGATAAGACCAGTACTGGTCCCAAGTAGAGGTGCGGTCGTCGGCGTCCTCGGACTGAGTCGAGTAGCTGCCTGACCCGCTGCCTGCGCCCCAACTGTTGGTGTGCAAGCGAGCACCGTTGTTGTAGGCCGAGTTCAGCATGCTGTTGATGCCGTAGCTGTAGAGCGCTCCGGTGTCGTCGTCCTCCATCGCCTGGAAGTAGAGCAGGGCCTCGGGAGCGATTCCCTGGTAGGTCCCACTACTGCGGTAGCCATCGCCGAGGACGGTGCAGGCTACGTGAGTTCCGTGCCCGTCAGAAGGATCTGCGGTGGATGAGTCCCCTGGGGTGACAGACGTCAGCCCCGAAATTCTACCGGTGAAGTCACCATGATCGTTGTCGAGTCCGGAGTCGCCTACGGCGATCTTCTGTCCGCTGCCGTTTAGTCCGGTGATGAAGGTGTTATCCACGGTGTTGATTCCCATGTGGTCACGGGCCTCGTCGTTATGTAGCATCAGCAATGGCAGCGGTGCCACGTAAGCCACCGAGGGATGCCTGACAATCTGAGAGATGTCGCTGATACTAATCTCACCCCACATCCTACCTTGCTCGGGCGACCATGCCTCTTCGAGCCATAGCGAGGCGGCGATGCTGAGCGAGTCGTCCAGACCTAGTCCGGGCTCGCTATGACGAATGAGTTCGGAGTCCTTCCAGCCGAGCACCTCGACGAGGATGGCCTCATCCCCGTTAGCCTCCCAGAACATCGGGTGCACCAACAGTCCGGCTGGGACATCGTGTACGGCCTTGACCACCGAGATGCGAGTCAACTCAGCGAGTTGGCCGGGGGAACCTTGGACGAGGAATCCTGATGGAGGAATGGTAGACCGTATCTCGACTTCAACTGCATCTAGCATCTCCTGTCTGGCATCCCAGAGGCCGGCCTCACCATCGACGAGGACGACAGCCAGATCGGAGCGAGCCTCGGCCAGTTGGGAGCTCATCGCGACCTCGGGAAGGAGTCCGGCCTCGGTGTAGACTCCAATCGTTGAGTCGGCGCGGACGGAACGGATGTCCTCGTAGCCAGAGTAGATGTTCGGAGCGCCAAGGTCCTGAATGCTGTCAGGGTCTGGAGAGATCTCTATTCTCTCCGCTGCCGAATCCAGTGCCAAGCCCTCTCCGGAGGAGTTGTCATAGGACGATGACTGGTCGAGAATAGGGATGTAGGACAGTAGCAAAACCGCCATCACGACAGAGACTGAGCGCTTTGTCATCGGCTCTCGCCTTCTCGTAACCAATTTGAGCGTATGGGTTCTCTGAACCCATCAATAGTCATGCTTGATACTGCTCAGAGGAAGCGGTACGGCGACTTGTCGACGAACATCTCCATCGTCCACTCCCCTACATCGTGGGTCCAACGCTCGGAGCGATCACCGCCGTAGTACTCGTAGTTCAGAAGTATCTCGATGGTGTAGTTCTCCCATACCGAAGTCCCGTTGACGAGCAGCTCGAGGTCGTCCCCTGCGACTGAGGTATGGGCCGACAGGGAATCCCTGTTGAAAATCGATCGATCGACTTCGATGCCGTTAGAATCGACGAACCTGATGTGCAGGTTGATGTCCTCGATCGTCCTGCTGCCCTTGTTGTCCAGTTCCACCAGCACGACGTGTCCGGGACCGCCCTGACGATACACCACATCGACGCTGACCCTGTCGTACGGGACTAACCACGTCAAAACGAACAGGCTCGTAGCGAGCAGGAGAACGGCTGCGATTGAAGCGAAAATGACTCTGGTCGATGAGATGTGCCTCTTGGCACGTTCCTCGATTTCCTTGGCGCCTTCCTCGATTTTTTCCAGTACATCATGAGCGATCCTCGTGTCCTCATCCTCATTACTCTCATCTTCACTCAACCTCTCCAGCAGACCCATTTCAAGCACCCCCCAATACAGTCGCCAGCAGAGTCAGAATCGCAGAGGAGAACGGTTCGGGCACCATCACGTGCTTCGTGGAGCCGTCGAGTCCCGGGACCATGTTCAATAGTGACAAGTCGGAAGCCATGCCATTCACCCCGAGGGTGGTTCCCGTCGGGACTCCTCCGGTTATCTGAGCGTCCAGTAGAACGCCTCGGAGGTCCCAGTCGGTGCCTTCGACTTGAGCAGACGCTCGAGCCGAGGCGATGATTCTCCCGCCTTGCACGTCATCGACCTCGATGATGCTGTACTGCCCCACAATCTCCCTGACGTGTATGGTGGCCTTCCGCAGGTTCTCTCCCATGGCCTCCAACTCGTCGAGGACGATAGGTGGAGTCGCTGGGACGTTGCTCATTCGGAGATAGAGCCTCTCCACGCCCTCGCCACTCGATCTGATGGTCAGGCCAAAGTCACTGGTGGGGCCGATTTCCATCCTATCGGTCATTCCCTGAGCCAGTAAGATGGTGTCGCCCCTCTTGTTGATGGCCCTTCCGAAAGCCTCGATGTAGAGTGACATGCCTTCATCGGAGGCCGTGAAGTCGAGGACGGACGACCCTTGGAAGGCTATGTTCTGCGTGATGTCGAAGGTCAGGTCGGGTGCCGTCGAAAGGCTGATCGAACCGGGCACCTCGGTCAGGAAGACTGTCGCAGGCCACCAAGCATCCTCCATCCACTGCATCTGCTGCAGCATGATGGCCCCTACTGCGGTGCCATCACGACGATATTCCTCGGGCACCGTCATGTCGAGCGATACCGCGGTTCCGATGCTGGACTGCAGGTCGACTGCCTCTGGGAGATCATGGATCATAATCTCAGTCCTACTGCCGGCTTCCCTGTTGATCAACAGGGCGTGAACCCAATCAAGTCGATTGGACATCCAGTAGTGGGTCGTGGTCCCAACCTCTGTGATACCGCCTGTCGTCCTAATCTCGAATATCGAATCGATGAGCAGCGAAGTCGGCTCACCCACATTCAGGCCCTGCAGAGTGACCAGCAGATCCTGGCCGTTGATTCCATATGCGTGAACCATCAACTCGCTGTGCGCAGGCACCCAATCCTCGAGTCCCATGCTGATTGCCCAGTCCTGACCGTTGAAGGTGGGCGCCCTGCTGACTGAGATGTCGATAGTCGGAGGCAGGTTGGGCAGCCAGGTCCTGAGGTGGAAGCCGTCTGCTATGCCGTTGGGTGATGATTGAAACGCTATGCCGTGGACCCACGGGGGAGCATCTACGGAACTATCCCCATGGATGGCCTCGACTGTGAGATCGAAAGCGGCGTCAGCGTTCAATCTGATACCGAAGGAGAAGCCATCGTCCTCGGACTCGGCACCCGTGGATATGTCCGAGGTGATCCCTGAGAGGACGCTGTTGACAGAGCGACCGAGGTCGGCGAACCCACTGATGAAGAAAGCGACTCCAGACAGTCCGTTGGAGGTGTTGAACTCTGGGACCGCGAGTGCTGATTCCGCGTCTGCCCCCGTGGGTATCTCGACCGATACCGAGGAAGGGAGCGGATCGATGGAAGCGAGCACAGAGAGCGCGTCGTCGCCTTGTGTGGGTGCATGATCGACATTGATGCTGAGCTGTCTGTCTCCGGCCACTGACATGTGGGCGGTGCCACGGCCCGCTGGACCGGTCGCGCCTTCCTCGTCGGGTGCTGTCCAACTGACCTCACTGAGACCTGTCAGCCTAGTCGAGATGGTCGAAGTCTCTGAGACCGGGTCGTGGTGGAACAGGAAGTGGTCACC
>Ga0207990_1001785_pt1 | contig 10587 bp, 1 predicted proteins | sample ETNtaG_8_FD_185780 | JGI IMG/M metagenome (GOLD analysis project Ga0207990, IMG submission 185780) | Marine microbial and viral communities from oxygen minimum zone, Eastern Pacific Ocean - ETNP201406SV75 (SPAdes) (version 2) | ecosystem: Environmental > Aquatic > Marine > Oceanic ...
ATTGCTACGGCCTGCCAGGTAATTTCTGTACTGTCATTATTATCTTCATCATGGATATACTTGGTCACTGGCATGCTGAATGGAATAGCCAGGTCTTCAAGAAAAGAAGTATCGGGTAGTTCGAGGTCCTGGACAAAACCATACTTTTCTTCCCACGCATCCCCGGATCGGAAATAAGGCCGGTCATTTGTCGGTATAACTTTCAACATATAATAAATTGAATCCGAGAGAGTATCATGATCGACTACAGTAACCCGCATTTGAAAATTGCCCGTATCCCGTGGTGCAGGTGTCCAGATTATAATACCGTTAGTATCTATACCCGGGTCAACTTCTTCGAAATAACTTGTTGCACCATGAGGATACCAGCGAAACCAGTTTGATTCATCCGTTTGTATATAACCATAGTATTGAAATTGTTCACCTAATACTGTACCTGTATCAGGATCTGTAACATGTATTGGTACCCTATATTCATTATCTTCATAAGCATTGATAGTCGAATCTATTGTGATCACTGGTCTAGTATTTAACCGGTAAATAGTGTCAGATGAAACAGTAGCTGACACATTTCCGGCCACATCCACGGCGCGAATACGGAAACTATACTTATGATTATGTTCTAACCCCAAGTCATTGATTTCTACTTCTTCAATCAGTCCAGTACTGGTCCAATAAATTAGAGTATCAAGGGAATCATTTTCTGAACTGTATTTATTGATTCTATAATCATAATTACTGATTCCCGAACCAGAGATGACCTCAACGCCATCTAATGTATTAATGTCACTGGACGCAGTCCATTCGGCGCTGAGGTTATCATTTGAAATCAGTGTATCCAGTGGTAACCCATTATTAAATACATTACCACCGTTTATTGCGGATACGATTGGCTTATACGGATCGTAGTCTAAAATTGTCGAACTACTGTCATAATATGTCTTATTACCCACACGGTCAGATACAGCAGCCCGAATTCTGATCAATTCACGGTGTGCAAGTTCTAGTACCGAAACACCAGTGTCCAATTCCGCAATAATTTCATCAAAAGTGCGGAAGTATGCCCTATTCCCAGGCACCGTTATGCTATCTGCATTTATTGTCATTGGCGGAAGCCTAGGTATAGGTACCCATTCATTTGGGCTACGGGTTACATTTTTCAGTTCAATGTGTACATTACCATAAGGAGCTTTAAGTAACGATGGATCATCACTGGGGATTGGTACCCACACGCCGATACTGTCCGTGATAGCGTTTAGCCACCCCGGTGTTGGAATCGGTGTTCCATACCCGCTTACCAATCCGGTTACTAAAGTGTCCGGCAAGATATTATCTATCACAAACTCAGGCCCCTCATAACTCCCAATTGAATTTCCGGCTCGATCTGTACCATTAACAGTTACAGTTAGGGGACCATTAACAGTATCGGGTAATATCATGGTCCAGATATAGGTTGAATCATTAGGGGTAAATGTTGAATCAAGATCCAGTAAAACAGATAAACTGCTGTCAAAGGAATCACCTGTTGAATCCGTATCTACTAAAAAACTGAACTGAACGTTAAAAGTCGGGTCTGGATGTTCAGGAAGTTTTCCAAATTCCTCGTTCAATTTGGCAGTTACCCGGATAGTATCCCCGCTTTTCCCATGGGCTAGACCTTCGTCAAAATCACCTAATCCATCCGTTAACAAGGGATTACTTCTATTCACATAGCTCAACGTACATATTGGCTCTGAATTATCCACGATAAGAATATCAATACCCAGGGTATCCTGGTTATTAAACCCGGTAACATGAAAAGTGCCAGCAGCCAATAATGCATTTCCCGCCAGATCACTTGCAAATATTTCTACATTAGTAGAGCAGGTGGTTCCACCAATTCTAACCGGCATTATCGCTGGATAGAACCATTTGGTCGAATCGACAGGATCGGATGATTTTGAAGAGGTAGAATCCATGATCAAGGATTGCAAAGAAATATCTTCAGCTTCTTCAGGATTATCGAGATAATCGATACTAATTTGTGGTGTCGGATTATCCGGTCTGATCGGTTCACTAAAAGTGACCCAAATAGTATCTTCAAATTCACTGGCGGCCACATCTAAATAGTAATCAAGGTACACACTTGGCTTCGTCGTATCGTAAGTCACAGATGTGGAAACAAACATGTTTGTTCCTTCTGGTTCATTTTGTTGATTACCAGCCAAATCAGTACCAGTAAAGGTTACAGTATACTGTGCACTATCTTTAAGCGTTAGGATTAGGGGGCCTCCATTAGTTAATTCATGTAATGCAGCGTTATTATCATTATTGGATTCTAATAGCTCATTACCCTCAAGAGTTACTTCATAACCATTATCTGGGACATTCGGGTCTTCAGGACTTGCGCCAAACTTGGCGGACCACGTAATGTTACCACTAGCCAGATCTTCACTGAGTTCGTAGGCCACTTCCCTAGAATTGACAAAACTGTTGCTGCCTGGTGTAAGCTCTGCTATGTTTGGTGTTGCGCCTGGTATGTCTACGATAAGGAATTTTGGTTCTTCGTTATCCATTTCAACTATAGACGAATCTATAACAGTGGCAGTGATTCCAGGAAACGGATGAATTGAGTTATTTGCTTTATCATAACCAGTAGGCGAAATAAATAGATTTTCAGCAGGGATCGTCGAATGAACAGAATCTATCAGGGTTAGACTGTAATCATACTGCCACTTACCTGTACGGACCATCCGTTCGTCAGTTACAGTTGCCCTGGTTCCAGTCCGTAAGTGCGGGGGCCAAGTTATATCCAGTGTCGGGTCATAATCAGGGATTGCAGGATCGTAACGAATACTATCTGTAAATGTAGCCCGAATTATTAGGTCCGTATTAATAACAGAAACAAGACTATCAGAAGGGGTTGCCGTTGTGCCTTCAAAATAGGTAAAGGTGACCCCTGGCGGGTCTGTGTCAATGATGATATTTATCATTTGATCCAAGGAACTTTCATCATCCACATCTGGAAGATATGGCCAGAAATCTTCCCCAGGTGTTAAAAAATTTCCCAGATTATTGCCGGCAAGATCGGTCAACACACCATCACCTGCATCTATTAACAAGGATGTTGTAGCTGCATAGTTCAACCGATCAGCAGTAGTAATTAGGGTTGTATTATCATCCTCGCTGGATTCACCTGCTTGAGTGGTATATGTATAGTAAACTGTGTCATTGCTGACGCTGCGAAAGGGTATCTGTGGGTTCGAATCATCAGTTTGTCCAGTAGCCAATTCCAGGGTAGAGTTTGACGCACCCGCACCTACTGCTCTCATCTGTTCATTTGTCTTTACGCTTATATAGATTGTTTCTCCTGCCCCGTATGCTTTGGCTGTATTAAGTGAGGTTACATTTTGAATCTCAGGTGATGTAGTATCAACCACAAGAGGTGTATAGTCATAATTAAAGTCTGTGTAGTTCCTGGCCACATCATACACTCGAGCTGAAAAAGCAAGCGAAACCCCTTCTTCAAAATTATCCATTTCTTCTACACCATCTGGCCAGGTATCGCCATCTGCCTGAGTTTCAATATCTTCAAGTAAATCGCTTGATGATGGAACAATCGACTGTCCTGCAGCTAATTCATCCGCACTTAAATCATAAATAGCTTCGCCATAATCACCAAGAACTTGCCAAGTATTGACCCCAACTTTTCTTCCAAGGATATATATTTCACCACCTTCAAGTGAAGCATCATTATCTAGTGGAACCGTGAGACGCAGGCCCGTATTGTGTCTATTCCAATAATCAACTACGTTATTTCTTGAATCAGGTGAGGATATTCCATTTTCATCCGGTGCTTCCGTTTCTATTGTACTTATAGTTCCTTCCGTTGGCGGAATCCTATCAACGATAAAATTATCACTAGAAGTAGTGGTTTTATTGCCAGCAAGATCGATAAGGTCTGCTTCAAATATCATTACATTGCCTTCCGCAAATGCAATAGTACCGAGTGTATTGACAAAGTTGGTTTCAAAATCGCATCCACCGCAATTTTCCGGTGGTCCGGCATCGATATAAATATACTGATGAGGAGAAGGATTATCCTGAGCATCTTCGCTATGCAAATCATCGTAATCGATTGCTTCGTCATAGTAATCGATGAGTTCTGGTGTCTCAGCTCCAGCGGCCACCATAAATGCTTTTATTTGGATTTTTCCACAATCATTTGCGCTATTACAGTCACTATTATCAGCAGCCCAATTCTGGATCATCAGCGATTCATCTGGCCCATAGCCTAGAAATACTGAAAATCGAATTTCATCAACAGCGCTATTATAATAATTTGAACTTCCGCCAGCGAAGGCATCATTGGCTAATTGCACATCCGAACCCGCAACATACGCATAAAGACTAAGAGTGACATTTTCCGGTGCAACACCATCGATAATGAGGTCTTTCGCCTCATCAAGGGAAGTTAATCCATCAGCGCCATCACCAGGCTGAGGAAGTTTTGGACTGCTCGCATTATTTGTCCCGGGCTCCAAAAAGTTACCGCCAACCGAATACATAAGGCCGCCATTAAGGTCAATTATTGCATCGCCGGATGTAAGTTTAAATGCTAGATCACTACTTTCTTCACCAGTACCAGGATTATAATCAAATTTTAATTCCAATGTCGTGGTACCACCGCTATAAGTTGCAAGACCAATATTTGTGCCTGTTTCTAACTTGATAGATGGTGTACCATCTGTTGTAACAACGGTAATTGCTTCACTCGTAGTAAGATCGATTTCGATCGGTAAATCTTGTGAAGCTGGCCCATACCAGCCATTTTCTTTATCCGCTGTGACACTCTCAATTGTTGGGCGGTCAGCAGCAGTGAGACCATCGACCCGCAAAGTCGAGTTAATCGTCCATTCAACGCTATTACCTGCTTCATCAATTACCAATGCCTTTATGGCAATATCCTTACCATCCATATCGTCCCAAGAGTTGGCAATTCCCGGTAAGTCTTTAATTCCGCTGATAATGCCTGATGCGGTAGTTGGATCTTGATCCGTATCATCCCAGTCATCCCATTCACCTACCTCTATGTAAAAATTTGCCTTGTTGCCATCGGTTATATTTGCTATCGAGCCAAGTTCTGTGTATCCAATATTATTTATATTACCATATAACTGCACCTGCCCAGGGACGATGTTATCATCCGCACTGCTCAAGTCATCCAACGTCACTTTGAGTTTGTCCGTACCTATATTCCAGTAACCATCTTGGGCTATACTATTACCATCAGAAAAAACTACATAAGGTTTTAGTTCAATGATTGTACCAGGAAGCGGATCTATCTCATCTACGTGTATAATTTGCTTTTGCGCATCATCTGTATCCGTAGTATTACCAGCGTAATCTTCTGCCCGGATCTTAAAATCAACGTCGCCTATCGTTGGTGTTGGTAATTCATTTGGCCACCAGTTTTTCGCATCAAACACAGCTTCCAACACGGTGATGGTAATTGGATCAGCGGTGTTGGCTTGAGCACTTGTGAGCACTGCACTGGATTCAACTACCTCATAATCATTAGACCCGGTCCTGGCAATGATATGAACCTTACCATTTTCCATGGTTGCATCTGCAAGGGTAATCGTAACAGTGAATTCGGCATCATCCGTATCCTGATTCCAAAAATCCTCACAGTTACAATCGGCAGTTGAGGTTGTGTAGGTGGGATCGGGATTAGCAACAAGGGAATATGTGTTTGGTGTGCTCGGGATAACACCGTCAACCTTAACCCCGGATAAATTTGTCCCGGCAGCAAGGTCTAAAGTGAGCTCTGCAATCGAAATTGAGTTACCTGCCAAATCTCTTAACAGACCATCGCTTGACAATGAAATAGCATCAACTTCCAAATCGTCACTGTTATAATCGGTTGCCCCCACCGTGTATGTTGCATCACCGGTTAAACTAGCTTCAGTCAACTCACCAAACTGTCCCGTGACTCCAGCGATATACTCAAACGCTACTGTAGATATTGTAGGAGTACCAACATTTAGATCAATAATGATTTGACCATCATCTATTAGTGTAACCTCATCATCAAAGGTTAATCGTAGGTCAATATCAGTAGCCAATGGATAAGGCTGAGCACGTGCGATGGTGGAAACATAACTTATTACATCTAAATCAGGAAGTTGCGTATCGATATCCAAAGTGCTTGTGGCAGTTGTAAAACTAGATGAGATATTTTTCGCACTATCTATTAACTTTGCTTTTACATTTATTGTCTGACCATCCAATTGGCCAGCTGTGGAAGTTGCTTCATCATCATGTGCAAGCGTAGAGCCCGCAAGAGTAATGAGCTTCAATGTTGCCAATGTAGAAACATCAACTAAAATGTCTGCTGTCTTCGTGGCACTGGCCCAATCTGAAGCAGTAATCCGGTAGGCTGTTCTTGTGGTAGGACTAATGTCATCAGTTGCTATTGCTACATTATTATCAGGAGTTAAAGGATTCCATCCTGTACCACCAATATTTGCTTCTAAATATATTGCACCATTTTCCTTTGTAGCATCGCTATTACTGACATCATCAAATACTACAGTGACTTTCAAATGGGTATTGGTTGAATTGAAGTATGCTGCATAATCACTGGCATTAGTAAGGTCTGCAGAACCACCATAAGGTGCCAGAGTAACCGATTCTGGAGCGCTTGGCCGTACACCATCAATAACAATTTCCTTATTATCATCGGTTATATTGGAACTTGCAGGAACTGATTTGCCAGCAGTTTGAAGCTCATTTCCCGCCGCATCGGTAATTACACCATCAGTAGTAACCGCTGAAGTCACATCCAAAAGAGCAACGTTGTCATCTTCAATAATAGTATAGGTTCCTATTTGGTTATCTGCAGCTGTTGATATCGTGGAAAGTTCAATTGTACTTCCTAGGCCTAATACGGGTATTTGTAATGTTGCAGTTGATGTCACATCTTCATTAAAATTGATTGTTATGCTAACTGATTCACCAATCCCATAAGTGCCATTGTCAGTAGTTGATGTTGCACCCGATATATAAGGATATACACCATCAACTGTAATGTTATAATTTGTTGTAAATGCAGTCCCCGGAGAAATCGGCGTACTTATCTCATTGGGGCTGTTATCACTATCATAAGCGTAGTCAGGGTTATCCGTTAAATAATTCCCATTCAATTCATAACTGGTAATATCTAAATATTGACCGGTTGGGGTTTCATCATTTTCTTGAACAGTATAATCAACCGTTGGTGCAGCATCATCGGTATAGGCTAATAGCGTAATTTGAGAATCCGTGTTCAAATTCAATGTAGCGTTTCCTGATAACCTTGTTGCATCAGTTACACTGGGAGATGAGTTGTCAACAACAAAATTTAGTATAAAAGTTATTTTATCACCGATTTTCACCAATGTTTCAGTAACTGGAATATTTATTGTTATTGCAGCATCATTTAATTGTGCAGACACATTATCCAGAGATGGCTTGGTAACATCTATTACAAGTCCATTATTTGTCGGGAAATTATTTGTAGGTAACGTAATCGGAGATGCAAGTTCATTACCAAAACCATCAACGATAGTACCAGTAGCAGCAAGCGAAGCACCTGACAAGGTACCCTCAGTATCACTAGTGCCAACTGTATATGTACCCTCTGCTTCATTAGTAGCGCTAATAGAAGAAATAGTAGCAGTACCATCGGAGTTTAACGTTATCGTAAGATCTCCGCCACTCAATGTAACGGACTCATTCCCAGCTACAACAGTTCCATTATAAAATTTTACTTTGATCGGGATTTCTGCATCAACTCCATAGGTACCATTCGTATACGTAGTTGATATTTCACCAATAATTGGCCTAGTTGTTTCTACAACTAAATTCGCTGTAGCCTGCAGATTTGTAGCTGGGTTAACTGATGAGGCTTCATTTTTATAGTAAGTTGCATCATCTTTTAACAGTGAAAAGTCATTGCCATCAATATTCACAGAGCTAACAGAAAGTTGACTGGAAGCATCATCCTCTCCAACCGTATAATTCACTTCAGCCTGACTAATATCATCCTGCGCACTAATTGTTTCCACCGTTCCATCCCCCGGCGCATCAAGCGTAATTGTTATGGCGCCACCAAGGTCTACAGTCTTATTAAATACTACCGTTAAAGGAATAACCGCATCAAGACCATAATTCCCAGATAATGGAGTCGTAGTAATTTGATCAATTTGAGGGGCGCCTAAATCAATTGTAACAGCAGCGTTATCTTCAAGTGCAGCGCCTGCAATTGGGTAAGCATTATTTGAGGCAACAATTTCGTTACCAGCTCTATCTTTCCAACCGCCTGCAGTACTAATACTGCTTATTGATAATGGGTCGGCCCCGGAATCATTAGTTCTGTTAATATTATAATAAACACTAACCCGATGTGGACTGTCGGTGTCGACATCATCTATATCGTCCTCAGAAATAGATGACGTAGCTGTAGTATTGTAGGTTACAGTATTTGATCCGTCAGCGTTAACTTTTTCACTAAAATTAATCATATAGCGCAATTTTGGAACTCGTGTGTCGCTTCCCCCTCCGACAACATCTCCACTTACAAGACTTACCCAATTTTCCGACCCATCGCTTGGTAAAACAGAACCTGTCTCTGCAACCATTGGACCTATATCTATTTCAAAATCAGAAATACTTGTAATTGTTGGGTGAGAAACATCATATGTCTCGTTGTGCGTAATACTAGTACCATCACTTTTATTTCCGGCTTCATCATACAAATAATACTTGATGTCATAATATGCACCATCAACCAGTGGAACTTCTGCGCTATTATCAGAATTCACAAATCCATCGGTGCCTATCGTAACATTTTTATCACCCTCATCGAAATAATCTCCATCTAGAAAATAATAGTGTTCATTTCCTGAGTCAAATGGACTATTATCATCACCAGTTAATAATATATGGCTACTATAAGTACTCGAAAGGGCTTCACTTGTCTGGATAGTTATAGTAATGGCATCGTTAAAATAACCAGTATCATCGAAAAAACTCCCAGTCGGATCAATTCCATCATCATCTATAGTACCAGCAGTACCAAAATATGGATCTACAATATCATAGGATAAATATGGATTATCACCAGCGTTACCCCATCTGTCAACAACAGCGTAATCGGTAACTGGCGCACCGTCTGCATCTGGATCTTGTGGTGCGTACTTAATTTTAAAATCAAAATGATTCCCTTCGTGGCCGGAAATTGGATCTTTATTGTTAAGCTCTGTGGCCGTGATCGTTATCGTAGATGTATTACCAGAAATTGTTGCTTCTTTAAGAGACCAAGGTCTTGCACAGTTATCCTGAGCACCAGGATCATCACCACAATTTGTAAGATTGGGTATAGTTTCTGTTTCGCTAAACACATAATATAATCTAACATCCCCACCATTATAATCACTTGCGTCGTCCCCAGTATGGGTTATAGTAATCGTAATTGTATTAGATTCATTGATCACTCCTGCGCCATAACGTTCAGGACTGGCACTACTGCTTACGGTAGCCTCTGCAGTAGGGGTTCCAAGTAAGAAATTTGAAATCAGAAGTAGTCCTACAACAATGTGCAGAAAAACCTTCGAACTCAGGGTAGGATTCTTGGTTAGCATTTAATTACTAAATATCAATAATACTTAGAGGGTGACCGCGAGAATAAAAACACCTTCTAGCCAGCTGGCCGGACCTTCAAAGGCCACATCTTCTGAATTCTTGGCACCAGTACTACCCGTATAACGCATACCAAGTCGTATCCCCAGAGCATTACCTATGGTAAGACCATAGGTACTTTCTACCATAATACCGACACTGCTGCCAACGAGCCCGCCGCCAAGCTTCACCTGACTGGCTCCGGCAGGTATCGACACAAGTCCCAAAAGCGTTAATCCTTTATAAGTTGCCGTCGCCGGTGGATAATAATCCTCAAACTTCATCGTCCCTATTTCAGCGCCGAGCCGGAAACGAATCCCCATAACCTGCATCAGCACCGGCATCTCAATTCCAACCCTGAAATGCGTAAAGGAATTGTAGGTATAAAGCGAATGGCTGACCAACCCGGGTGATGCACCGTGAAGAGTCAAGGTATAACCTATTTTCAAAGCGGCATCGGATAACTCAGTACTGGAAAGTTCTCCTTCATCGAAATCTTCTTCTTCGAATTCACCTTCGTCAACGAATTCGTCTTCTCCTTCTTCTTCGTCAAAAAAGGCATCGGGATCTTCATCGAATTCTTCATCATCTTCCAGGAATTCCTCGTCTTCCTCAAAGAGTTCCTCATCTTCTTCCTCATCTTCTCCCCAGAATATTTCACCGCTGTCATCCTGGGCATAGGTAACATCTAATGGTGTTGCCAGGAAAATAAATAATAATAAAGGCGTGTAACCTAGAAATAAAAATGGGGCAACATTCGCTACCCGAACACGTTTACGTAACATCATAATACCTCATTCGGTTATTAATGTTTTTACTGCAACAATGCCGCGGGACAAACTAACCCCTTACCAAATCGGTTATTCACCGACAGTATAATATAAA
>Ga0207990_1001792_pt1 | contig 10536 bp, 9 predicted proteins | sample ETNtaG_8_FD_185780 | JGI IMG/M metagenome (GOLD analysis project Ga0207990, IMG submission 185780) | Marine microbial and viral communities from oxygen minimum zone, Eastern Pacific Ocean - ETNP201406SV75 (SPAdes) (version 2) | ecosystem: Environmental > Aquatic > Marine > Oceanic ...
GCCGGCACACCGATCCCGGACGAACACATGCCGGAGGGCGCCGAGGTCCCAGCCCATGTGGCCGGCTGGAGTCGGGGTACGTCGGGGTGACTTCGGCGGTCTACCTGATGCAGACCGTGCTCGGTGTTCTGCTCATCGGGGCGCTCAACGAGGCACGGGACGAGCGGGTCACGGCGTTCTGGATGATGCTCGCCACGTTCGCCATCTGGGCGGTGCAGTTGGCGTGGTCGGCGCCGTGGCTGCGGGCGTTCCGGTTCGGACCGGCGGAGTGGGCGTGGCGCAGCGCCACGTACCGGAGGGTGCAGAAGTTCCGGGCGTGAGTTCCCGGGTTTCTGGATTCAGCGGCCGGCGAAGAACCGGGTGAATGATTCGACCAGGGCATCGGCCTGGGCGTCGTCGATGCCGAGGTGGGTGACGAAGCGCATCGTGGGCTTCCAGAAGATGCCGAGCAGGCCCTCGGACTCGAGGTGGGCGACCAGGTCGTCGTGGTGTTCGGCTGGGGGCGTGACCCAGAGCATGTTGGTGCCCTGGGTGAGCGACATGGCGTCGATGGCCCGGAGGCCCTCGGCGATCCGTTCGGCGCGGGCGTGGTCCTCGCCCAGGCGTTCGACGTTGTGTTCGAGGGCGTGGAGGCCGGCGGCTGCGAGGTGGCCGACCTGGCGCATGCCGCCTCCGAGCATCTTGCGGGCACGGAATGCCCGTTCGATGGTGGACCGGTCGCCGGCCAGCACGGTGCCGGCGGGTGCCCCGAGGCCCTTGGAGAGGCACAGCGACACGGTGTCGACGTCGTCGAGGAAGGCGTCGATGCCGACATCGCAGGCGGCGGCAGCGTTGAACAGGCGGGCGCCGTCGAGGTGGACGGCGAGCCCGCAGTCGTGACCGGTGGCGGCGAGCTTGGCGATCAGGTCGACGGGCTGGACGTTGCCGTTGACGGTGTTCTCGAGGCAGAGCAGGCGGGATTCGGGATGGTGCTGGTCGGGTTCGCGTACGGCGGCACGGACGGAGTCGGGGGTGAGCGAGCCGTTGGCGTCGACCTCGATGGCCCAGGGGGAGGCGCCGGCGAATGCGGAGGCGCCGGATGCCTCGTTGAGGTAGATGTGGTAGTTGCTGCCGATGATGAACTCGTCGCCGCGCCGACAGTGGGCGAGGACGGCGGCGAGGTTGCTCTGGGTGCCCGAGGTGAGGAAGAGGGCGGTTTCCTTGCCGGTGAGCTCGGCGACGTGGTCCTGGAGCCGGTTGACGGTGGGGTCCTCGCCGTAGACGTCGTCGCCGACGTCGGCGGTTGCCATGGCCTCGCGCATGGCGGGGGAAGCCACCGTGAGGGTGTCGCTGCGGAAGTCGCCGCGGATCGGGGTGCCGTTCATCGGGGGAACGCTACCGGTGTGGTGTTCCGTCGAGGAGATCAGGATCGTGTGCTGAAGGGCAGCGACACGTGCCGTCGGACGTAGTTGCCGGTGGCGTATTCGCCGGCTGCGGCGTCGACGGTGAAGTCGGGGCATCGGGTGAGCAGTTCCTCGAGGGCGATGCGGGCCTGGAGGCGGGCTGCGGACGCTCCGAGGCAGTGGTGGGCGCCGTACCCGAAGGTCAGGTGTCGGGCGACGTCGCGTCCGACGTCGAGGGCCTCGGCGTCGGGACCGAATTCGCGCTCGTCGCGGTTGGCAGCGCCGTAGCCGAGGAGGACCTTGTCGCCGGCGGGGATCGTGGTGTCGCCGACCTCGATGTCCCGGGTGGCGGTGCGGGCCAGTCCCTGCACGGGGGAGGTGAGGCGCAGGAGTTCCTCGACGGCGCCGGGAAGCAGGTCGGGTTCTTCGAGGAGGCGCCTGCGTTCGTCGCGGTGCTCGGTGAGGAGTACCGCAGAGCCGCCCAGCAGGCCGGTGGCGGTGTCGTTGCCTCCTGTGACCATCGTGAAGGCGAAGCCGAGTACCCAGAGGAGCGAGACATCGTCCTCGCCCAGTTGGACGAGGTGGGAGACCATGTCGTCACCGGGGTCGGTGCGTCGTCGCTCGATGAGTTCCGAGAAGTAGGCGAGCAGGTCGGCGATGCCCTCGGTGGCGCCGATGTTGCCCTGTGCGGCGGCGGCCACGATCTGTTCGGTCCAGCCGTCGAAGCGGGTTCGGTCCTCGGGTGGCACGCCGAGGTAGTGGGCTACCACGAAGGAGGGGAGCGGCTTGAAGAGCCCGGAGATGATGTCGCCGCTGCCGGCCATTCGGAGCCGTTCGAGGTGTTCAACCACGAAGGCCCGGATCTCGTCTTCGAGTTCGGTGACCTGGCGGGGCGTGAAGCCCGCGCTCACGAGGCGTCGCATGGTGGTGTGGTCCGGCGGGTCCATGAAGACGATCGGGGTGGCATCACCCATCTGGGTGCCGGGCGCATCGGGGTCCACGGTGAGGCCGTGGGCCGAGGAGAAGGTGTCGGTGTCGCGGACCGCCGTGAAGACGTCTTCGAAGCGGGAGAGGAACCAGAAGGACCCGGTTTGCCCGTTGGCCTCGACCCGGTGGACGGGGTCGTGGTCTCGTAGTGCCCGGTACATGGGGAACGGGTCGCGCCATGACCCACCGGAGCGCAGCTCGAAGGCGGGAGCGTCGGGAGCGGTGGGGTGCGCGGTCATGACGCCTTGGGTAGCACGATGAAGGCGAATGCGACGTAGTGGAGGGTCGCTGCGGCGACTGTGAGGAGGTGGAAGACCTCGTGGAAGCCGAAGGTGTCCGGCCAGGGGTCGGGCCGGCGGAATGCGAACACGACGGCGCCGCTCGTGTAGAGGAGGCCACCGATGAGGAGGAGCACGAAGCCGGCCACGCCGAGGTGGTGCCAGGCGTCGGCGACGACGGGCAGGAGGCACCATCCGACAAGCAGGTAGGGGAGGGCGACGGCAGGCGTTGGTGCGTCCGGGAAGCGCAGGCGCACCCAGGTGCCGATGAGGGCGCCGCCCCAGGCCAGCGAAAGGACCAGCCGGGCCGCCCAGGACGAGAGGGCGAAGACGGCGACCGGCGTGTAGGTGGCAGCGATGGCGACGAAGATCGTTGCGTGGTCGAGGCGCCGCATGACCCGGCGGCCACGGGGCCCCCAGTCGATCCGGTGGTAGAGCGCCGAGACGCCGAAGAGGGCGACGATCGACAGGCAGTAGAGGGCGGTCACGAAGCGGGGTGCGATGCCCGGGGCGCGGACCACCATGATCGGAGCGAGGGTCAGCGAGGCGGTGAAGGCGACACGGTGGGTGACCCCCCGGAACAGGGGCTTGGTGGTGGTGTCTGGTTCTGCGAGTGGCACGGGAGCACCCTACGGGGAGGCAGGTGTCGTCGCTGGTCCGTGCGTTGGCTACGGTCAGAAGGCATGGAGAGGGATCGACTGTTCGGACTCGTGGATGAGTACACGGCCTTTGGCGACCATCGCACGGGGTCCGACGCTGATCACGCCACCACCGGTTGGGTTGCCCGGGAACTAACTGACAGGGGGCTGACCGTCGAGGTGGACTCCTACGAATTCGAACGCTGGCGGGCGCGTGGCCACGTAACCATCGACGACGAGCCGGTCGAGCACCTGGCACTCCATGGCGAGTGGGTGGGCCCGGTGTCCGGGGGCCCGGTGCTCGTCACCGGCTACTCGGTGGGCTTCGGCGGCGAGCAGTCGTTCGAGGCCGTGGCCGAGGCGGCGCAGGCGTCGGGCTACACGTCTGCGGTCCTGGCGACCGAGCATCCCCACGGGTCGTTGGTGGGGGTCAACCGGGTACCGGGCAAGGAGACGGGCTTTCCGATCGTGCTGGTCCCGGGGCGCGAGGCCGGGCGGCTGGACGAGACGGAGGGCAGTCGCATCAGGGTCGACCTGACCGCCGAGACGTCGCCGGGCACCACCGCCAACGTGGTCGCCACCAACGGGGTCGAGGGCACGCCGTTGCTGCTCACGACGCCGATGACCGGCTGGTTCGGGTGCGCCGGTGAGCGGGGCACGGGGCTGGCCGTGCTCCTCGACCTGGTCGAACGCCTTGTCGACCGGCCCTTGATGGTGCTGTCCACTGCGGGCCACGAGTTGCACTACGACGGTGTGAAGCGCTGGGTGGCTGATCGGTGCCTGGACGTCACGGCGATCGTGCACGTGGGCGCCGATGTGGCGACCGAGGCGGCGGACGGCCTCGGCGCCAGAGCCCTTGCCGCGACCCGGGTGGCATTCTGTGCCGGTACGTCGGAGGCGGACAGGGTCGACGCGGCGCTGGCGCCGGGTGGGTGGTCGTTCATGCCGGAGCCGGATTCCTGGCTGGGCGAGGGCGAGGTGTGGTCGGAGTTCGACCTGCCGCTGCTGTCGGTGACGGGCGCCGGCCCGTGGTTCCACACGCCGGAGGACACGCCGTCCAACTCGACCTCACCGGAGTCGTTGGCGGTGTGCGCCGCAGCCCTGGGGGAAGCCGTCGAGGCCTTCGACACGGCCGCCAGGGGCTAGCAGGCACTCATGCCTGGGTGCACCTATGACTTCGTGATCGTCGGTGGGGGGTCCGCGGGGTGTGCGCTGGCCAACCGGTTGAGCGCCGACCCGTCGAACCGGGTGCTGGTGCTCGAGGCGGGGCGGATGGACTGGCGCTGGGATGTCGTCATCCACATGCCGGCTGCGCTTTCGATGGGCATCGGCAGTCGCTTCTACGACTGGCAGTACGAGTCGGAGCCCGAGCCCGAGATGGGTGGCCGGCGGGTGTACCACGCCCGGGGCAAGGTGCTGGGCGGGTCGTCGAGCATCAACGGGATGATCTTCCAGCGGGGCAACCCGATGGACTTCGACCGCTGGGCCGCCATGCCGGGTTGCGAGGCGTGGGACTGGGCGCACTGCCTGCCGTACTTCCGGCGGATGGAGACGTGCATCGCCGGGGAGGACGAGTGGCGCGGCGGCGAGGGCCCGCTCAAGCTCGAGCGGGGGCCGGCCACGAGCCCGCTGTTCCGGGCGTTCTTCGAGGCGGTGCAACAGGCGGGGCACCCGATGACCACCGACGTCAACGGCTACCGGCAGGAGGGCTTCAACGCCTTCGACCGAAACGTGTACCGGGGGCGGCGGTTGTCGGCGGCGAGGGCGTACCTGCATCCGGTGCTGCGGCGGCCCAACCTCGAGGTCGTGACGCATGCGCACGCCACGAGGCTCGCGATGGAGGGGTCTCGGGCGGTCGGTGTCGAGTACGTGCGACGGCGTGGCTCGCGTTCGGGTGGCCGTCGGGTGGCGCAGGCCGGTGAGGTCATCCTGTGCGGCGGTGCGGTCAACTCGCCGCAGTTGCTGCAACTGTCGGGCATCGGGCCGGCCGGGGTGCTGGCCGATGCGGGTGTCGAACCGGTCGTGGAGGTGCCCGGCGTGGGCGAGAACCTCCAGGACCACCTCGAGGTCTACCTGCAGTACGCCTGCACCCGGCCGGTGTCGATGGCGCCGTACCTGGCGAAGTGGCGGCGGCCGTGGATCGGGTTGCAGTGGCTGGCTCGTCGTGGGCCCGGGGTCACCAACCACTTCGAGGCCGGAGGGTTCCTGCGCAGCAACGACGAGGTGCAGTGGCCGAACCTGATGTTCCACTTCCTGCCGATCGCCGTCCGCTACGACGGGTCGGTGCCGGCGGCCGGGCACGGCTACCAGTTCCACATCGGGCCGATGTTCTCGAACAGTCGGGGTTGGGTGCGGATCGCCTCGGACGACCCGTTCGCCAAGCCGGGGATGCTGTTCAACTACCTGTCGACCCCGCAGGACCGGCGGGAATGGACGGAGGCCATCGCCATCGCCCGCGACATCATGGGCCAGCCGGCATTCGAGGAGTTCAACGGCGGTGAGATTTCGCCCGGTTCGGAGGTCGAGGGGGACGAGGAGGTGCTCGACTGGGTCCGCAGGGATGCCGAGACGGCGCTGCACCCGTCGTGCACGGCCCGCATGGGCACCGACGACCTGGGGGTGCTCGACCCGTCCAGCATGCGGGTGCACGGCACCGGGGGCCTGCGTGTGGTGGACGCCTCCTCGATGCCGACCGTGACGAACGGCAACATCTACGCTCCGGTGATGATGCTGGCCGAGAAGGCCGCCGACCTGATCCTCGGGAACACACCGCTCGAGGCTTCGACTGCCCCCCAGTACCGGCATGGGGAGAATGGGGAGGGCGTGTGAGCTTCTCGATCGGCCCGGGTTCGCGGATCCGCAAGTCTCCGTACTTCGATGCGCTGGTCGCCCACGGGCTGACCCACATGACGACCTACAACCACATGTTCATGCCGGCGTCGTTCGGGGATCCGGACGCCGAGTACGAGGCGCTGGTCGAGCGGGTGTCCCTGTGGGACGTGGCGTGCGAGCGCCAGGTGGAGGTTGTGGGGCCGGACGCCTTCGACCTGGTGCAGTACGTGTCGGCCCGGGACATGGCGGGGTGTGCGGTCGGGCGGGTGCGCTACGCCCCGGTCTGTGACCACGACGGGACGCTGCTCAACGACCCGATGATCCTGAAGTTGGCCGAGGACCGGTTCTGGTTCTCGATCGCCGACAGCGACCTGCTGCTGTGGGTTCGGGCCATCGGCGCGGAGCGGGGGCTGGACTGCCGGGTGTTCGAGCCCGATGCATCGCCGCTGGGTGTGCAGGGGCCGAGGGCCGACGACACGATGGCTGCGTTGCTGGGGGAGTGGGTGCGCGACATCCCGTTCTTCGGGTTCGTCGAGGTCGAACACGACGGGATCCCGTTCGTGCTGTGCCGTTCGGGGTGGAGTGGCCAGGGCGGGTTCGAGTTGTTCCTGACGGACGGCTCCCGCGGTGTCGACCTGTGGGACGCCGTGTGGGCGGCGGGGGAGCCGTTCGGCATCCATCCGGGCGGGCCGACGCTGAACGAGCGGATCGAGTCGGGGCTGTTCTCCTATCGGGCCGACTGTGGCGGCGGGGCGACGCCGTTGGAGGTGGGCCTGGGGCGGTTCCTGTCGCTGGACCGGGCGGACGACTTCGTCGGGAAGTCAGCCCTGTTGGCCGAGCGTGCGCGGGGGCCGGCCCGACGGCTGGTGACGGTGCTGCTGTCGGGCGAGCGCCTGCCTGCGACCAGCGAGCACCCGTGGCCGGTTGTGGGTCACGACGGTGTTGCGGCCGGCGAGGTGCGGGTGGCCGTGTGGTCGCCGAGGCACGACTCGAACCTGGCACTGGCGCTGGTGTCGTCCGAGGTAGCCGGCGGCGGGTTCACCACGGTCACCCCGGAGGGCGAGGAGTTGACGGCCACCCACCTGAACTTCTTCGGGGACTAGGGATACCCACTCCGGATTGCTTCGGCTTGAAGGCGCGGTGCGTATTTCATGCGATGATGCCGGCGTGGGCTCCGCCAAGCGCCCGGAAGCGAGCAGCGAGCAGGTCTCGGCACAGATGAAGCGGATGCCCCGCGAGGATTCGGGACCCGAACTTCGGCTCCGGCGCATTCTTCATTCCCGAGGGCTGCGGTACAGGACGAACCTGCGGGGTCTGCCGGGAACACCGGACCTGGTATTCAGTGCGACGAAGATAGCCGTGTTCGTGGATGGCTGTTTCTGGCACCAGTGCCCTGAGCACGGGACCATGCCGAAGGCAAATGGCGACTGGTGGCGGGAGAAACTCGACCGCAATGTCGAGCGCGACCGCCGGGTCGATGGCGAACTCGAGGAACTGGGCTGGTTGCCGATCCACGTCTGGGAACACGACGACCCGGATCTCGCAGCCGACCAGGTTGAACAACTCTGGCGGGAGCGTCGGGCCTCCTGACAGGTTCGACATCTGGGGGCTGTCACATGGAGTCGCCATGATGGAAGCGTCCCTCCTCCGGCGGGACGAGATGATATCATCCGATATCAAGTCGACCCAGAGTGGTAACCATGACCAAAGACATGCTCATCAGATCAATCGATCAGGAGGTCGCCGACTGGATCGAGAGGACGAAGCCGGCGGCGGTCTCCCGTGAGGAGTACCTCCGCCAGGTGATCGGAGCGGAGCGCCGTCGTATCGAGGACCCTCAGGCGACCCTCTTTCCGATTGGAGCGGACCCTGAGCGCGTCTTCGGATCGGTGCCCTTCAGGTTCATCGACCTGTTTGCCGGCATTGGCGGCTTCCGATGTGCACTCACGAAGGTGGGTGGGACCTGTGTCTACACGTCGGAGTGGGACAAGTTTGCTGCAACGACCTATGAGGCCTGGTATGGGGAACGCCCGGACCTGCGGGACATCCGCGAGGTCGACTTCGAGAGCGATATTCCCGACCACGATGTGCTGGCAGCCGGATTCCCCTGTCAACCCTTTTCTCTCGCCGGTGTCTCGAAGAAGAACTCACTCGGCCGTCGTCACGGCTTCGAGGACGAGACGCAGGGGAATCTCTTCTTCTCGATCCTGGACATCATTGCAGCGAAGCAGCCTCCGGTGCTCCTCCTCGAGAACGTGAAGAACCTCAAGTCTCATGACAAGGGAAACACCTGGCACGTGATCCGTACGGGTCTCGAGGACAGCGGGTACCGGGTCTTCGACAAGATCATCGATGCCAGCGGCTGGGTCCCGCAGCACCGTGAGCGGATCTTCATCGTCGGTTTCCGGGAGGACGTCTTCAATAGTTCGACAGCGGCAGGGTTCGAGTTCCCACGGCAGCCGGAGGTCGGACCTCTCTTCGGCTCGATCCTCGAGTCCGCCCCGGATCGCAGGTACATGCTTTCGAACAAACTCTGGAAGTACCTCAAGGACTACAAGGACAAGCACGCGAAGCGGGGAAACGGCTTTGGTTATGGCATCGCCGATCCTGCAGGGGTCAGTCGAACGATGAGCGCCAGGTACCACAAGGATGGATCAGAGATCCTCATTCGTCAGAAGGGCTGGAGGAATCCCCGCCGACTCACGCCGAGGGAGGCATCCCGCCTGCTGGGCTTCGACGATCGCTATGCCCCGCTGTTCGGTCATGGCGACGAGTTTCCCCTCGGGGTGGTCTCGGACACCCAGGCCTATCGCCAGTTTGGCAACGCGGTGGTCCCCAAGGTCGTGGAGGCGGTTGCTGAGCAGATCGTCCGGGTCATGGCCGAGGCGGTCGAGCGAACGGACAACGGCTGTCTGCTCAAGGGGCGTCTGGCCATGGAGACAGCTGCCTGAGAGCGGGGCGTCAGGCCGGAGGGTGCCAGTCGACCGACCGGTAGAGCCTGCGCAGTGTTGCCTCCATGGTCTTCCTGGAGGAACTGATCCGCCACTGAGGTCGGACCTTCAACTTCCCGTTCTTGATCGTATGTGCAGGGTCGTAGACGACGAGCCCCTGTCTGATCGCGTCCAGAAGCCGTTCCGGCGAGGTGTGGCGGCAGTGGTAGTAGCCGAGGAACCGGATGAGGTTGTGCTCGGCGTCCTTCTCGTACTCGACGTAGTAGGCGGAGTCGTGCTTCTTCAGCCATGAGGCGCTCAGACGTTCGAGAGACCAGGCGGCAAGGATTCGGCCATCTGGGACCTCGACAAGGTCGACTGATGTCGTCTCGAGAACATGCCGGGTCATCCCTCGAAGTACGAGCGTGCGACCGTTGGTCGTCTGACCGACACGGTGTGTACCCGTGAACCTGAGCGACTGACGGTCTCTGCCGATCCGGCCGAAGCGTTGGATGAACTTGCGTGCACCGAGTCGCTGCTCCAACCCGCCATCGGCTACCGGCGTCATGAGGGTCACCCTGCCGCCGAAGCGGAAGGTCTTCAGTTCAGAGCCGGCGTGGTCCGGGCCGGGAGTGGCATTCGTCGGTACGCCCATCAACGCCTCGAGTGTGTAGCCAGCACCCTGGGATCCCTTGAACGGGATGACCGCATTTCCGATTGCCGGAAGTCGGATGCAGGGATGCCAGACATCGAGAAGTTCCTTGATGGCGACACCGGTGTCCTTCGTCGTCTCGAGCCAGACTTCGGAGAGGCAGTCGCTGATCTCGGAAGGTCGTGCCACATCAAGCGGGGGAAGTGCTCCACCCCGCTCAGCGGCGAGCACTCCTCCGTAGGTCGTGGCGCCGTCCGACCCGAACAGCAGCCAGCGTTCCCCGTACCCGCCGAGACGGTTCCGGCGGAGCGAATCGGGTGGGTTGGAGCAGTCGGAGAGGAATCCGGAGAGGCGGACTTCCGGGTACTGGAAGTAGTGGATCAGTTTGGTGTTGGGGGCCGGAGCATCGGGTCCGCTGCTTATCCAGACCCAGTCGAGGGGGGCGATCGACTTGGGTTTCCCGACACGACTGTCGGGCTTACGGGTGCTCTCGCTACGCGATCCGTAAATGAGCATGGCGTTGAGAGCCCGGACAAGCCCGTCGAGACTCGGCGCCAGATAGATCTGGTTCTTCTCGTTGTCGTTGTGGGCAAGGCGTTTGACGAACACGCGCCGAACCCCGCGCGCTCTGAGCCCTGCGAGTACCGACTCGACCGAGGCCTGTGAATCCATGTGCAGATTGGACCGCTCACTCTTCGGAATTGGTGTCAGGCGGGAACCTATCGACTCCTGAGGGCAGGTGCCCGGGATGCGAGCAGGGCGGCGTCTGTGGGCCTGGCGACTCGAGAACGTGTTCCTCGCCGTCGGGCCGAAGGCGGCCGACTACTCCGAGCGCAT
>Ga0207990_1001793_pt1 | contig 10531 bp, 7 predicted proteins | sample ETNtaG_8_FD_185780 | JGI IMG/M metagenome (GOLD analysis project Ga0207990, IMG submission 185780) | Marine microbial and viral communities from oxygen minimum zone, Eastern Pacific Ocean - ETNP201406SV75 (SPAdes) (version 2) | ecosystem: Environmental > Aquatic > Marine > Oceanic ...
CTTGAATTCCAGCGGAGGTTGGAGATACACCTTGGCCCATCCTTTTTTGATCGCCATCTGATACCGGTCTTCAATATATGAACTCCGAAACACTTTTCTCAGGTATTCCCGAATTTCACCCTCCATCTTCTCCGGTGTACCCAGTTCTCTAACGGCGGGAGTATTTTGGTAGAATCGGGCGATATCGCCCCGGTTAGGCAAAGGGGCCTGACTCAGTTTCATTTCAGGATGTTTCCCGGAAAGTTTCTCGAGAATTTTTTCTTTCAATGCGATCTCCTGCATTTGATGAAGCTGGACCATAACCCCGTGGATCTCCTGGGTCTTTAAGTCGTCAAGAATAATGGGTTCGCCCTCCACAACGGCCAACACAGGATTATTGGCATAGGGCTGAAACTTGCCCGGTTCGGCTGAGACTTGGGAAAGAAAAAGCGTTAGGAATACGGTCAATACCGGAATCCCTAGGCTCCTGACAAGGTGGGGTCGGAAAGACAGCATAGGGTGCAACCCGTTAGGAAATCGTTTGATGAGGCGTTTAGTGATTCTTTGGAGACTAAAAACGTACCTTTTGGCTCGGCTCTTACTATTCTTTTACTTCAGATCTCTTCCACAATATGTTGCTTTTGGCAGGTTCGAAAGAAATCTAACAGTCTAATTTACCCTCATCCCGTCTTGAGCGATTCTTCCGGATTTAAAAATTTATGGCAGTTTTCAGCCAGTTTAAGGAACGCTTTCGCCGGAACCGAATCAGGACTAGACAACACCACCGGATCCCCACTGTCGGATTGAGCGGTGATTTCTCCATCAAGAGGGATTTTCCCGAGATAGGGCAGAACCAACTCCTGTGCCAGCTTTTCGCCACCGCCTTTTTTGAACACATCGATCTCCTCGCTACAATGTGGACACGTCAGCGTGCTCATATTTTCAATGATCCCAACGATAGGGACGTTACTGTCACGGGCAAAGGAGATCATCTTCCTTGCGTCGAGCAGGGCTAAGTCCTGCGGCGTGGTCACCACCACCGCTCCATCCACCTCACCAATAAAATCAATGATCGTGATCTGCTCGTTACCCGTACCTGGGGGCAGGTCAATGAGCAGATAATCCAATTCACCCCAACGGATGTTGCCCAACAACTCGATGATAAAGTCATACTTGACCGCATCGCGCCAGGCAATGTGCATGTTGGGGTCTTCGATCAGAAATCCTAAAGACGCTACCTTGAGCCCATTACGGGTTTCATAAGGATCGATTCCTTCTTCGGTAGAACGTAGGCGAACATTATCTGCCTTCAACAGCTTCGGGACGTTGGGTCCGTGCAGGTCGGCATCTGCCAGCCCCACTTTATATCCTTTTTCGGCCAAGGCGACTGCCAAGTTAGTGGTCACGGTGCTTTTTCCCACACCCCCTTTGTTACTGCCGACGATGAGCTTGAATTTAATTTCACTCATCCGCTTATTGACAAGCCAACGGTTATGCTCATTCTTGTCGGCTTTGCAATCGGTATCATTGTTAAATTCACACATTTCGCATGTGTGAAGGCGCCTACACTCTCCAGTCACTACCATCAGAACCTCCAGATTATATGAAACTCGAAATGTAACAGGTTATGCCGCAAAACGACGGGCATCTAGCAAAATTCCAGAATATCAATGGATTAGATAAAGATTATGGAACTCTGTTTTCGATGTCAAGGGAAATACCGTCCGTAGATCTCTCGACCACACCCGAGATCGGGCGCTAGATACGCATCTTTGGATAACCGCCTCTCAAATAATGGAAGACGGCACACTCGCCTACGTTTTCCACCCGTCCGCCCTAGATCTAGACCGGCGGCTTTAAACCCAACAGGAAACTGGTTGTATTCCCTTCACTAAATTTTATAAGATTACTTATATAGTTGAACTTTAAAATCGAATTTCTAACCAGGCCTGCCCCATGTTCAAACCCATGTCCTTTTTACGAGTTAAGAAATCCTTGGTCCTATTGATGGCCCTTGCGCTGATATCCACGGTCATCGTCCAGCAGATCCAGGCGTATGAGGTCAACAAAAACGCCGTCGTTCTGCTGATCGCAAAAGATTTTACTGGGAGAACTCTCGGCACCGGAACCGGATTCATTGTCAAACCCGAAGGTATTCTAGTCACCAACTACCATGTCCTCGTCGATGCTGCCTCTGTCGAGGCTGTAATGAAAGACGGGGACCGAGTGCAAGTGGAAACTATCTTGAAAATTGATCGGATTAAAGATTTCGCTCTGTTGAAACTAACCGAAGGTGCTTATTCGACTCTCGAAATTGGCGACTCAGATCGACTCAAGGAATTCGATTACCTGAGTGCTCTGGGATTTTTATCGCAAAACGTCAATCCTAACCAGAAAAACGGCAGGAACATCGTTCTGCAGACCTACGGTTTCGTTCTGGGCATCCATCCGCAAGCCTACCCGGAATTTTCTTTCATCTATACCACGGCATCTTTCGGACCGGGATTCAGCGGAGGACCGGTTGTTAACAAGGGAAACCGCGTAGTAGGCATCGCCACCGTGGAAGGCCGTTCCATCAACCTAGCGCTGCCGATCAACTTCATCAAACCGTTTCTTAGTACGGTGGAGGGAATGTCCTTCGATCGCTTCCTGAAAGAGGAGCGGCATTCCAAGGAGGCTCATTATTATCGAGGGAACCACCTTCTTCACATCATGGGCAATCCTGAAGGCGCAGCCCGTGAGTTTAAAACCGTTCTGAAAATGGATGACTCCTTTGTGCTCGCCCATTACGACCTGGCTGCTGCCTATCAAAACCAAGGCATGACCGACCAAGCTATTGAGGAATATGAAAAGACCTTAGCACTCAATCCAACATTTCCGGAAGGGGCCTCGAATCTGGGTGGGTATTATTTTCGTATACAGAAATACGAAAAGGCTACAGAGATGTTCGAACAGGCCATTCGAGTGTATCCCAATTTCATTCAGGCCCACTCCAACCTCGGTGCAGTGCTCAACAAACTGGGACGGTCACCAGAAGCCGAAGGCCACCTCAAAAAAGCGCTCAGCCTCGACCCCAAATTTGGAATCGCCTATTTTAATTTAGGCAACACCCACATGGCGCTGAATCATCTAGACGAGGCACGGGAAGCCTACGACAAATCGGTGGAAAACGGAATCGACTTCCTGTCACTCCACTGGAACCTGTATGAAATCCATCACCGCCAGCAAAAAAACCAGGAAGCGATAAAGCAATTAAATATCATCCTCCAGATCGATCCGCTAAACTTGGTTGCCCAAAAAAAACTAAAGGAACTTGCGCGGTAGAAGACCAGCTGTCCGCTCTTACCATTCTTCCAATACCCCCGCAAGCACTGAAAATACAGCCAGCAGGCTCTCGGGGGAGCATTTGTCTAGAGTATCTGAAAGTTTGTGCCAGTAAGGGTAGTCGAAATCGATCAACACAACCGATGGAATCCCGAGCAGTGAGAATGGAACGTGATCGTCAAGCACCGAGTATTTCTTCTCTGCCTTGAACTGTAAAATATTCTGGCGCTGGGCTACACTGTAGATGCGGTCGAGCAGTTTGGGGCCGCTCTGTACCGAGTAGCTTTCCTTATAAATCTGCAGGTCCCGATCACCCACCATATCGACTATCAGTACCGCCTGCGGCCATGTTTTGGGGTCCAACAACTTAAGCTGATTGGCATGGTAATTGGAGCCGGTGAACATTTCACCGGACCCGGTCGTACCAAAATCTTCCCCATCGAAAAATATGAGCCGCACCGGTAGACGCGCGGGCTGGTCTTTTAAATACCGGGCCAGTCCCAGTAGAACTGCCGTGCCCGACCCTCCGTCGTTGGCCCCCTGTATAGGCCGGATGCTCGCTTCAGGGTTAGGTTCCTGATCGGCAAACGGACGAGTATCGTAATGTGCTCCTATAAGAACAGGGGGTCCGCCCGTCGAACCGTGGAAAACGAGTTCGATGTTGACCATGCGCACCTGTTCGCCGTTCTCCCTTCGGATGACGAACGGATGCTCCACCACCTCATCGGCAAACTCATGTCCTGCCCGCTTGAGCAGTTGTAGGGTCCGATCATATCCCAACGTACCCACATACCTCGGGCCGAAGCCCGTGAGCGTCTCGAGGTAACCCCACAAAGTGTCGCGGTATCTTTCAAATTCCGTGGGCTGGGTATGCGCCGTCTCTGAAAAACAGAACAACAAACTCGCCAGAACCCAACCAACTGGACGCAGTCGCCGAAAGACTGCATTCATATCGCCCCCCCCAGTTGGAATAGGTTACAAGATAACGTACCGTATCGCATTCTGGAGATCTTGGTCAGCGCCTTCAATCTTCACTCCTTATTCCGGCGGGCAGAAAAATAATCTTTGAGAATATCCGCATGGTCGAACACCAGCGGTTCGGGCAGGGACTGTCCCGTAAACACCCCTATGTTTCGGGCGTCTGAGGCGGCCCGGGGGACCCCACCGGCTCGTGCAACGAACACCGTCGAAATGGTGTGTTGCCGGGGATCTCGTGCGGGGTTGGAGTAGGTGTGGAACTGTTCGATGAGGTCGACGTCGAGCGAGGTTTCTTCTTTAACCTCACGCACGGCGGCTGTTTCCAAGGATTCCCCGTAGTCCACAAATCCGCCGGGAAGAGCCCATCCGTGAGGCTCGTTGTCCCTTTCAATGAGGACGACGCCCCCTCCTTCCATCTCGATAATAATGTCCACCGTAGGAACTGGATTCCGGTATGTCATTTCTACACTTTTCCAATCTTCACGAAAGGGCCAGCCCAGCCCTCTTCTGGGACCTGAGTTAGTGGAAAACAGGGGTCTCAATACCCGTTTGCCTCCCCATTTGACAACCAGACATTTTACAGGTAATTGTGTGAGGGTTGGAGGCCTAAAAGGTACAAGTCTTTTTTAAAAAGGGCTTAAGTACTCAACTAAGGGCCCGATAAGCTAACCAGTAGGAAAACCCTGAAACAAGTTGTATAGACAAAGGTCTCGGCTAAAAACAACCTATTAAAAATTAACTAATTAGGCTATCCGAATCAGGTAGACAGAGTGGAAATCTCGGGAAACGAAATTAGAGTAATTAGAATCAAGAGTAAGGACATTCAAGAAGCTCGCAAGGCTGCACACGACGCCTCGGATATCCGTGTGGACAAGGTCGAGCAGATCAAACAGGCAATCGCCGACGGCAGTTTCCATGTGGACAGCCGTGACCTAGCCGAAAAAGTCCTGAAGGAAGTCATCGCCGAATCCAAATTCCTTGGTTAAAACCGGCACGCCTCCCTTTCTGTCCCCAATCAGACCAATCTAAATTATTGAAGTGACCCATGTTTACGATTTTTGAGGGGGTGTTTTTTGCAGGGGCCTTCCACGGGGAAACGTCCCTGAGAAGATGGTTCTAGGGGGGGTGAAAACAGTCAGCCTGGGTCGCTGGTGGCAACGGAGGTCGGTAACGAAGAAACAAATTGGTTGAGCTGCTCGATCAGAACATCCACTTCCATACCGTGCATCAGTGCTCCATTTTCAAGTGTATCGAACTTGACAGCAAAACAACTACCACAACTCATCTGGAGCTTGCTGAAGAACTTCACCGTCTCCGGATAGGCGCTGATGATTTCGTTGATGGTGGTCTGTTTTGTGATGAGCATGGGATCATCCAAAATCACTTGCCCTTAAATTCCCCGTATGCTAGCATTTCCAAACCCATGAAACAATCGATTTTGAAAAGGAGTGAATAGGAATGGCCCAGCGATGTGATGTTTGTGACAAAGGACCCCTCTTCGGGAACAACGTCAGTCACGCCAATAACAAGACCCGACGCAGGTGGAGCCCAAACCTCAAAAAAATTCGAGGCCAGTATCAAGGTTCGATCCGCACAATGAAGGTATGCACTCGTTGCCTTAAAGCAGGGAAGGTAGCGAAAGTCATCTAACGATTCAATCCGTATTTCCCGCTTGGACACTAACCCCTGACGGACCCCCGCCTGATTCACTCGGTTGAAATGTTCCCGTCTTGTTTTGCTTGGCGCTGTATTCCTTCACGCGTTCCAAATGAATAACACCAGGGGCCTTGCGGACCTCGTGAAGAACCCGGTTCAGGTGCTCAAGGTCGCTAATCTCGATGAAAAAGTCGAAGTAGGCTCGCCGGTGCGATCCCTGCCGCAAGTTGGCCTGAGTGATGTTGATATCGCAGTCGGCCATAATCTGTGTGATCTCGGCCAACCGGCCGGGTTTATCTTCAGCAACAATGGAGACACGCACGGGATAAGAGGTCTCAATACCCTCGCCCCACTCGACGTCCACCAGCCTCTCGGACCCGCTCTCCAGTGAGTGCAGGCTGGAACAATCGATGTGATGGACGGTCACCCCCCGTCCCCGCGTGATGTATCCGGAAATAGGATCTCCAGGAACCGGATGACAGCATTTCGCAATCCGTAGAAGAATATCTTCATTAAAGCATTTCAGGCTGATGGCTTCCAAGGGTTCATGGGCTTTTTCCTTAAGCTTGACCTGCCCCGCTTCTCTCTTCCGAATCTCTCCGACCTTTTCCTTGGGCAACAGCTTCTCGATAAAGTGATGCGCTAAATATTTTCCCAGCCCAATGCTTTCCAACAGACTTTCATAGTTGCTGAACCCACTCGCACGAACCGCTTCATTCATGGCTTCGTCTTGGAGCGCCAGTGAGGGCTGAATGCCGTATTCCGCCAGTGCTTTATTGAGGAGTTCTTTACCCAAGCCGAGGCTTCTGGTTTTTTCCCGGGCTTTGATGAAATGCAGAATTCTACCGCGGGCCTTCGCGGTTTTAACGAAAGAAAGCCAGTCGCGGCTGGGTTGCTGATTCTCCGAGGTCAAGATTTCCACTTGGTCCCCATTTCTCAATTTGTACCGCAGCGGAACGATCTTGCCGTTAATCTTCGCGGCCGAACAATGGGTACCAACATCAGTGTGTACCCCATAAGCAAAATCGACCGGGGTGGCCCCCCGTTGCAGAACGAGAACTTTTCCCTTTGGGGTGAACACATAAACCTCATCGGAGAACATATCCACCCTGAAGGAGTTGAGAAACTCCCTCGGATTCTTCAGGTCTTTCTGGTTTTCAAGAAGGTGCCGCACCCAGATCAGTTGCCCGTCCACGGACTCCTTGGACGACCCGCCTTCCTTGTACTGCCAGTGAGCCGCAATGCCCTCCTCACAAATAGCATGCATCTTCTCAGATCGAATCTGCACCTCCACTCGTTCCCCGCCGGGTCCAATCACCGCAGTGTGCAATGACTGGTACAGGTTAGGCTTGGGCATGGCAATGTAGTCTTTGAATCGACCCGGAACGGGTTTCCACAGTGCATGGGCCAGGCCTAGAACGGCATAACAGTCTTTGACCGACTGCGTCAGCACCCGGACCCCGACGAGATCGTACATTTCGTCGAATTCGATTTTCTGCTGTTTCATTTTTCTATAAATACTAAAAAAATGTTTGGGTCGGCCAACCACCTTCCCGGGAATCTTCGAAGCCTTCAGCTCCCTTTGCAGCGTCAGACACGCTCTTTCGACATAGAGAGTTCGTTGTTCCTGACCGCATGCCAACTTCTTCTCGATCGCATGGTATTCTTGTGGATTCAGATGCATGAAAGCCCCGTTTTCCAGTTCCGCTTTCATCCAGCCGATACCCAACCGATTGGCAATGGGAGCGTAGATCTCAAGGGTTTCACGTGCAATGCGGCGCTGAGGACCGGGTTCGAGTGATTCGAGGGTTTTCATGTTGTGAGCGCGGTCTGCCAGTTTGATTAAAACAACCCGGATGTCTTTCGACATCGCAAGGATCATCTTCCGGTAATTTTCCGCCTGACTCTCTTCGTGACTAGAAAATTCGATCATGCTGATCTTGGTCACTCCCTCCACTAACTGGTAGATTTCTTCGCCGAACAATTCCTGAAGCTCTGCCGGCGTCGCCAGTGTATCTTCAAGGGTATCGTGCAACAGGCCGGCAGCAATAGTCGGCTCGTCCATTTTTAATCGGGTGAGGTTGAAAGCAACTTCCAAGGGGTGGGAAATGTAGGCAGCACCGGAACGGCGGTTCTGGCCGTGGTGGGCTTTGGCGGAATAAAGGTAAGCATCTCTGATGATGTCGAGGTTCGCCTCGGGATGGTACCTCAGGACCTCCTGAGTTATGTCTTTCACCTTCAACATAAAAGAGCCCGATTTTACATATTCCGCGTTTTCTCCGATTGGAAACCAGGAAACAAGTTTCGATATTACCAATCTGTTTTTACTCGTGTTACCCAGATAGTCTCAGCATATATCCACGACCGATCCCTGTCAAATTTACTTCCATTGGCTCTGCGTTTCTTTGTACGATACACGGGCCGGACCCGACAGAGCCGGCGAACTGAAAGAGTTGTGGCCTGCCAAGGTGCTGGCCGAGCGTAAAGCGCAACCTTTGTAACCGACTCGAACCGAACCCGGTGAATAAAACACTAAAAAAACGTTCCCTCGATGACCCGCTCCAGTTTATCAAGGGAGTCGGGCCCAAAAGAGCCTTCCTCTTGAAAAAAATGGGACTCGAGACGGTTGAGGATGGGCTCTATTTCCTGCCGTTCCGTTACGATGACCGGAGCCGGGTAAAAAAAATTGCTGAACTGGTTCCCGGGGAGCAGGCCTCATTCACCGGGAAAATCATCGATGTAAGATCCATCCGTATCGGAAGGCGTAGAAAAATTTTCGAGGTCGTAATTCAGGATGATACCGGGCTCCTCCGTGCCCGGTGGTTTCAGTTCAACGAAACCTACATGACGGAAAAATTCGAGGTGGGGAAGGAATTGATCTTTTCGGGAAAACCCACGCAGAATAAGCGTAGCGGCAAACTCGAGATCGTCCATCCGGATACGGATGAAGGACTGAACGAAGATGGTGGGTCACTCGAAATCGGGCGTATCGTCCCCGTCTACCACTCGACGGAAGGCCTGCACCTGAAATCTTTGAGAACCATCATGAAAAATGTGGTCGATGGTTACGCGGAACTGGCCGAAGAGTTTCTTCCGGAAGCGATTTTGAGACGGTACAAGTTCCCAAAGCGGTCTGATGCGCTGACGCTTTCCCACTTCCCCCCGACTGACACTCCAACCGACCTTCTGGAAAAATTTCATTCTCCGACCCAGGTGCGGCTGATCTTCGAGGAATTCTTCCTCATCCAACTCGCACTGGCGTTTAAAAAAGGCCACACCCGGGAAACCAGGCGCGGGCTTCCGTTCAAGACACGCGGCGAAACGATACGCCGATTCGTCAAGCTTCTTCAATTCGAGTTCACCCCTGCACAAAAAAAAGTCTTGGGGGAAATCATGACCCACCTGGAGAAGGACGAGCCCATGAACCTGCTCCTGCAGGGCGACGTGGGAAGTGGTAAAACCGTCGTCGCCCTCACTGTCTTGCTCACGGCGGTCGACAACCGATGTCAGGCCGCACTCATGGCTCCCACCGAACTGCTTGCGGAACAACATTTCCTAAGCATCCGCCCCTTTTGCGAAGCACTGGGGATTGACATTGAATTGGTTACCAGCACCGCTATCGCTAAAGAGAAAAACCGAATACGTAAACACATTGGTGACGGAACAACCCAAATTGTTGTGGGTACTCACGCGCTCATCCAAAGAAAAATAGAGTTCAAAAATCTAGGCCTAGCTGTCATCGACGAACAACACCGTTTCGGCGTACTGCAGCGGGAAGCCATTGGCAAAAAAGGCCTGATGCCACACGTTCTGATCATGACGGCAACCCCCATCCCACGCTCCCTCGCACTGACATTATACGGTGACATGAGCGTTTCCTTTCTCGATGGATTCCCTCCGGGAAGACAACCCATCGAAACGAAACTTTTTTATGAAAACGAACGCGCTACGGCCTACAGCAACCTAGGCAGGGAGGTGGAGAAAGGAAGACAGGCTTATGTAGTGTGTCCAATCATCGAGGAATCGGAGTCTGCCGACCTGAAAGCGGCGATGAAGGTCTGCGACGAACTGCAGAATCGTCGGTTTCCCGGCTTTTCCACACAACTCATCCACGGAAAACTAAAAAAGGAAGAACGACAGAAAATCATGTCGGATTTTAAGGACGGGAAAGTTCATATCCTCGTCGCGACAACTGTTATCGAGGTGGGGATAGACGTTCCCAACGCAACGATCATGATTATCGAGCATGCCGAACGATTCGGGCTCGCCCAGCTCCACCAACTGCGTGGAAGGGTTGGGCGCGGCGGACACGCATCGCAATGTTTCCTTATCGCTTGCCAACCGCTCACTGGCGACGGCGAGGCCCGGCTGGATGCCATCGTAAAATCACGTGACGGATTCGCCATCGCAGAGGAAGACTTGCGCATTCGGGGTCCGGGCGACTTCATGGGAACGCGCCAGTCGGGGGCACCCCTTCTCCGGGTTGGTAACTTGGTTCGTGATTTAAAAATACTGGAGCTCGCCCGGCTGGAGGCGTTCGCCCTCATTGAGAAGGATCCGCATCTTGAGGCACCTGGACATGCAAATCTCAGAC
>Ga0207990_1001794_pt1 | contig 10528 bp, 12 predicted proteins | sample ETNtaG_8_FD_185780 | JGI IMG/M metagenome (GOLD analysis project Ga0207990, IMG submission 185780) | Marine microbial and viral communities from oxygen minimum zone, Eastern Pacific Ocean - ETNP201406SV75 (SPAdes) (version 2) | ecosystem: Environmental > Aquatic > Marine > Oceanic ...
TAAAATGAAATGCCCAAGGAGGTATAAAAACTCTATCAATAAATCCTTCAACTATTGCAGGTGCTCTAAACCACCAGATAGGATAAATAAAAACAATAACATCAGCTTTTTCAATTCTAGACTGATAACTTTTAATTTCTTCATTTGCTTTCTCACCTGCAAAAACAGGGTCGAATTTATCTTTGTAAAGATCTACTAAATCTGTTTCATTCCCGCTTTGTTTTGCAGATTCAATAAAAGTATCTTTCATTGCACAACTAAAAGATTTGTCATTGTAATGACCATAAATAATAAATATTTTTTTCATTAAGATAATTTAGTAATATAAAACCCAACAAACATAGCTATTACAAAAGTGACAGAGCTCATATTTAGTAATGCTATAGATGTGATGGCAGGGCCTGGACACAATCCAGCTAAACCCCATCCTGCTCCAAATAAAATAGATCCTATGATTAATTTTTTATCTATCTCTTTTTTATTTGAGATAGAAAAACTAGAGGAAAAAATTGGTTTTTCTTTATTTTTAAATAAATGAAATAATGGGGTAGAAACAACAAGTGCTCCAATCATTACAAATGCAAGTGAAGGATCCCATTCGCCAAAAAGATTTAAAAAACCTAAAACTTTGGCTGGATTAATCATTTCAGAAATAACAAGACCAATACCAAAAATTATTCCACAAAATAGCGATACTATTTTATTCATAAAATATTTGTAATTAACACCGTTAGTATTCCAACTATCATAAAAGTCATAGTTGCAATGGTTGATCTTAAAGAAAATCGACTAATACCACTTATTCCATGCCCGCTGGTGCAGCCTCCACTTATCCTTGTGCCAAGACCAACTAATAGTCCTCCTCCAATTAAAAGAAGTAATGAATTTGTAATTGATATTTCAATTTTTTGGCTAGTAAAATAACTGTAAATTAAAGGCCCAAATATCAAACCAACTAAAAATAATAAATTATCAATTCGATTATCTTTTGAAATTAAAAAATTACTAGCAATGCTACTTATGCCAGTCATTCGACCATTTAAAATAAAAAATAAAAAAACTGAAAAACCAATTATTAATCCTCCTGTTAATGCAGACATGGGTGTAAAATTAATTATATTCATTAAGCTTTCAAAACCGGAAAAACTGGATTTATTTTTTCAAATAATTTTTGATATTCTTGTTTAATGCATCTGTTTGCAATGTAGTAAATATTTGCTTTATTAACAATTTTTTCAGCTTCCTCATTTTGAATTCCATATTGCAACCACAACACTTTAGTTTCAACACTAACTGCTTGCTCAGCTATAGCTGGAGTTTCTTTTGATGGGCGAAATACATCAACAATGTCAATTGGAATAGAAATATCTTTTAAATTAGCGAGAACAGTTTCTCCATGTATTACTTCACCTGCAGCAAAAGGATTAACTGGAATTACTTTATAACCAAAATCTTGCATATATTTCATTACAATTGTTGATGGTTTTCTTTTAATCATTTTTGGATCTTCTTTTTTTTTTAAAGAGTTAACCCCAATCATTGCGATTGTTTTTGAATTGGTAAGAATATTTTTTATTTGATCGTCGTTCATTTATCCTTCCATTTGGGCTTTCTTTTCTCTAAAAAAGCAGATATTCCTTCTTTGGCATCTAGTGCCATCATATTTTCTGTCATTACTTTACTTGTGTATAAATATGCTTTGTGAATCAGCATTTCTGACTGTTTGTAAAATGCCCTTTTTCCAATTTTTATTACTAGGTTTGATTTGGATGCAATTTTTTTTGCAAGTTTAAGAGTTTGTTCATCAATTTCATTAATTGGATAACATTCGTTGATTAAACCAATTTCCTTTGCATATTTAGCATCAATTGGATCTCCTGTTAAAAGCATTTTCATAGTTTTTTTTCTACTAACTTTTCTGCTAATAGCTACCATAGGTGTGCTACAAAATAATCCAATGTTAACACCAGGTGTTGCAAATTTTGCATCATCTGAGCTTATTGCAAGATCACAGCTAGCAACTAATTGACAACCAGCAGCAAATGCAGAACCATGTACTTTTGCTATAACTATTTTTTGGCCATTAACAATTTCTAACATTACTTCAGAACAAAGATTAAAAAGTTTTTGATAGTCCTTTCTACTTTTTAATTGTTTTAATTCTTTTAAATTATGACCGCTTGAAAATCCTTTGCCTGCTCCTTCAATAATAATTACTTTAGTAATTTTATCTTTATTAAGAGTTTTAATTGTAACAAGTAAAGATTTTAAAGTTTTAATAGATAAAGAATTATAAGTTGCAGGATCATTTAAAATAATTGATTTAATTTCGAGACTCCTGACTTTAACTAGAATATTTTGAAAATTAATCATTCAATCTATACCATGATTTTTTGCCAAGAATACTATTAAAAATACCCAATATTCTCATTTGATATATCTTCTTCTTGTGATGATTAAAAGTAACAAGATTAATTAAAAATTTTATTATTGCAGAAAATAAATTTAAAGAAATTTTTAAAAATGCCATAAAAAATCCATAATGTTTTTTATTGAAATAAAATTTTGACCACATCCAATGCCAATTTCTTAAATATTCCATATCTTGAAGATAATTATTATTTGAAGATGAAGCTCCCAAATGTTCAATGACTGAACTTTTAATTATATATATATTTTCATTATTTTGTTTTGCTCTCAAACATAAATCAGTATTTTCCAAATATAGAAAAAAATTTTCATCAAAATATTTTTTATCCTTAAATTTCTCTCTATTAATTAACATTGAAAATCCATCGACATAATCAACGGAAATAATATTTTCTTTAAAGGTATTTCTATTATTTTTTTTAATTTTAAAATTTGGAAATTTTTTATCACTATTTATAGGAGATAATATAGCAAAATCATCAATTGACTTAGAACAATTGATTAGTTCAATTAAAGTATTTTCTTTAAATTTTACATCTGGGTTAATTATAAAAGCAAATTGGGTTTTACAATTATTTAAACCTTTATTATTTGAAGCCCCCATTCCTTTATTTTCAGATAATATGACCTCAATATTGTCATAATTATACTCTAATTCATTTTTTAAATTAATGTTTTTTGAATTTTCAATAATAATTTTGGACGATTCCTTTGGAAGAGTTTTTAAACAGTTATGAATAATTTTTTCACTATTAAATGTTACTATTATAAACGTAATATTTTCAATTTTTAATTCCATGAAGAATTATAACTATACTTAAAGACACTATTATTGTAAAAAAAATAATGCAAAAATTTTTGGTTACTGGTGGTTTGGGCTTTATTGGAAGTAACTTAATAGATTTACTTTTAAAAAAAAAATTCTATGTAATAAACATAGATAAAATTACCTATTCTTCTAATTTTTATAACACAAAGGAATTTACAAATAATAAAAATTATAAGTTCATTAGATGTGATTTAAATAGTAGAAAAAAAATTTTACAAATACTAAAAAAATTTAAACCAAAAGGAATATTTAATCTTGCAGCAGAAACACATGTGGATAGATCAATTGATGGTCCTAAAGCCTTTGTAAAAAGTAATATATTAGGAGTTTTTAATTTATTGGAAGCTTTCAAAATTTATTCAAAAAACAATCATAATGTTCGTTTGATTCATGTTTCAACTGATGAAGTTTATGGTGATGTTTTAAAAGGTAGGTCAAAAGAAGATGATCAATATAAACCTAGTTCGCCGTACGCAGCATCAAAAGCATCATCTGATCATTTGGTTCAATCTTATATAAGGACTTATAAAATACCAGCCTTAATTACAAATTGCTCTAATAACTATGGACCTAAACAACATCCCGAAAAATTAATTCCAAAATTAATTTACAACATATTAAACAATAGGACTCTACCCATTTATGGAAAAGGAAAAAATTCTAGAGAGTGGATTTATGTACCAGATCACTGTGATGCTTTATTAAAGGTATTCAAAAAAGGAAAAATAGGAAATTTTTATAATATTGGCTCGAACTTAAATTTAAATAATCTTATGATTGTTAAAAAACTTTTATCTATCGGAGAAAAAAAAGTAAAATTAGGTAAAAATGTTAAAATAAAATTTGTTAAAGATAGACCAGGCCATGATTTAAGATATGCAATTAATAGCAACAAACTGAGAAAAGAATTGAAATGGAAGCCTAAAACTAAGATTAATAATGGTTTAGAAAAAACATTTGATTGGTATATAAATAATTCAGGATATTTTTCAAAATTAAATAAAAAAGATATAACTTCTAGACTTGGTAAGAAATAAATTATGATAAAAAAAGGAATTATTTTATCTGGAGGAATGGGCACACGAATGAGCCCTCTAACTAAAGCTGTTAATAAACAACTTCTACCTATCCATGATAAACCACTAATTTTTTATCCATTATCAATTTTAATGCTTGCAAAAATTAAAGATATTTTAATTATTGTTAATAAAGGTCAACTTGATCAGTATAAAAAACTTTTACCTAATGGAAAAAACTTGGGTATAAAAATTACTTATGCTGAACAATCAAAGCCTAGAGGCTTACCTGATGCATTTATTGTAGGAGAAAAATTCATAAATAAAAATAACGTGGCCTTGATTCTGGGAGATAATTTCTTTTATGGTCAAAATCTATCAAAAACATTGATAGATTCTAGCAAACTAAATAATGGTGCAAAAATCATTTTACACAAAGTTTCTAAACCAGAGATGTATGGCGTAGCAAAAATAGATAAAAATAACAAACCAGTAAAACTTATTGAAAAACCAAAACATTATGTTTCTGATTTAGCAGTTACAGGATTATATTTTTTTGACAAAAACGTTGTTAAATATGCAAAAAATCTGAAACCATCTTCTAGAGGTGAAATCGAAATAATTGATTTAATTCTAAAATATAAAAAAATTAAAAAACTTAAAGCAGAAATCCTTGGAAGAGGTAGTGCCTGGTTAGACACTGGCTCAATTGAGGATTTCTATAAAACAAGTGCATTTGTGTTTGCGATAGAAAATAGACAAGGTTTTAAAATTGCTTGTTTAGAAGAAATTTCTCTGGCAAATAAATGGATAGGAAAAAAAGAAATAACTAATGCAATTAGATTTTATGGTAATTGTGGATATTCAAATTATTTAAAGAAATTAACATAAAATGAAAGTTACTAAAACAAAATTTAATGGTTTGTTAGTTTTTAAAAAGAAATATTTTACTGATACTAGGGGTTATTTTCTTGAACTTTATAAAAGTAAGATAATAAGAAAAAAATTTCCATTTACATGTATTTCTCTATCTAAAAAAAATGTAATTAGAGGATTACATCTTCAAATGAAAAATGCTCAGGCAAAATACATATCAGTCCTTAAAGGTAAAGTCTTAGATGTCGCTGTAGATTTAAGAAAAAATTCAAAAACATTTGGTAAAGTATTTAAAATTATACTAAGTGAAAAAAACTCAAAGTCAGTATATTTACCCAAAGGATTTGCTCATGGTTTTTGTGGGTTAGATAAAGAAAACTACTTACTTTATAGTTGCTCAAACTACAGAAATAAAAATAGTGAATTAGGTATTATTTGGAATGATAAAGACTTAAAGATTAAGTGGCTAGTTAAAAAACCAATCATATCAAAAAAAGATAAAAATAACATTACTCTAAGAAAATTTAGGAAAAAGTTTTATTAAAATGGTAGCGGGAAGTGGGATCGAACCACTGACCTCGGGCTTATGAGTCCCGCGCTCTAACCAACTGAGCTACCCCGCCATTCAATTCGTATTGATTTATAATACTTTTTATTTTTGATGCAATACTTATCCACAGTTAATAAATCATTTGAAATAATTAAATTCATAGATAGTTTCACAAACGATGAGAATTGAAGAAGAATTAAAACTTGATTATTCTGACGTACTATTCAGGCCTAAAAGAAGCACTTTAAAGAGTCGTAAGGATGTAAATTTACTTAGAACTTATCGATTTAAATATAGCAATAATGAATGGTCAGGAATTCCTATTATGGCTGCTAATATGGATGGAGTTGGAGAGTTAGGTGTTGCTGAAATATTATCTGAATTTGAAATGATTACATGCTTAACTAAACAGCACAATATTAAAAAATTAAAACAAAATAAAAAAATTAAATCAATGTATCAAAACATTGCTTTAAGTATTGGAATTAAAAAAGAAGATTTTGAAAATTTAGATAAAATTTTAAAGGAATTTAGTTTTTTTAATTTTATTTGTATTGACGTTGCAAACGGATATTCAGAGCACTTTAGTAGTTTTATAAAATCTGTAAGAGATAAATACCCAACTAAAACAATTATTGCAGGTAATGTAGTTACAGCAGATATGACACAAGAATTGGTTTTAAGTGGTGCTGATATTGTAAAAGTTGGAATTGGTCCAGGAAGTGTTTGCACGACAAGAATTCAAACAGGTGTTGGTTACCCTCAATTAAGTGCAGTTATAGAATGTTCTGATGCTGCACATGGTTTAGGTGCTCATATTATTGCTGACGGTGGATGCACTTGTCCAGGCGATGTTGCAAAAGGATTTGGTGCTGGTGCTGATTTTGTAATGTTGGGAGGAATGCTAGCAGGTCACAATGAAGGTAAAGGTAAATTAGTTAAAACAAATGGCGAAAAATATATTGAGTTTTATGGTTCAAGCTCAGATGTTGCTAATAAAAAACATTATGGTGGACTATCTGATTACAGAAGTAGTGAAGGAAGAACTGTAAGAGTAAAATACAGAGGCAAAATAAAAGATACAATTTTAAATATTTTTGGTGGTGTTAGAAGTAGTTGTACTTATGTTGGAGCACCTTCTTTAAAACAATTAAGCAAATGCACAACGTTTGTAAGAGTTGCAAGACAATTTAACGATACATTTTCAAAATAATTATTAATTGAATAGTTTTTTAAGATAAATGCTGAAAAACCGACAGTTATTTTGGATTAATTATTCTGTATTTTAAAAGAAAGCTACAAGACTTTAATTTCATCGCCTACTGCAATATTTCCTGAAATTAAAATTTCACAACGAAGACCACCTCTTCTTAAAAATTCTTTGATAATATTATCTTTTCCCAAAGTTTCTTGAAGATACTTGCATGGTCTACACAAATCATGCGCCTGAACATTTATTTGTCCGATAGACAATTTTTTACCAACTAAAGCATTCAATTGAATGCTTTTAGTAATTAAATTTCTTCTAAAGACTAGATATGAAAAATTTGTATTAAATTTTTTATTATAATAATCAATGTTTTCACTCTCAATTAATGTGATTTGTTTTCTAGGTTCGTTGCAATCATGATAATATCTGTCTCCTTTGATTCCTTTTCCAGCTATTGCTTCAACATTATTAACTTTTTCAATTTTTAATTTTTGATTATTTTTTTTTGTAATACCAATTTCTATTATTTTGGACATTAAATTTAAATTTTATAACGAAACAATAATTCCAGTTATAACAACTGCTGTCACAGCTAATCCAAATAAAATTATATTTTCAAATTTTTTTTTTTTTCGCTCTGCTCTTAAATTGTTTAAGAGTAAATTAATGTCTACTTTTTTTGATTTCCTAACAGTCTTTTGCATTGAATGAGAGGTTTGCTCGAATTTAGGATTTGTAATTTGATCTCCATTCATAATAAATCTGAGTAAATCATAAATTGATCTATATCAGAAGCGATATTTTGTACAAATTGGGCTTATCGATTAAAGAGATTAATTTTAGCACTCAAATTGCTTTTTTAATTACTTTTTATATCTTTGGTGTTTAGTGGTTTAGATAAAAGTGTTGCTTTAAATTTATTCTTTTCAATTTCAATATATAATTTTTTATCAATAAGATATTCCAAATTTTGTTCTAAATTTATATATCCAAAAGCTAAATTTTTTTCAAAATTAAATGAATAATTTCCTGATGTAGTTCTGCCAATAATTTTATCTTCTAAATAAATTGGTTCATCATGAAGTAGCAATGGTTCACCTGGTCTGCTGTTTTCAAGCACAAGCATAACAAACTTTTTTATTTGTTTTTTTTCTTTTATTTTTATCAAAGCTTCTTTTCCAATAAAGTTAGCATCTTTTTTGTAGCTTATTGCAAACCGAAGGCTTGCTTCGTATTGATTTTCTTCTGGAGAAATATCGTGGCCCCAGTGCAAAAAACCACTTTCCATTCTCATAGTGTCCATTGCATGCATCCCGCAATTAGAGAGGTTAAATTCTTGTCCTTTATCAACAATTAAATTATAAATTTCTTTTGCCTCATTCATTTTAATATAAAGTTCAAAACCTAATTCACCTACATAAGATAATCGTTGAGCCCAAATTTCTTTATCATTTATTGTGATTTTTTGTCCGGTACCAAATTTAAAGTTTTCATTAGAAAAATCATCATTTGATAACTTTGACATCAAATTTCTACTTTTTGGGCCAAAAACACCAAGGCAAGCTATTTCTTCTGTTGCATCTTTAAATTCTATTTCTTTAGATAAGTGCTTTAATATGTGGAATTTATCATGTTCTCTGTTTGCTGCAGAAGTAACAATTCTAAAATAGTTTGTATCCATACAAACAACTGTTAAATCCGCTTCTATTCCTCCATCTTTATTTAACATTTGTGTATAAGTAGTTTTACCAATTTCATTTTTAATATTTGCTGTGCAAATTTTTTGTAATTCGCCATACGTATTTTTTCCTTTTAAATCATATTTAGAAAAAGCAGTAAGATCAAACAATCCAACATTTTTTCTTGCATTTTTTGTTTCAAATTCTACAGCTGGATACCAATTTTGATAATTATAACTATATTTATAATCAGGTTTTTCATTATTTAACGCAAACCACATTGGTCTTTCATACCCTGAAGATACTCCAAAACAAGCGCCTGCTTTTTTTAATTCTTCGTGATAAGGAAATAATTTTATATTTCTTGAAGTTTTATGCTGTTTATATGGCCAATGCATACCATAAAGATCTCCTAGAGTTTCAGTTATTCTTTCAGTTATAAATTTTGTTTCTGAATGGAATTTTTGAAATCTTTTTATATCATATATGAATAAATCTTCATTAATATGTCCGTCCATCATCCATTCTGCTGTTACTTTTCCAGCCCCACCACCACTTCCAATTCCTATGCTGTTAAATCCACAACAAACAAAAAAGTTTTTAACTTCTGGAACTTCACCTAATAATGTATTTGTATCTGGCGTAAAAGATTCTGGTCCAGCTAAAAATTTTCTAATTCCTACATTTTCTAAAAGAGGTACCCTTTTAAATGCTGCTTCTAAATATGGTTCAAAATGATCAATATTTTCTGGAAATTCTCCGAAAGAAAAATCATTAGGAACTTTATGTGTTTTAGTAAAAGCAGGTATCGATTTTCCTTCAAAAACTCCAACTAATAATTTACCTGTGTCTTCTTTTAAATACAGCCTATCATCAAAATCTCTCAGTACTGCTAAGTCTTTGGGTAAATTTTTAATTGGTTCTGTGATAATATAAAAATGTTCAGCTGGATACAAAGGTAGACTTACTCCTACATCTTCGCCTATTTGTCTTGACCACATTCCTGTTGCCAAAACTATATACTCACACTCAATTATTTGATTATTAACTTTAACTCCTGCAACTCTTCCATTTTTAACTAGAATCTTTTTAATTGGACTTTTTTCAAAAATTTTTACGCCTTCTTCTTTTGCAGCTTTTGCTAATAAATTTGTTACACCTACAGGATCAGCTTGACCATCTCCTGGCATAAAAATACCACCTAAAATGTCTTTTTCATTGATTACTGGATAAATCTTTTTTATTTGATCTATATTTAAAACTTCTACATACACATCAAACAATTGAGCAGTAGTTGCTTGCCTTTGTAACTCCTGCCAACGTCCTTTTGTGGTCGCTATGGATAATGCTCCATTCAACTTTAAACCTGCAGAAAAACCAGTTTTTTTCTCTAATTTTTTATATAAGTCAGTTGTATATTTTCTTATTTTTGTAATTGCTGCAGAAGGACCTAACTGACTTACTAAACCTGCGGCATGCCAAGTTGTACCTGAAGTAAGTTGGTCTCTTTCAAGTAAAATGGTGTCTTTCCATCCAAATTTAGCTAAATGATAGGCGGTAGAACATCCTGCTATACCCCCTCCAATTACAACAACTTTTGTGCTGCTTGGAATTTTTTTATCCATTAAAAATTAATCTGCTAAAGCTTCTTTTGGAGATATATATTTATACCCAAAAACATCAGCAACAGCTTTATATGTTACGTTTCCTTTATAAACATTAAGTCCTGCTAAAAAATTTGGATCTTCATTTAAAGCTTTTTTATAGCCATCTTTTGCAAGTTTCGATAAAAAAGGCAATGTAGCTTTGTTTAATGCCAAAGTTGAGGTTCTTGGAACACCTCCAGGCATATTTGCAACACAATAATGAACAATATCATCAACAATATAAGTTGGATTAGCATGTGTTGTTGGTTTGCTTGTTTCAACACATCCTCCT
>Ga0207990_1001800_pt1 | contig 10511 bp, 6 predicted proteins | sample ETNtaG_8_FD_185780 | JGI IMG/M metagenome (GOLD analysis project Ga0207990, IMG submission 185780) | Marine microbial and viral communities from oxygen minimum zone, Eastern Pacific Ocean - ETNP201406SV75 (SPAdes) (version 2) | ecosystem: Environmental > Aquatic > Marine > Oceanic ...
GGAGCGGGTCCGACTTTTTTCGTAAAAAAAATCATTCTAGAGGGCAATACCCTGATCGATGATGCAACCCTTGCTCCGGTGGTGGACGTAGAGGACGGCATGGAGCTTACTCTCGGTATTCTGGCGTTAATGGCTAATGAAATTACTGCGCTCTATGCCACCGAGGGGTATTTTTTAACGCGGGCATTTGTACCTCAACAGGAGTTGATCGATGGCACGGTCAAAATCCAGATTTCCGAAGGCAGGATAGGAAACGTAACCATAAAGGGAAATAAAAGATACGATTCAAAAGATTTTCTCGAAAGAATGAAGCCTGTGCAGGAGGAAAAGGTTCTCCGTGAGCAGACCCTGGAAGACATCTTGCTGGAATTAAATTCCATGCTGGGTATTAAGGTTCGTTCCATTTTACGGCCGGGCGAATTACCCGGGACATCCGACCTGGTTCTGGATGTTACAGAATCTCGCCGCTATCTATTTTCCTACGACCAGGATAATTTCGGATCAAACTACACGGGTGAAAACCGTTTTGGTTTCAATGGAACCGTTGGTAGTGTTTTAACCCTGGGTGACCAGTTTTCAACTCGCTGGGTCACCTCCGACATGGTTCTGGATTCTTACAGCCCGAGTTATATTGTTCCAGTAAACCTTCTGGGAACAAAACTTCGACTTGCGTACACCTTTTCAGAAAACGAACTGGGAAGAGCTCTTAAAAACCAGGCTGCAGGTGGAAGCAGTCACAGTTATACATGGGAACTGTCTCACCTGCTATCCAGGGCAAGGGATTTTCAAATGACGGTTCGTGGCGGTATGGATTTTAAGATGTTTGAAAATGAAAAATTGAGCGAAACATCAATTACTACCAACGAAAACCTTCAGGATATTTATTTTGGAGTGGGAGGTAACTTTACAGATAGCTATGCAGGACGTACCTTTTATGATTTAAAACTGCAGCTTGGTCTTAGATTAATGCCCACCTACCTACGCATCCCATCACGAGTTCGTGGCCTGGATAATGCTCTTACCTCAAACTTAAGTGTCACTCGTATCCAAAAAACACAATTCTTAAAGAGTTATTTCACGATTAAACTGAATGGCCAGGGCACAGACAAGCGTGTGCTCTCTCCCTATAAAAAGTCCCTAGGCGGTATGGGGACTGTTCGCGGCTATACACTGGCAGAGATCTCCGGTGACATGGGATACAACGCTTCAATCGATTACACGATCCCATTTCCAAAACCAATTAAACTGTTTAAAGATTTTCCAACACTCGATCAAATCCTGTCATTCAATATGTTTATTGATCATGGAAGAGTGTTTACTCGGGATAGACTGTCCACAGAGACAACAGATGACGAGCTCAGTGGTTTTGGAGTAGGCGCTACACTGAATATCCCAAAAAAAGAGAACAAATATCCTGGATTCAGTTTTGCCATCTCCTATGGCCATCCGATGCCCAATGCAGACGTGCCGGCACGTAGCACAGGTGGGTTTGGAGCCTCGGTCCCGCACCTTTATCCACGAGGTACAATTTATTTAAGCGGCATGACCCATTATTAAAAGATTATATAAAATGTTTCACCCATTATTTTTCGCCAAATGGCTAAAAGTAATACTATAATTGAACTATGATTTATTTTACTTTCAAGTTCTTAAGGCGTTCGCGTTTTTTTACTGCAGCGTGCTTCTTTTTTTTCTCGCTGAGCTTTTATCCAACCGATCTTCTGGCCGAGGACAAGCCAGTGGGGAGAATACTAGCTGTAAATGGGACAGTTAAATACTTTGTCGGAAAAGATTCCTCGGCATCAAGGGAAAAGCCAGGGGAAGTCAAACTCGTTGCCTTCGAGCCATGGCAAAACGTCAAAAAAAGGCAGCCCGTATATGCTACAGATAAATTTCGTACCGGCCGAAAAAGCCGATTGAAAATTTTATTTTCCGATAATAGTTTGATGGCGCTTGGCCCCGGCGCTGAAATGTTAGTTGACGCATACCGCACCCAGCCAAAAAGTAAACTACGCCAAGGGGTTGTTAATGTTAAACGGGGCTTGGCAATGTACCTTGTAAACAAATCACAAAACAACAAGAAATCATTTTTTAATATTGTTACCCCTGCCGCGAATCTGGGCGCACGAGGGACTCAAGGATATGTTGCGGTATCAGACAGCCAGACTCTCGTGGCCAACCAGGCCGGGGCCGTGGCGGTTAAAAGTAGTGATCCAGACATTAACGTTCAGGTCAATGTCGGTTCCATGATGAAAACTAAGGTTAGTGTGGGTGCTCCACCCGCTCCTCCCACACCACTGCTGGCAAATGAACTCGCCACATTTCGAGCTCTTGTTGTGGGTGATATCGCCTTTTCGGGGGGGGCTGAAAACTCACTAATTTCAGTCGAGGAAGGTAGAGAAAAGAAGGAAAAGGAGGAAGAGGAGAAAGAAGGAGATGAAAAAGGCGGATCCGGCAGCGAAGGCAAGGGAGACAGAAGAACAAAGGCTTTCCGTGACATGACGAGTGAAGAAAAAGAGGAAATGAAGGAGAAAATGGAAAAAAGAATGGATATGAGGGACGAAAGAAGGAAGAAACAAGGTTTACGTCCTCTCCCGAGAAACGCGGAGGCGATGGAGCAATTTGAAGAAGAATTCACAACAGGCGGGAGGACATTTAGTTTTTCTTCATCTTCGTCTTCATCGGGGGGCGATGAAGGGGGGGGATTTAGTTTTTCTTCATCTTCGTCTTCATCTATGACGAGTTTTAGCTCTGAGTTTAACTTTGAAACGCTTAGTACGTTTGAGACTAGTGTGTCCGTGAAGTTTGGAACCGCTGCCGATTTTCAGGAGAGCTTCACGTTTTTTTCGGATGTCGACGCAGAGAGCTGCAGTTTTTAAGTTTGGTTCTGTTTTGCTATCAAGCGCCTTTTTAACGAATCGCCCGCAAGCTGAACCTGGCTTTTATAACGGTTGACATCGTATGGCCTATGACGGAAGAAATTTTTAAAGTTGATTTTCATGGAGTCAGAGGATCTATTCCAAGTCCTTTGCTAAGTGAAGAGATTGAAGAAAAGCTGGTTCAGGCCTTTCAAAGAGCAAAGCCTGAAAATCTAGCCGATAAGGATTCAATAAAATCGTTCGTACAGGGTTTGCCTCATGAAATTCGTGGAACGTTTGGAGATAACAGTTCCTGCGTGTCCATGCAGGTGGGCGGCGAACTGTTGATCTTTGACGCAGGATCCGGAATCCGGGTGTTGGGAGAATCCCTGATGAAGACCGGATTCAACCGTGGACAAGGAAGGGCAAACCTTTTCTTCTCCCATACCCATTGGGACCATATTCTTGGAATACCATTTTTTGCTCCTTTTTATATAAAAGGCAACCGGTTTACATTTCATAGTCCTCTCCCGGACATCAAGAAGAGGCTGGAAGGGCAACAAAAATCTAAGTACTTCCCCGTTCCTTTCAGTTATTATGCTTCGGATATTGATTTTATTTTCCTAAAAAACAAGTCGGAATATAACATTGGGGATATCGCAATCACCTGGAAAGAGCAGTATCACCCGGGCAAGTGTTTTGCATACAGGGTGGATTACAAAGGTAAGTCGGTGGTTTATGCCACAGATAGTGAATATAAAAAACCGGAATCCAAAAATTTTAAGTCCGCTGTTGAATTTTTCCGGGATGCCGACCTGCTGATATTTGATTCTATGTACACTCTCAGCAAAAGTTTGGCAGAAAAAGAAGGTTGGGGACACAGTACTGCTTTTACCGGAATCGATCTCGCCGTAAAGGCCAATGTGAAGCAGATTGCTTTCTTTCATCATGAACCTACCCACAACGACTTTAAACTGGTGGATATTTTATGTCAGACGGAAAAATACCTAGAACAGGTAGCCCCTAATCAATGCCTGAAAATGTTTCTCTCCTACGAAGGCCTTTCGGTCAACCTGCTCAACCCCACCCCTAAGAAATTTCCTACCCATCTATAGGAATTTTCCTATTTCCAGTAAAAATGCTATACTCCCGCTGCTTTTAAGTGTGTGAGTGTTGAGTTGTTGGAAAAAAATTCGGCGCCAAGGGCGGTACCCGCCCGCCGGATGTAAAAATGAGCTATGTCTTGAAATTACAAAGGGGTCCTATTTGAAGATAGCTGCCGAGGTCTCTGGTTGTTTAAGAGAGCTGCTGGTCGTCATTCTGGTTTTCGTGATTGGAGTGTTTCCTGGCCTGGTCTACGCACTACCGCAGGATGGGAAGATCGTTTCTGGAGCCGGAACTATCAGCAATGACGGTGCTGGCAACCTGACGGTCAATCAAGCTTCTGATAAAATTGCCATCGACTGGCAGAGTTTCAGTATTGGGAATAACGAATCGGTTATGTTTTTGCAGCCGAGTGCGAGTGCCTCCGCACTGAACAATGTTATTGGCTCGCTGGGAAGCGTAATTCAGGGAACACTCAATGCCAACGGCCAGGTCATTCTGACCAACCCGAACGGGATCCACATCAGCCCGACTGCTAATATCGATGTGGGCAGCCTGATTTCCAGCACCCTCAACATTTCCACGCAGGATTTCGTTAACAATCTCTACCGATTCGCCCAGAATCCGGATCAACCGCTGGGGTACATCCTGAACGAGGGAACCATCCGCGCCTCGGATTTTGTCGCTCTTATTGCGCCGGGTGTCGAAAACAAGGGTGTTGTGGTTGCTAACCTTGGGACGGCCAGTGTTGTTGCCGGTGAAGAAGTGACCGTAGACTTCGTCGGGGATGAACTGATTAATTTTTCTATTACCAAGGCCGTCGCAGGGACTGTCCTAGATCGTGAGGGGAACCCCATCAGTGACCAGATCAGCAACAGTGGAGCGATCCAGGCCAATGGCGGACAGGTTCTCTTGAGCGCGCTTAGCACCTCGGAGATCATTAAGAATGTGGTGAACAACGAGGGTATGATCGAGGCCAACACCGTTGTTGAAAAAGATGGCAAGATCATGCTGATGGGCGGGAACCAGGGTGTCGTTCGGGTGTCCGGCACACTCGATGCGTCGGGCGATGACAGCGGAGAACAGGGGGGTACGGCGCATGTTCTGGGCGAGAAAGTTGCCCTGGGTGAAGGAAGCCTTGTGGATGTTTCGGGGGATGTTGGAGGCGGGGAAGCCCTCATAGGCGGCGACTACCAGGGGGGCAACGCGCTGGTACAGAACGCATGGAGGACCTACGTCGATAAAAGTGCGGTCATCAACGCCAGCGCACCCACACGGGGCGACGGCGGCAAGGTCATCGTCTGGGCGGACGATGTCACCCGATTCTACGGCAGCATTAATTCAAGCGGCGGTACCACTGGCGGCGACGGCGGTTTTGCCGAGGTCTCTGGTAAAAATTTTCTCGACTATCAAGGCATCTCCAATCTCTCCTCGCGGTATGGGTCCCTGGGCACCCTGCTGCTCGACCCGCTCTTCGTAATAGTTGAAGATGGAGGCAGTGCGGCTGCTACGGCTGTTGACGAGTTCGGCGATTCAGGCGGCACCGTATCAATTGATGCGGCTACTCTTGATGATGTGGAAGGAAACGTTACGATCCAGGCCAATGTTGATATCACCGTTAGCGAGGCGATCGCTCTTTCGACATCGGGAGCGACTTTAACGCTTACGGCTAAAGACGACATAATACTTAATAGCAATATAAGCACCACCAATGGCGCCATCAATTTAACCCCGGGGGATGATCTCACACTAACCGGCACGGTCAATAGCGGAAGCGCTGCAACGACAATCCAGATGAGAAACGGTGGTTATATTGCCTTGGGTACAGGGGATTGTGACACACACACCTGCGACGTAACTCTAAATTCAGCAGCCCTCGCACAGATAACATCAACAGGCCTGACGATTGGCGGTTCTAATACCCACCATGTTTATATAGGCGGCGTGACGGAAGCTGCTACCAATAACGTGAGTGGCACGGTCACGATAAATGCGACGAAAAGGAGCTCGAGTGACATCATATTTGGAACTGGCGCATCGGGCGATACGGCTTACTTCAAGGCATTGACCACAAATTCTAATGATAATACGAGCCTGGGCCACGATATTATAATTACAGCAGGTGACTACATTGGCACCGCGGATGCTGATGGTAACGGGGATGGGAACCTTACTCTGGAATCTGGCATTACCCTTACCATGTCGGGATCAGGGGATCAGGATGTGACATTCAAGGGTACCAATATTTATGAATTGGGAACAATATCAGGCGAAGCAACGTATACGACTAATGGCACGGTTCTTTACTCAACAGGCGAGACCAACAGCAACGTTCAGATCCTAATAAGGACTGCAGAGAGTTCCCTGTTCATGCAAGAAGTGGAATCAATAATGACGGAGGTTGTGGGTGCGGAGGGCGGAAATTGTTAATGGGATTGTAAATGCTTTTCTCTGGTTACCCGTATCATACTTCAATCTCGGGTCGATTTTTTAGCTTTGATAAAGACTTTAGATCATTAAGTCTTCAGCTTTAATACTCATTGATAGTCTGTTATTAAAATTGTGGTTTGATTACAAAAGGGGGATTGGCATGAACATGGAACTCACCAAGGATAATTATCACAAGTTTGAAGATTTGAGTGTTTTTTCGCCTGATCAACTCACCAAGTTTTTTATGTCGATCCCAAAAGCTCAAGCATTAGGATTTTTACGAAATTTCGAACAGGACTTCTTACAAAGCTATTTAGAAGCTTGCCCTGATGACATTTCAGAGCAATGGGAAATGGGTCTAAAGCATAAAAAAGATACTGTAGGTGAATTAATGCAACCCGCTCCCCTTGTATTGAATGAAGACCAAACCATTGAAGAAGCAATAACTGAAATGAAAAAAATCCCTAAAAAGGTTCTTTTTACATATGGGATGATTGTTGATAGCAATAAAAAAGTTAAGGGCGTCTTGGTTTTTAGAGACGTTTTTTACCATGAGCCAAACGAACTTTTAAAAGATATTTGTTTTAAAAATCCGATTTGTTTATCTGCCGAGGATGATGTTCTAGATACTTTTATGGCTATAGCGGGTAAACAAATTCCAGAGTTTCCCGTTGTCGACTCTGAAGGCGTATTAATCGGTACCATTAGAGGAAGCCATGTTAACGATGCGCATGCATTGGTGCTAAGTGCTCAAAGTGGTTTAATGGTCGGCGTATCCGCAGAAGAGGGTCTTGATTCGTCTTGGGTAAAAGGGATGAAATTACGGGGGCCCTGGTTGCTTGTTAATCTTGCCACAGCTTTTGTTGCTGGAGCAGTAGTTGGAATATACCAAGAAACTATTGACCAAATTGTTTTACTTGCCATGTTCTTGCCGATTCTTGCGGGTCAATCGGGAAATACGGGTGCACAGGCACTGGCAGTACTTATCAGAGAAATGACCTTGGGTGATATTGGTACAAAAGTTATGAAGCAACTCGTAAAGGAGGCAATACTTGGATTAATTCACGGTTTCGTAACAGGGGCCATTTGTGCCGTAGTAATGTACATTCTCGCGGTTCAACAAGATAATCCACACGCTATCGCACTATCATTAATAATATTAACGGCCATGACAACAAGTTGTATTGTAAGTGGATTAATGGGAGCATTTGTTCCTGTCACCCTTAAAAAACTTGGAGCCGACCCGGCTGCGGCATCTAGTATTTTTCTTACAACCGGAACTGATGTTGTGAGTATGGGGTTGATGCTAGCTCTTGCAACCAAATTTATAATAAATGGTTGAAAGATTAAAATAAAAAATCAATATAATGTGGAGCACGACTTTTTAAATACTTATTGATCTTTTTTAGCCAAAAAAAAACAAGGTTTAATTAGATTTTAAATACGCTTTACGCAGTCTGTTAACTAGAATAGGGGCCTGGCGGATAGGCTCGGGTATGCGGTACCGGGTGCTTTATGTCTTTCTAGGTTCACCTTCAGCGCGATAGCTTCCCATCACGGCTTGGGTGAAGCGCATGTATTCGACACCCGTTTCGAAGGTTGTCAGCCGCACTTTTGCTTCCCCACGGATCGCGTTAATGAACTCCTCCTCAACTCGCCAGCGGCCGGTTTCCTTAGGATCGATTTTCAGTTCCTTAAGTTCCCCGTTTGTTTTTGAGCCGTACCATAACTTTCCATCGGGAACAAATTCAATCTGCAGAGTGCCTTCTGTACCGAAAATTTTTACAGTTGGCGAACCGGTACGAAGACCCGTTTCGCTGATGAGAAACGAACCGTATATTCCTCCGTTCAGTCGCATTTGCACCGACAGATAATCGGGGATCTCGACAGCCACCGGCTTTCCCGTATCCGGGTCGATGGCTCGATTGTTGAACACATATCCGATTGCGCTAACCCGTTCGGCCGGTGGCAACCAGCGGCGAAGTGATTCATACAGGATGCCCAGTACCATCGTATTTTCGCCACTGTATTTTTTGTTGCGCCGCCAGTGAAGCGTGCCGCCAAGGCTTGAAAGTGAGGCGGACTGGTATTCAGCCTGGAAGTGGAGCACATCGCCGAGTTGTCCGTCAGCAATGCAGGAGCGAATGGTCTGGTCAACTCGAAGAGTAAATGGAGCCGGGACCAGTTGAGCTATAAGGTCGGGATGTGAGCGGGATGATTCCAACATGTGACCGGCTTCGTCTGCATTCATGGCCATCCGTGCTTCACACAGGACGTGTTTTCCGGCCTCAAGCGCGGTGCAGGAAGCTTCGCAGTGGAGATAGGGCCAGGTGCCGATCACAACGGCATCGACCGCATCGGATGTTGCCACCTCCTTCCAATTGGACCGAATCTGCCGGATGCCGAATTCTTCGGCGACTTTTTGACTCGAGGTGGTCGATCTATTGGCGACTTCTACGACCTCCACGCCGGGTATGGCTTGGAGTTTTGGAATGTGTGTCTTGCGGGTGTTCTGGCCTGCGCCAATGATCCCTATGCGGATTTTTTCTGCCACCATAGTTTAGGAACTCAGGTCATCAGAGTCCGGCATCCTTTTTTAAGGCTTTGGTCTTGTCCGTGCGTTCCCAAGTGAAGCTTGCCTCGTTTCTTCCAAAATGACCGTAAGCGGCGGTTGGTGTGTACCGGGGTTTGAGGAGATCGAGAGTTTTGATGATTCCTGCTGGTTTCAGATTAAAGTGTCCGCGGATCAGGTCTTCAAAAAGATCCGGGTTAATTTTGTGGGTGTCGAAGGTTTCCACGAAAATGGAAACCGGGTCAGCCACGCCAATGGCATAGGCCAACTGAACCTCGCAGCGGTCAGCGGTGCCAGCTGCGACGAGATTTTTTGCAATGTAACGAGCCATGTAGGCGGCGGAACGATCAACCTTGGATGGATCCTTTCCAGAAAACGCCCCTCCGCCGTGCCGGGAGAAACCCCCGTAGGTATCGACAATAATTTTACGTCCGGTCAAACCACAATCACCGCGGGGTCCTCCAACTACGAATTTACCGGTTGGATTGATGTGAATTTTCATTTTCTTAGGGCGGAGTTTCTCGGGGATGACTTTATTGATGACCTGTTCGGTTATTTCCGCCCGCATTTTTTTGTTTGAAATCCCTGGGTTGTGCTGAGTAGAGATGACAACCGTTTCAATTCCCACGGGTCTGTCGTTTTCGTAACGCACCGAAACCTGGGACTTGCTGTCGGGGCGCAGGTAGGGGAGGTGGCCTTTTTTACGCAATTGGGCAAGCCTTCTAACTAGTTTGTGTGAGTACATGATTGGCATCGGCATCAACTCTGGAGTTTCCTTAGTGGCATAGCCGAACATCATGCCCTGATCACCTGCGCCTTGCTCTTTTTTGCTGGCTTCATCTACTCCACGCGCAATGTCTCCTGATTGCTCATCGAAGGATACCAGCACTCCACAGGTTTCGAAATCGAATCCCATCTCAGAATGGGAGTATCCGATGTTTTTGATCGTGTTTCGCACCACCTTGGGAACTTCTATATAGCACTTAGTCGTGACTTCTCCCGCGACGACAGCGAATCCGGTTGTGACCATGGTTTCGCAGGCGACCCTGGCTTTGGGGTCTTTTTCGAGGATGTGGTCGAGTATTGCATCGGAGATCTGATCGGCAATTTTATCAGGATGTCCTTCGGAAACGGATTCGGATGTAAACAAAAACGATTTTTTCTTCATGAGCTCCTCTTTTCAGGAAAATAATTCTAGGTTTTGCTATGAGTAATGAAAAGTTTATTATTCGTTTTCAGAAATTATATTTTCTGCAAACTTGGCATCCCGGGTGAAATCGGAGGGAAATCTCTTCCACATTTCCTCCCCCAGGAAGTTATTGATCTCATCCGCTGAACCCAGACTTAAAACGTGATCGGCGATTTGTTTTGCCTCCTCCATGCTGGATTGGCAGATAATCTTTTTTACCTTTGGGATTGAGTGCGGGTCCATGCTCAGGTCGGTCAAGTTTCCAAGGCCCAGCAGGAAGAGCGTGGCCATGGGATCGCCCCCCAATTCGCCGCAAATCGAAACTTTTTTTCCGGCGGCTTTGGCGGCTTCGAAAACG
>Ga0207990_1001801_pt1 | contig 10507 bp, 8 predicted proteins | sample ETNtaG_8_FD_185780 | JGI IMG/M metagenome (GOLD analysis project Ga0207990, IMG submission 185780) | Marine microbial and viral communities from oxygen minimum zone, Eastern Pacific Ocean - ETNP201406SV75 (SPAdes) (version 2) | ecosystem: Environmental > Aquatic > Marine > Oceanic ...
GCGTAGTTTTACCATGGTCAACGTGACCGATTGTGCCCACATTTACATGGGGCTTGGTTCTTTCGAATTTTTCTTTTGACATTTTTATTCTCCTTACTGCTATAAGTTACTTATTTAATTTTTCAATTACATCTTCAGCTACATTTCTTGGTGCTGCAGAGTATTTACCAAACTCCATAGAATAGCTCGCACGCCCTTGTGACATTGACCTTAGATCAGTAGCATAACCAAACATCTCAGCTAAAGGGACACTTGCTTTGATTTCTTTACCTGCCGGTGTGCCTTCCATAGATGAAACAACACCACGTCTACGATTAAGGTCTCCCATAACATCACCCATATAGTCTTCAGGTGTAGAGACATCAACATTCATCATTGGCTCCAATAGTTGTGGATTTGCCATCTTTACGCCTTCACTCAAGCATTTAGAGGCTGCAATCTTAAATGCCATCTCGTTTGAGTCTACGTCATGGTATGAGCCATCATAAACTGTCACCTTCATATCAACTAGAGGGAACCCAGCCAATACTCCATTTTCCATTTGTTCTTGTATTCCCTTGTTAACTGCTGGTACATACTCTTTTGGAATAACGCCACCCTTAATCTCATCAACAAATTCATAGCCTGCGCCAGGCTCTTGTGGCTCAATTCGTAAGTAGACGTGGCCATATTGACCTCGACCTCCTGACTGCTTGGCAAACTTATGTTGATGCTCAACCATTGAAGTAATTGACTCACGATAAGCAACTTGAGGATTGCCGACGTTACATTCAACGTCAAATTCACGCTTCATTCTGTCTACGATAATGTCCAAATGTAGCTCACCCATACCAGCAATAATAGTTTGCCCGGACTCTTCATCAGAGGACACTCTAAAAGATGGATCTTCATGAGCTAACTTACCTAAAGCTATACCCATTTTTTCTTGGTCAACTTTAGTTTTAGGTTCAACCGCTACTGCTATTACTGGCTCAGGAAACTCCATTCTTTCAAGAATTATTTTGTCTTTCAAGTCACATAATGTATCTCCAGTAGTAACATCTTTCAATCCTATGGCTGCAGCTATATCTCCTGCACGCACTTCCTTAATTTCTTCTCTATCGTTGGAATGCATTTGCACTATACGTCCTATACGTTCCTTCTTTCCTCTGGAAGAGTTAAATACAAAATCACCAGACTTAAGGACACCTGAATAGACTCTAAAAAATGTCAAATTACCAACAAACGGGTCTGTCGCAATCTTAAATGCTAACGCGGCAAAAGGTTCATTGTCATCAGCGTTTCTTGGGGCTACCGTTTCTTCTGCATCATCCAATATGCCATTTATAGCTTCAACTTCTAATGGGGATGGCATATACATAATCATTGCATCTAGTACTGCCTGAACACCTTTGTTTTTAAAGGCTGAGCCACAAAACATTGGGATAATTTCATTGTTAATAGTTTGTAAGCGTATACCTTCCCTTATCTCGTCAGCAGTTAAATCTTCTTGCTCTAAGTACTTTTCCATTAACTCTTCAGTCGCTTCAGCTGCAGATTCAACCATAAATTCACGTTTCTCATCGGCAAGGCTCTTCAGGTCCGCAGGAATATCCTTAATCTCGTAGGTTGCACCTTGGTCGCTTTCATTCCAATAAATAGCCTTCATACTAATTAGGTCGATAACACCTTCGAACGCTTCCTCTGCACCGATAGCAATCTGCATAGGCACTGGATTTCCTCCCAGTCGAGTTTTAACTTGCTCACAAACTCGCAGAAAGTCTGCACCTGCGCGGTCCATCTTGTTAACAAACCCTATACGCGGTACATTATATTTATTTGCCTGTCTCCAAACTGTTTCAGATTGTGGCTCTACTCCACCGACTGCACAAAATACTGCGCATGCACCATCCAATACCTTTAATGAGCGCTCGACCTCAATGGTGAAATCTACGTGGCCTGGGGTATCAATAATATTAATCCTGTGGTCTTCGAATTGACTGTCCATTCCCTTCCAGAAACATGTTGTAGCGGCAGATGTGATTGTAATACCACGCTCCTGCTCTTGCTCCATCCAGTCCATCGTAGCACCGCCATCATGCACCTCACCAATCTTGTGAGTACGACCGGTATACAATAAAATACGCTCAGTTGTAGTAGTCTTGCCGGCATCGATGTGTGCCATGATTCCTACATTACGATAACGAGTTAGTGGGGTTGTTCTTGCCATTTTATTAGTCCTCTTATCTTTACCAACGGAAGTGAGCAAATGCTTTATTTGCCTCTGCCATTCTGTGAGTGTCTTCTTTCTTTTTGAATGCAGTGCCACGATTTTGCACAGCATCTAACACTTCACCAGCTAATCTAAGATTCATGCCCTTTTCACCACGCTTACGTGATGCTTCAATAATCCAACGCATAGCTAAAGCCACTTTTCTATCAGACCTAACCTCTACAGGAACTTGATATGTAGAGCCACCAACACGACGAGATTTAATTTCAACCTGAGGACCAATATTGTCTAAAGCCTTCTTGAATGTTTCGATTGGCTCTGCATTACCCTTGGACTCAATCGTATCCAATGCATCGTATACGATTTTCTCAGCGACTGATTTTTTTCCATCTAGCATTAATATATTTACGAACTTAGCCAAAACCAAGTCACCAAACTTAGGGTCTGGCAATATTTCTCTTTTAGGTGCGGATCTTCTTCTCATAACGTCTCTCTTGTTTTAATTATTTTTTAGGTTTCTTTGTGCCGTACTTTGAGCGACCTTGCATTCTGCCGTCAACTCCAGTTGTATCTAAAGCACCACGTACAGTATGGTAACGAACACCTGGAAGGTCTTTAACACGTCCACCACGAATAAGTATTACTGAGTGCTCTTGTAAGTTATGCCCCTCACCACCGATATAGGTTGTTACTTCAGCTGAATTTGTTAACCTTACACGTGCAACTTTTCTTAGTGCTGAGTTAGGCTTTTTCGGTGTAGTTGTGTAAACACGAGTGCAAACACCACGCTTTTGTGGGCAGCTGTCTAGTGCCGGTACACCGCTCTTCATAACCTTCTTTTTACGTGGATTACGAACTAACTGATTAATAGTTGACATAAATACAATTTCTCCAAAAATTCTATAACTTTTAATATTAAATTTGTTAATGTTTATTTTTTTATTCTTACCCTGTGCTTTTTCAGGGGCAATAAAGGGGTGAATTATACTGTGTCAAAAGAGGTTGTGTCAACTAGACTTAACCTTTTTTTAGGTAGAAATTTTTATTAGTGAATTTAGTAGATTTTCACTGGAACTATTTAACATCAAAAACACATCATCAAAGCGACCCTCAAAGTAAGGATCTGGAACGCTTTGACCTTGAGAATCTGGCAGATTATCCAACATTAAAGATAGCTTGTTCTGATGCTCTTTTGGACAAATAGAAAATAAGTTAGAAATATTAGAAGTATCCATAGCAATAATATAGTCGTAATAATAGAAATCACTCTCGTGAACTTGGCGTGCTCTTTGGTTAGACAAATCTACTCCGAATTTATTTGCACTTTGTTGTGCCCTTCTGTCAGGTTTTTCTCCCAAATGATAGGCATGGGTGCCTGCAGAATCTATTTCAAATAAATGCTCTAAACCGCGCTTTTTAACTTGACCTCTGAAGGCCCCCTCTGCAGAAGGAGAACGACATATATTGCCCATACAAACAAAAAGAATTTTATATTTAGACATGCTTTACTAATATACTAACAGTTATTTAATTATAATCGACTTACAAAACATACATGTTTTATAATTTAACAGTATCTTACAAATAGGAAGGAATACATGGAACTAGAAATTTATCAAAATATACTTATCATGGTTCTTATCACAACTTTTGTAATGGGCTGGGTAGTGAATAAAACAGACTTCTGCACTATGGGCGCAGTTTCGGACTGGATTAATATGGGATCAACTTTGAGACTAAGATCGTGGGCTTTGGCTATATGTTGTGCAATTTTAGTAACCACTATATTGAGCTACTTAGAATTAATTGATATGTCTCTAGCTGAAAGCAATGACACTTCAAGTCCTCCTTATAATACACCTATGTTTGCATGGTCGCGCTATATCTTAGGCGGATTTATTTTTGGTGTTGGGATGACTATCGGATCTGGATGCGGGAACAAGACCCTGGTTAGAATAGGAGGTGGAAACCTTAAATCAATAGTTATTTTGATAGCTATGGCTGTTGGCGCTTATCTTATGATATTTACAAATTTTGGGTATGATGTTTTTTTGCAATGGACCAGTTCATCTGACATAGATTTGACTGACTTCAATATGGATAGCCAAGATTTAGGCGCGTTCACTTCTGCAGTACTGTCATCTGATCCGCACAACAATAAAATTATTATTGGCTTTTTGCTGTCAATAGCCGGTTTATGGTACTTATTCAGTTCAAAAGACTTTAGGTCTGACAAACACGTCCTATCAAGCGGCATTGTAATTGGTATGTGTGTCGCGATTATCTGGTATCTTACTGCGGGCAGTATGGGTCAAGAGTTACTAGAAGAGGCTGAAATGATTGACGAAATACCTTACGGTCTTGGTGCTCAATCTCTCACATTTACCTCTCCACCTGCACACCTAGTTCAACTCATTGACACTGGATTTGACTTGGTCTATCTGACATTACCCCTGATAGCTGGAACAGGTATATTGTTGGGCTCACTTGCTTACTCGGCTATTAGCAAATCATTCCATATAGAGTGGTTTAACTCTTTAACTGACTTTATTAACCATATCGTGAGTGGATTCTTAATGGGGGTTGGTGGAGTACTAGCAATGGGATGTTCAGTAGGTCAAGGAATCACAGGTGTCTCTACCTTATCATTAGGTTCATTTCTGGCTCTAGGATCAATAATTTTTGGCTCCGCCCTAACAATGAAAGTTCGTTACTATAAATTAGTCTACGAAGATGAAGCAAACCTTCTTACTGCAATACTGGCAAGTTTAGCTGACATGAAGTTAATACCTAATAAATGGAGATTTTTAGATCGTGTCTGATAATTTAATAAATACCGCAAAAAATGTTATAGATATAGAGGCAAAATCTCTGTTAGACCTGCAAGAAAGAATAGACCAAACTTTCGTAGATGCTTGTAAATTAATTAGCACATGCAAAGGCAAGGTTGTTCTAATCGGAATGGGTAAGTCAGGTCATATTGGTAACAAAATTGCTGCAACTTTCGCTTCTACTGGAACTCCATCTTTCGCAGTACACCCTGGTGAGGCTGGGCATGGTGATTTAGGAATGATCACAACTGAAGATGTAGTTATCGTAATATCTTATTCTGGCGAGTCTGACGAGATTATGACCCTAGTTCCAGTTATTCAAAGGATTAATGTGCCAATAATTGCAATGACAGGTAGTGTTAATTCATCTATTGCCCAGGCGTGTGATGTTCATCTCGATATTAGCGTTAATAAAGAGGCTTGTCCTCACAATCTTGCACCCACATCGTCCACAGCAGTTACACTTGCTATGGGCGATGCATTAGCAGTAAGCTTATTAACTGAGAATGGATTTAGTGCAGATGACTTTGCCCGCTCACACCCTTCTGGGGCACTGGGAAGAAGGTTATTAACACTGGTACAAAATATTATGAAAAGTGGTGATGATATACCCACTGTAGATGAAAAAACCAAATTACTGGATGCTCTTTTAGTAATGAGTGAGAAGGCATTAGGAATGGTATTAATTACTAATAACAATAATCTACTAGGCATCTTTACAGATGGAGATTTAAGGCGTGTTTTAGAAACTAAAAACAACTTCAACGACTTAACAATGAAAGAAGTTATGACTTCTAATTGTGTATCTATTTCTGCTGACAAGCCTGCTGTATTGGCAGTACAAATAATGGAAGAATTTAAATTGAATTCTCTGCCAGTAGTTGATAATGACAATCAAGTTGTTGGTGCTATCAACACTTATACCTTAATGCAGGCAAAGATAATTTAGCCTATAATCCTCTCAACTCCCCACCAGAATCCTATAATAGCAATTATCAAAGAAGTTGGCACTATGACTATCTGCCTGTACTTAGGAAGAAACTTTTTATAAAGTACCAACACCACAACTACTACTAGAACTGTAACAATTTGCGCTAACTCAACCCCAACATTGAAACCAACTAAGGTGACCAAGAAAGACTCTGGGTGCATATCAAAGTCTTTAAGCATACTAGCAAACCCTAAGCCATGAATAAGCCCAAACAAAAACACTACTAAACTTTTCCTCCTTATTGATTGTTTGGTAAGTATGTTTTCAATAGCCACGTAGCTAATAGAAAATGCAATGAGAGGTTCGACAATTCTAGCTGATACTTCTACTACTCCATACATTGCTAGGCCTAATGTTAAAGTGTGTGCTAGGGTAAAGGTCGTAACTAATAGTAGTAATCTCCTCCATAGCAACGTAGACATCGCCATTCCAACTATAAATAACAAGTGATCCCATCCAAGAGGAATTACATGATCAAAACCTATAGATATGAATTGTAAAGCTCTATGAGTCTTGGTGATTGTTTCCTGTTCATCAATAATTATCTGTCCGCTAGAAGCTCCATCTCTTAACCATGTCCATTCACTCCAATTATATTCATCCTTTTTATAAACCTGATAGCGTAGCGCATTATCGCCATAAATTTTTCCATACTGCCATGAAATAGTTTTTGGCCACTGATTCAGTTGCACACCATACTTAAGAATAGATTTTCTTGGTCTTTTCTTATAACCAACTATGTCAATATTAGACGACATTAATTTCAATTTCTGCTCAACACCGTTTACAGAAAGACTTATGCTATCTGAGAATACGGATTCAAATCTATCAAAATACTTTTTAAGAAGTTCTGGTTGAAGAGCTCTTAGTTCGTCATATTTGGTAGAATTAGGCGCATCTGTGGTGTTAGTGTATTGGGTGCCTATACCTGTCATCGCTGCCTCTAGGCTAAGGTCAATAGCTACCTCTACTCTTTTATCAGCAAAAATTGATATTTCTACAAGTGCAGGCTTGACTACATCAGCCTTAACCACGCCACTTATTAAAATTAAAATTAAAATAAATTTTTTCATAAATATATTATAAAAATGGCTCCGATTTACGGAGCCATTTTTGCTTATTAGCTAAACAAATTAAATCAGCTCTCCAGCATAGTTTTCAATACCTGGATTGTTTTTAACGCCTTTAATTGTTGGATGATTAACTTTAGATAAGTTAAGATGCTTTTGCTTGCGTAGATAGTCTGCAGCAACATCCCACATAAGTCTACCATTACCTACACTACCTACCTGTGCCCAGCCTGACACTCTATATGATTTATTTGGATCAATAGGAGTCCCTTCATCATCTCTGATATTGCTTATACGTTCGCCCAAAGATGCTGCAGGGTCAATGGTATAGTCTAGGCCACCCATACGCACCATATCTCCGCCTGATTGCAAATAAGGGTCCTGCACAAATAAGTTTTCTGCAATACCTTCAAGTACGTCTTTGAGCTGAAAGCCTTTCATTTCATTAACATAAGTCTCACCATAAGTGATTGAAGTATTAGTCATAAGATCTTCCATTGTAATATCTTGCCCAGCTAGCACAGATGTTCCCCAACGAACCCCTGCTGACATAGCAAAGTCAGCATCATGCTCCTCACGTAGGGAGTTAACTAGAACCTGATCCCAGGTACCCATAAAGTTGCCACGGCGATACAAAGTTTGTTCAGTTGTGCATAATTTTTCAGTTAATATTTCTTCATAAGTCTTACCAACACGACTAGGATTATTTGACATCACAGAACTCCTTGCTTCAACAACATTGTCATCGTATTTAGTGTTTCGCATCTTGTTAATATACGAAACCATTTCAGCATCTGGCTTAATCAAATTAGTTAATATAGGTAACATTTTGTAGTTATAACCTGCAACTTTATGATCCTTAATATCAAGATCCATAACACCAATATATTTACCAGAACATCCAGCATTGGTAACCACGGTTACTCCACCTTCATTCTTGACTTCTATCGGTTTTGGCATACCGTCATGAGTATGACCACCAAATATTGCGTCAATACCTACAACAAGTGATGCCATCTTAATATCTACATCCATGCCGTTATGTGAAACCACAATAATAGCGTCTGGATTTTCATTTTCACGAATATCAGCTACTAGCTCACTCATTTCATCTTCACGTAAGCCGAACGACCAGTCTGGGAAAAAGTATTTTTGAGGGTTTGCATTTGAAGTTCTTGGGAAGGCCTGACCAATAACTGCAATGCGATGGCCGCCAACATTCTTAATAACGTACGGCTTAAAAGGTAACCCTTCATCTTCATCGAATAACCCCCTTCCGTCATACTTATCAGTCATAGCAAAATATTCATCACCCATAAGAGCGTCTTCCATAATTCTAACATTCTGACCTAAGAAGTCACCCTTAAAAAACCCGATATTCTTCAAGACTTCGGTTTCTTTATAGGTAAACTCCCAATGACCAACCATTACATCAATACCCAAAATATTGCAGGCTTCCACCATATCTGCTCCACGCGTCCATAGTGATGTACCCGAACCCTGCCAGGTATCGCCGCCATCCAATGTAAGTGTGTTCTGTGTCCCGCCGGCTGACTCACGCAATGACTCTAATACGGTTTTTATTTGACCAAATCCACCAGTTTTTCCATACTTAAGGGCTAGTTCCTCGAAGTTATTGTAGGTAAAAGCGTAAGCCTCTGATGAGCCTGGCTTAACCCCTATCTCTTTTAATAGATTACTTCCAACAACATGAGGAAGTTGTCCGAACGTATCGCCAAAACCTAGATTTACGTTAGGTTCACGAAAGTAATTAGGTAGCAAATTACCATGAACATCTGTAATGTGTAATATACGTGCATTTCCTGTTTTAGGAACTTCGTACATATTTTCTTGACCAAACAAACTGGTTTTATTTGCATATCCAGTTCCAATCAAACCCGCTGCAGAGCCTGCACCCAATATTTTTACAAACTCTCTTCGTGTTAGGGCCATAATATCTCCTAAATATAAGTGTATTACTAAATGTTAATATATGATACCTTAAATAGAGATATATTTACTGTTGATATCTGACTTCGGTAATGTATCCTTAGTTTATTCTTATTATTTAGTATAGGTAAGAAATAATCTTATAATACTAATTATGGACATATCTCAATTACTAAAAGGCATAAAGTCTACAAAAATTAACCTTGAAGTTAGTGGCATTTGCATGAATACAGAAAATGCCCAGCAAGGTGATTTGTTTGTAGCCCTCCAGGGAAAAAGCTCTCATGGAGTGAAACACATTGACTCAGCTATTGACAAAGGCTGCGTTGCAGTTTTGGTAGAATCTCAAGACATAGAATGCTCTATACCTTCTATCAGAGTAGACAGTTTAAGCGATCACCTTGAGTCAATTGCTTCAGTTTTTTATACCAATGCTAAAAAAGTAAAGTTAATCGGAATTACTGGAACTAACGGCAAGACCTCTGTTGGATATTTCGTGTCTCAATTGTTAGACCATTTGGGAGTAAATAATGGATTTATTGGCACATTGGGGATATCAAATAATGACGATAAAAAGTTAACAGTATCTAACACTACCCCAGACATATTTACCCTATATAGAGCTCTAGAAGGCTACCACAGCAGTGACATAAATATGGCGGTAGTTGAGGTGTCATCACATAGCATACATCAGAATAGAATTTCTGGACTCAACTTTACTCAAGCCATTTTTACCAATCTGACTCAGGATCACCTAGACTATCATGGCACACTGAAAGAGTATATGAGAATAAAAGGCAAGCTTTTTAGTCTTGACTCAATAGAAACAGTAATCATAAATAAGGATGATGCTAACTGTAAGTATTTCTTGGAACAATCTATAGGTAAAAAAATAGTTACTTTTGGGCTGAGTGATTATCAAAGTTACAGGCCAAATAATAATGGCTTCCTTTGTCAAATAGAAAACTATATTTTTGAAACCTCCATGCTAGGAGAGTTCAATTTATCCAACATTTTAGCTGCAATCAATAGTGTGGAGCAGTTGGGGTTTGATATAGATAAAGTGATACCTTTAATAGCAAAACTACGCCCCCCTGCCGGAAGAATGCATAAAATTAATAAATCGTTGGTGTGGGTAGATTATGCACACACACCTGACGCCATATCAAATGCCATAGCAACATTGAATCAGCACTACCCAGAACACAAAGTTCGTATAGTTTTTGGCTGTGGAGGCAGTCGTGACAAGGATAAAAGAGCAAAAATGGGTAAGATAGCGTCAAAAAATGCAAACACAATAATTCTTACGAATGACAACCCTAGGGAAGAGGATCCGAACGACATAATAGATGACATATCTAGCGGCATAGTTGATGGCACAAAGGTTGATGTTATTTTAGATAGGAGACTTGCAATCGAAACTGCAGTAGCCACTCTCAAAGAAGATGAATGC
>Ga0207990_1001805_pt1 | contig 10497 bp, 10 predicted proteins | sample ETNtaG_8_FD_185780 | JGI IMG/M metagenome (GOLD analysis project Ga0207990, IMG submission 185780) | Marine microbial and viral communities from oxygen minimum zone, Eastern Pacific Ocean - ETNP201406SV75 (SPAdes) (version 2) | ecosystem: Environmental > Aquatic > Marine > Oceanic ...
CCGTTGACCGCAGCCCGGAACCGGGATAATTCGGAAAGATCAATAACTGGGGAGTCTGCGCTGGATATCCATTGAAGAACACCGCCGATCAGAACCACGATACCAAGCCCTCCGGCGTCCACAACTCCGGCCTCAGCGAGCACTGGTAGCTGTTCGGGCGTGTGCTCCAAAGCTTCCCGGGCGGCATGGTAGGCAGTTTCCCAAAGGCTGGGTAAGTCCTGATCCGACCCCTGGACGGCTTCAGACGCCATCCTGATTACGGTAATCATGGTGCCTTCGACAGGGTTGCCCACCGACTTGTAGGCTCCGGCTGATGCCAGCTTGAGGGCAACGGCCAGGTCTTGGGCGGTGAGGCATTCCTTGTCGGCCAAGGCGTCGGAGAAGCCCTTAAAAAATTGGGAGAGAATCACGCCGCTGTTGCCCCTGGCCCCGTAGAAGGCTCCCTGAGCGAGGGCTGAGGAAACTGAGGCCACCGAATGGTCTTGGTCGTCGGGGCACTCTTCGGCCACCGACTGCACGGCCGCGCGCATGGTCAGGAGCATGTTGGTGCCAGTATCGCCGTCAGGCACCGGAAACACGTTCAGGGCGTTCACGGCGTCCCGGTATTCTTCCAGGCAACCGGTGGCCGCCGAAAAGGCCTGTTTCAGGTCCTGTCCCCGTAGCTGTTCCATGTTTAAACCGACACTATCGTCAATGCCATTTTCATGCCTTATATCAAGGTCGTGAATGGAGGGCGCCAGAAGGGTCGGCGCAATTATATATCAAGGTCACTTCTTGCAACTCGAAGAGAACCCGCCGGATTTAGTGTTGGAATTGCCCGCCGTATGCGAAACTGTCCAGGCGGGATTGGGCACGAAATTCCTTGACAGGCGCAGGGGGCTACCGTAGTATTGAAGGCCGAGGATTATATGGATTACGCAGTATTTAAAACAGGCGGAAAACAATATCGGGTCAAGCCTGGTGACATGCTTGATGTCGAGCTTCTGCCCAACCCGGTAGACTCAGTAGCTGAGTTTGGTGAAGTATTAGCCCTCTCCGACGGCGGCGAGGTGACGATTGGCGTTCCCCTAGTGGAAGGCGCCAAAGTAACGGCCCAAGTCTTGTCCCATTACAAGGATAAAAAGTTAATGGTCTACAAGTTTAAGGCCAAGAACCGCTACCGCAGAAAGCGCGGTCACCGGCAGACCTACACCCGATTGCGCATTCAAGATATCGAACTAAGTAGGCCCCGCGCACCCCGGCGAAGGGCTGCGGCAGTAGCCACAACTGAAACTGAGAGCGGAGAAAAGAGCAACTAATGGCCCATAAAAAGGCTGGCGGCAGCACCAGTAACGGCCGAGATAGCAATTCTAAGCGCCTTGGCGTGAAGCGGTACGGTGGAGAGAGCGTCACCAGCGGCTCCATCATCGTCAGGCAACGGGGCACCCGCATCAAACCGGGGACCAATGTTGGCTTGGGCCGCGACTACACGATCTTCGCAGTCATCGACGGCGAAGTGAAGTTTGAATGGGCCGCCAAAGGCCGCCGCCGGGTCAGCGTTTACCCGGTGGGAGCAGCTTAACCGTCGACCTAATCGGCCAGTAGATACCAGAGAAACATTTAGGAAAAGACCAGAACGAAATGAAAACAGAAACCCACCCTTATTTTTACAACTCCACGGTGACGTGCTCCTGTGGCAATGTGTTCCAGACCGGGGCCACGAAACCCACGCTCCGCGTTGAGGTGTGCAGTAAATGCCACCCGTTCTACACCGGCGAGCAGCGCGTTGTAGACACACAGGGGCGCATCGAGCGCATGAAGCGCCGCTATAATCTAGGTTAGTCCCAGCCGCATCCGGCGGGACCGCTGGTTAAAGCAACAACATCGTAAGAACGAGAGATCGGGGGCGCGTAGCCCTCGATCTTTCATTTAGAGAGATGGCACTCTGACCCATAAGGATCGGCTCCAGCCCGGCGAACCGGCCAGCGAACCAGTAAGTTGAGGACCTAAAGTTGGCAGACCAGGCCCCCCATATGTACGGCGGACAGGCCGTTATCGAAGGTGTGATGATCCGTGGCCGGGACCACTTTGGTCTCGCAGTCCGGCGGGAAGACGGGTCAATCGAACTGCACCACGAGCCCCTCAGCTCGTTCTACAACGGGCGTCCCCGGAAATGGCCGCTGGTCAGAGGTTTTCTGACCCTGCTGGAAACCATGCTCCTGGGGATAAAAGCCTTGCAGCTCTCCGCCAACATGGCCTCCATGGACCGCGACCCGGATGCGGAAGAGGGCATACCCGCGTGGGTGATGGCCACAACCTTGGGCATCTCGTTGCTCTTTGGCATTGGGTTGTTCTTCATAACGCCGCTGATGATCGCCTGGCTTTTGAATCCGGTGCTGAATTCCGACCTCCTCAGTGAGATCGTCGAGGGAGTGATCCGGCTGGCCTTCCTGCTGGGGTACATCACATTGATCGGCATGCTGAAAGACGTTAAAAGGGTATTTGCGTACCACGGCGCGGAGCATATGACCGTGCACGCCCTGGAGGCCAATCTGCCCCTAACCGTGGAGAACGTGCGGAAGTTCGGCACGCCCCACGCGAGGTGCGGCACCGCCTTCTTGCTGACGGTGGTGGTGGTCTCAGTGGTGGTGTTCGCACTGCTCTTGGGCCCGCCCCTGGAATGGCGGATCGCCTCCCGCATCCTGCTTTTGCCCGTGATTGCAGCGGTCAGCTACGAATTCCTCAGGTTCAGCGGCACACATCAGAACGCATGGTTCGGAAAAGCCATCGCCCAACCAGGTCTGTGGTTGCAGAAGCTGACCACCAGAGAACCCGACGATGCGCAGATAGAGGTAGCCATCCACGCCATGGAGACGGCCGTCGCCGCCGACGCCGGTGAGACTATCGCCAAGCAGATTCCGGCCTCCTAGCCAGGACAGGCGTAGGACGCAGAGAACGCCTGAGGGAAGGAATCGTCTGCCGGTGGATGGGGCCACGCTCGTAGGTGCGGGTTTTCAACCCGCTCTGCGACGTAAATGCCACTTGCGGTGAGAAACGCCAACGTCCGCTGTATAAAAACAAAATCCGTCGCTATAAAATGGCCGGCAGCCCACCAAGGCGGGTTGAAAACCCACGCCCACGAAAGCCCGTTCTTGCGAGAGACGGCTAACTTAGGTTCCAGCGAGGGTCCTGGGCGACCTGCTCCTGAAGGTAGTCAACGATCCAATCTTTGACTTCCTCGGCAATATAGAAAGTGGGTTTCACCAGTTCGCTTTCATCTTTGATCAACCCTTCTTGCTTGGCTACGACGGCGACTTCGGTCCCCGGCATCACGCTGACTCCAACCCGCAAGCTGGCCACCGCCGGGTTGACGCTGCGCAGGAACTCCAACTTGTTCTCCACGCTCTCCCGGGTCTCGCCGGGCTCGCCGAACTGCTTCCCAATATTGTAGTGAAGGCCTCCGTCGTCGCACATGCGGCAGACCTCGGCCAGCGCGTCATTCTCCTCTACCATGCTGCCCATGTCGCCGGGGTTGCCACTACGGTTGACCATCATCACCAGCCCGCAGCCGGCATCTTTCATCAGGCCAATGAGTTCAGTGTCGCAGCTGAAGGGCGCCAGGCAGGTGTTCCAGCGGATGTTGACGTCTGACTCGATCAACTGGCTGCACAGCGATTTTGCGTGGTCCAAGGGCAAGTTGAACCCGTTGTCGACGAAGAAAACCTTCTTCATGCCGTATTTTTCCTTCATGCTCTTGACTTCGGCAACCACCTCGTCGATTGGCCGAATAACCCGCCAGCCAGACTCGTCGATCTGGGCTTCGGAGGCGTTGGCCGGGTAGTAGAAGCCGCCGAGCTTGGTCAGGATGCCGATGCCGAAGCCGGCCTTGTTGTAGCGGGCCATGTCCAGGTCTTCCAAGCGCGGTGGCTTGGCGAACTCAGAGGTGCAGTAGCCCTCGTTCGAGACGATCTGGCCGTCCTTCTTGTAGACCAGGCCGGGAAGGTCGAAGTAACCCGGTTCGCCGTCGTCCAAGCGGTCGGCCAAGGCAGCAAAGGTCTCACCGGCATCGCCCGCCAACCCCAGGTCGGCGCCAAGCATCTCCAGGCACTCCGGAGGCATGATACTGAAGGCCGGGCCGCCGCAGACTATGATGGCGTCGCTGACGGACCGGATGCGGTCGATGACCTCTTTGCTGATAGGCAGTGCCCAGATGGTGTTCATGTAACTGTGGTTGCTCAGGTTACGGACGGACATGCCGACCACCTGCGGCTTGAATTCCTTGACGGTGGCTTCGACTTCGGCCAGATGGTCTTCCGAGAACATCAGGTCAAGCACCTTAACTTCATGGCGCTCGTGGTCCAGATGCCCGGCGATGTAGGCCAAACCTATCGGCATCGGCTGGGCGTTCAATCGGCTCTGGAGCCTGTCGTGGCGGTTGGTGGCGATCAATAAGACGCGCATTCAATCCTCCTAAAGTTGTTGGCCTAACCTGGGCCCAACATGACCGGGCAATTATCGCCCAGGACACAACGAATTACAAAGGGCCAAACGGCCTATTGCCGCCTGTTGGTATGGCTGCGACCAGCCCCCATCTGCTTTGCCGGCTGAAGTGTCCTATGGGCGCCCCTTCCCTCACCTCTCTTGCCATCTGAATTGTGCGATGGACGCTCTGACGTTTATTGACAAACAAACATGATTCCATTAGGGTTTCAACAAAGGCGTTTAGGCACGAAAATACTATATTATTGGTGGTGATATGGTTACGACGATTAACGATGACATGTTCACGCCGGATGTGATTCAGGATCCGTACCGTTATCTGGGCCAGATCAGGGACGAAGATCCGGTACATTGGAACGAACTATACGAGCTCTGGGTGATTACCAGGCACGATGACCTGGTCTGGCTTGCCAGGAACCACGAGCAGTTCTCCAACTCCGTGTTCAGGAACGACCCTCGCCCGGCCTACCCGGCTATCTTGGAGTCCGACACGGAACTCTACGATTACGTGCGGGACTACCAGGGCGACCAGTTCATCCAATACGACCGGCCGGACCACTTGGAGATGCGCAAGGTCGTTCACGGTTATTTCACCCCCAAGTCCATGGAAGAGTGGCGGCCGCTAGTTAAGTCGGCCATCGCGGACCTCCTTGATGCCGCAGAGGCCCGGGGGGGCGGAGTGGATCTGATGCGTGACCTGGCGGTTCCGCTGCCCGTTCTTGTCATCGCCGAGATGATGGGCGTGCCGGAGTCGGAGCGGCCCCACATTAGGATGTTGGCCGAGAAACTGCTGGCCATAGGCCGTGGCGAACCAGACCGCATGCGAGTCTTGACCGAAGGCATGCAGGGCATGCTGGACTACGTGGACCCCATGGTCGACGAGCGGATCGTCAACCCACAAGACGACTTTATCTCAGTATTGGCTAGTGGTGAGAAGTCCGGCGTGTTCAGCCGCCACCAGGTGCTTGTCAACACGTCGTTGCTGCTGTTGGCTGGTCACGAGACCACTATTAACCTGATCTGCAACGGCACCCTGGCCTTCATGAACAACCGCGACCAATGGGACCTGTTGAAGACCGACACCCAGGGACTGATGGTCCGGGCCACTGAAGAAGCTCTGCGGTACGACTCGCCCGTGAAGTCCATTCAACGCCTCGCCTCTGAGGACGTGGAGATGCGCGGGAAGAAGATCAAGAAGGACGACCGCATCCGGTGGTTCATGTCCTCGGCGAACCGCGACCCTAACAAGTTCGAGAACCCAGACACCATGGACATCACCCGGTGGCCGAACCCCCACGTGGCCTTTGGCTCCGGCGTTCATCATTGCCTGGGCGCCACTATCGCCAGGGTCGAGGGACAAGAGGTGTTCAGCGCACTGGCCGAGCGGTACCCCAACCTCCAGCTAAAGACCCACGACATGGAGTATCAAGAGAGCATCACTTTCCGCTCCATTAAGAGCCTACCCGTTTCGCTGAACTAGCAACAGGTGGCTTCGACAGGGATAACAGCTCAATCAAGAGCTCCAAAGAAGGCTCCCGGTGAATAAACACCGGGAGCCTTCTTTTATCTACACAATGTCCTTTCCCCTCGCAAGGAGGAAGGTTAGGTCCGACGAAGTCGAGACTCTCGACCGACTCGGAGATGGGGGCGCTTGTTCTCAAGAAACCAACTTCAGAAAACCCGCACAAAATCCCCGCCTCTCCTGTAACTCACCGTCATTGACAGATAAATATTATTCGTTTAACGTTCAAGTACCCTGGAAATCAGCCCTAAACCGGCTAAATATGGTGGTGAAATGGTTACGACTATCAACGATGACATGTTCACTACGGAAGTTATCCAAGACCCGTACCAGTATTACGGTCATATCAGGGACGAGGACCCCGTCCACTGGAACGAACTCTACGAACTATGGGTGATCACAAGGCACGACGACTTGGTGTGGCTAACCCGGAACCATGAACAGTTCTCCAGTCAGGTGATGGCCAATGACCCACGGCCCGCCTATCCGGCAATCTATGAGTCGGACAACGAACTCTACGACTACGTAAAATCGTACCAGGCCGATATGTTCATTCAGCACGACCGGCCGGACCACCTGGCGATGCGGAAGGTCTTGCACGGATTTTTCACCCCCAAGTCTATGGAAGAGTGGCGGCCACTCGTGAAAGCAGCCACCAACGACCTTCTGGACGCCGCTGAGGCCAGAGGCGATGTGGACCTGATGCGGGACTTGGCTGTGCCTCTTCCCGTGCTCGTGATTGCCGAGATGATGGGTGTGCCCGAGTCGGAGCGCCCTGTGATTCGGGCGTTGGCCGAGAAACTTCTGAACATCGGCCGGGGCGAGCCCGACCGCATGAGGGAGTTGTCAGAAGGGATGCGAGAGATGGACGAGTACGTCAATCCCATGGTGGAAGAGCGTCTCGTGAATCCCAAAGACGACTTTATCTCGGTCGTTGCCAGCGGGGAGAAGTCCGGCATATTCACCAGGGAACAGGTGCTGATCAACTGCGCGCTGCTTTTGCTGGCCGGTCACGAGACCACCATCAACCTGATCTGCAACGGCACACTGTCATTCATGAACAACCGCGACCAATGGGACCTGTTGAAAGCGGATCCCGAAGGCATGATGGTCCGGGCAACTGAAGAAGCCCTACGGTATGATTCGCCGGTCAAATCAATCACCCGGATCGCTGCCGAGGACGTGGAATTGCGCGGGAAACATATCAAGAAGGATGACCGCCTCCGCTGGTTTATCTCCGCTGCCAACCGTGACCCTGAAAAGTTCGAGAACCCCAACAAGATGGACATCACCCGTTGGCCCAATCCCCATGTGGCCTTTGGTTCCGGTATCCATCACTGCTTGGGCGCCACCATCGCCAGGGTCGAGGGACAGGAAGTGTTCCGGGAATTAGCGGAGCGCTACCCCAACCTCCAGCCCAAGAATACTGAGATGGACTACCAGCCCAGCATCACATTCCGCTCCGTAAAGAGTCTGCCCGTTTCCTTAAACTAACGCGCAGGCAAAACCTGTCAATGAGCCCGATCACTGGCTTCCGGTGAGAAAATCACTGGGAGCCAGTTTTTGTGGGCATACCCCACCTTTGAACAACGTCACTCCGTTACTGTCATTCCGAGGAGTGCCGTAGGCGGACGAGGAATCTCGTTGCGGGGTGAAGCATTGACACCGGGAGCCGGTTTACATATTGTGATAACGTCTGTAGTAACGGGGTCAACACAGCCTTGGGTTACACCAAGACCGGTCTAGAATCTGGTGGAAGAAGGGTTGAGGATGGGCCGCATGTTCGGGGCGATTCGGACAGACCAAAGGGCCAATGATTCGGCCAGGGATTTTTTTGAATCCTCAAGTCCGCCGCGCTTAAGCCGTGGGCGGGCTTTTTTTATGGATATACGATGATGACCGGCCCAATGATGGAACGCAGAGTCGGCGAGGTCGTTGAGTCCACCTCAACCTTCTTCGTGGCCCAGTGCTACCAACTGGAAGGCGCTCCGGCCCTGGGTGGGTTGGTGCGGACTGACTCCCCGGATATCTACGGCGTGGTTGGAAGCGTAACCACCGAGCCTCTGGACTCGGCCCGACCGGTGCTGGCCCGCGGCGAAGATGCCGGGTCCGAAGAAGAGGTCATTCGCGATAACCCACAGTTGGCCCGGCTGCTGACCTCTAGATTCGAAGTCTATATTGCCGGTCATGTGGAAAACGGCGTCATACACCAACACCTCCCGCCGCGGCCTCCGCGAGTGCATTCTTTCGTGTACGCCTGTAACCCGCAAGAGATCGCCCTGTTCACTGGCCAGCTCGACCTGCTGCGGCTGCTGCTGAACTCGGGTGCGAACCATTCTGATGAGATAGTAGGCGCTTGCATCAGACAGGCAGCTCCGTCCCACGACCAACCGGGCGAGTTCCTGGCCCTTGCCTGCCGGACTCTGGCCGTTGAGCTCTCGGCCGACGTTGCCCGGCTGAACTCTATCCTGCGGAGAGTAGCGCCGTGACGAATTCCCACGAAACCAATGTCGTAGAACGCGGCCAACTCGCTTCCGAGCAAGGGCAGGCGCTGGGCATGGTCATCGAGGGCTCGGTTGCCAATGGCGTGGAAGTGCGCCTGGACCCCGGGGTTTCCGTGGAACAGGTGAAAGTCGGCACATTCGTGACCCTGCAGGGCGCCAACAACCGGTTCTTCGGCGTGGTCACCGATGTGGGCCTGGGTAGCACGGATCCCCGCATGAAATTCACTCCCCTTCCTGCCGACGATCCATTCGTGATTCAGGCATTACAAGGCACCGTGGCCTTCGGCACAGTCTCGGTGCTGCCGCAATTGACCATGCCCGACGTGCTGGGCGACGAACAGGGACCGGCCGCGGCCAAGAGTATCCCGTCGCACTTCTCCAGGGCGTTCACCGCCTCTCAGGAGGACGTGGAAACGGTCTTTGGCAGTGAAGAGGACGGCAATTTCTGGATCGGCAGTCCCTTGGATATGGAGACCAAGCTATGCCTGGACCTGGGCGAGTTGGTCAAGCGCTCCATGGGCGTGTTCGGCAAGAGCGGCACGGGCAAGACCTTCCTCACCCGGCTGCTGCTTACGGGCATCCTGCAGAGCGGCCAAGCGTCGTCGCTGATCTTTGACATGCACAGCGAATACGGCTGGCAGGGCCAGGACACCGACAAGGGAGTGACCGTCAAAGGCCTGAAGCAGCTATTCGGGGCCAAAGTCTCGACCTTCACTCTGGACGAAGAGCACTCCCGCCGCCGGGGCCTGTCCACCGACGAGACCGTGCACCTGGGGTTCAACCACATCGAGCCTGAAGACGTTGAACTGCTGCGGGAGTCGTTGAACTTGTCCGACGTCGCCGCCTCCGCTGCTTACAACCTGCGGGAGAAGTACGGCGAGGAAAGCTGGCTCAAAGAATTCTTGGACGCCGGAAAGAACGGCTCTCTGCTGGAGTTGGCCGAAGGACTCCAAGTCAATGCTGGAGCCTTGCGCGCGCTCTTCAACCGCATGCAACGGTTTACTCGCCACGGGTTCATGGTTGAGCACAGCCGGGTAGACACCGCCGCCCAGATGATCGAACACCTGGAGCGGGGACAGCATGTTGTCTTGGAGTTCGGCCGCTACGGCGACGACGAGGCCGCCTACATCCTGGTCAGCAACCTTCTCACCCGCCGCATCCACCGCAAGTACGTCGAGGCCAAAGAATCGGCCATGGGCGGCGCGGGGAAAGAGCCGCGTCCGTTGGTCATCGTCATCGAGGAAGCACACAAGTTCCTCAACAGCAGTGTGGCTTCTCAAACCATCTTCGGCATCATCGCCAGGGAACTTAGGAAGTACAACGTGACGTTGATGGTCATCGACCAACGGCCCAGCGGCATCGACTCCGAGGTACTGAGCCAGGTAGGCACCCGTTTTAGTTGCTTGCTAGACAACGAACGTGACATCGACGCCGTGCTCTCGGGAACGTCGGGCAGCCGCGCGCTCCGTTCCGTGCTATCACGCCTGGAAGCTAAACAGCAAGCCCTTGTCTTCGGCCACGCCCTGCCCTTGCCGGTGGTCGTCCGCATCCGCGAATACGGCCCAGCGTTCTACGAAACGGTTCAAGGCGGCGGCGACTCCGAAGAAGAGAAAAAACGCAAGATTGATGAGCTGTTTGGGGGCTAGGCCGTGCTCACCGGCAATGTCCGGAGCCCCAAATCGTTCGCGGCGAGCCACGTCGAACCACCTTTCTTACTGATGAACCATGTATCCGGCGAAGAACGTCCTTCAACAGGTCCGATTTCATCGTGACTCTCGACATTCGTCGGAGCTCAGGATGAGCGGTATCGTATGCCCGACGCTCAGCTCTCCCTTCGTCATTCGGGCGAAGGCCGAAATCCATGTAGCCTGCCTTATACAAAGCCGGAATGACGGGTGGAATCCCCTTTCCCACGCATGGGAGAGGGTGAGGGCGTCGGTTCTCCGTAAGTCAATCGGCGACTGCAAGACGTGGTATCCCTGGATTCCTGCT
>Ga0207990_1001809_pt1 | contig 10474 bp, 8 predicted proteins | sample ETNtaG_8_FD_185780 | JGI IMG/M metagenome (GOLD analysis project Ga0207990, IMG submission 185780) | Marine microbial and viral communities from oxygen minimum zone, Eastern Pacific Ocean - ETNP201406SV75 (SPAdes) (version 2) | ecosystem: Environmental > Aquatic > Marine > Oceanic ...
ATGCCGGCGACGTAGTGATGCGCCACGTGGCAGTGAAACAGGAAGTCACCCGCAAGACGCTGACACAGACCGGAACCACACTCGGTTTCCAGGTCCAGTGCCTCGGAGGGGCCGATAACTTCAACGTCCACCCGGTCGGTGGTGGTACGGATGACCGGGTACTTGACCGGACCGTCATAGGCGGCCGTGGTCAGGTTTTTGATCTGAATTTCACGTTTCGGCGAACGGGTCCAGCGGATCGATCCGCCGTGCGGATGATGCGAATGGAACACCTCACCGCCGCCGTGAATCAGACGGAACTTCGCCGGGTCGCCCAGGTACGAACGTGGAATGGTCGTCGGGACGTCGGCAAAGGTATAAGAACTGTAGGCCAGAGACTCATCTTCATAGTGGAACATCTTGTCCTGCACCGCCAGGTTGTTGATCCCGAACGGCTCGGAGCGGTAGTTCATCGCGCGGGCTGAAGGACGATAGGCGTCCGTCAGCGGGTCGCGCTGGGGAATCATCTCACCGAAGCGGTTGAGCGGGCGGAACGATTCGTCACCCACTTCGTGGTAGAACAGGACGAACTCACGGAAGTCCCTGTCTTCGTCGTTGGCAATTATGGCTTCCCAGCCATTCTTTAACGGCTTGGCGTCCCATGGATCCAGATACGTCGAACCGACCGGCTCGACGATGAACGCGCCGATCAGGCCGAGGGCGGACGGGTCGCGTCCGGCATGGCTCTGAATCAGGTGACTCCCTTCCTGCTCGTCAATCGGAATCATCCACTCGAAGTCCTGCGACTCGCCGGATGTAACAATGGCGCCCGCAGACACAGCTGAATCCGGAAGCCCGGAAGAGCTGATGATCATGGCCGAACCATTTACCTGGAACCCGGCATCTTCATCTTCGATCTGGTTGGTGAAATGAACGCGGACGCAGTCGCCCTGGTTGGCACGCAGAGTGAGGGGCTGAATGGCGTCGCCCTGGAGCCCGGTAGAAACCGCTCCCGGATCGTTCTCATCCTCACGGGCCTTGGCATTCTTTTCTTCTTCAGCGCGGACCCTTTTGATGTCTTCATCGAGGACGTACATGTAACCCGGGTAGTAGTCCCCCCACTGGTTCAGCGCAACCTCGACATTGATCGCGGAAACGTTGTACTTCTTGACTGGAGCATTTGACGGGCAATGCGCGCCCTTGAACACCTTGGCGGCCGCCTCGGAGGGACCGAGCAGGTAGCTCTGGCCCAGCTGATGCGCCGACCAGGAATCGTGGAATCCGCCACCCGAAGAAGCCGGGCTCGCGTGCTCCTTGACTTTATCCTGCAGACGACCCATCAGTTTCATGAAGGTGTTGTTCAGGCGGTCCTGGCGGCCTTCCATGCCGCTCATCATTTCTTCGTAGTCCACCTGAGTTTCCAGCTTATTCAGCCAGGCGGGGCGTTCCGGCCCCGTTTGTCCGTCATGATCGGACGAGACAGCACCTGCGGTCCCCACCAGCCCAAAACTCAGGACCAGAACCACAAGCGCATGCCACAACATCCACCCCTTTGTAGCGCGATTAAACATGTTGGTACCTCCCTTGGTTGTTGTACTCCCTTAAAAAAGTTTAACCCCTTGTGTAACCCCTTTGTACTCGACTTAAAAGAAAACGGGACCACTCCCGTATCAGTTCATGGCAAAAAAAGACTGAAAAGCTTACCACATTTCAATCTTCCCGCACAAGCGCCAGATGGAGTCTTTCTTCGTTTCTCAAAACCAGAAGAAAGAGTGACTCCCCGGTAGAAACAGAATCCAGGATGCTTTTAAACTCTTCGATTCCCCCAACCGCGCGGCCATTCGCCGCTTCAATGCGGTCGCCCGCGCGCAACCCGGCTGCTCCAGCGGGACTTTTCGGGTTAACCCTTGAAATAACAACCTCTTCCAGGCCTTCCGGACTCTCAACCTCCAGACCCATCGGGGCCCTCGCCGGCTCTGAGTAGGATCGGGCGACCTGTTTTTCACGTCCCCTTTTCTGGCTGTCCAGCATGACGGTGAGCACCTCACGGTGTCCCTCGCGCAGGATATCCAGATTCACCGATTGCCCCGGAGAGAAGGAACCGATCAGGCGGATCATTCGACTGGGGGTATCGACCGGGGCGCCTCCTATTTTTAGTATGATGTCGCCAACACGGAGCCCCGCCCGGTACGCCGGGTCCCCCTCGAACACCGAGTTGACCCAAACGCCTTTCCCTTCCTCGCTCTTGGTCCTGCGAGCAATTTCCGGTGTGACCTGTTCAATGCCAACACCCAGCCAGCCACGCTGGACCTCACCGAACTTGATCAGTTCGGAGGTTACTTTGCGCACAATATTGGACGGGATCGCAAACCCGATGCTCTGGGCATAGTTGATGATGGCCGTGTTGATGCCGATCACCTCGCCCCGAATATCCAGCAACGGCCCGCCGCTGTTTCCTGGGTTGATCGAAGCGTCTGTTTGAATGAAATCTTCATATCGGGAGAGGTTGACGTTCTCCCGGTTCAACCCGCTGATGATCCCGAAAGTCAGGGTATCATTCAATCCATATGGATTCCCGACGGCTACCGCCAGTTGCCCGACCTTAAGATGGGCGGAATCCCCGAATACTGCCGACGCCAATGGCTGGTCGACCTCAATCTGAACCACGGCAAGATCGGTGTCTTCATCGCTTCCGAGAACGGTGCCGACTTTTTCCTCCCCGCCAAGCAGGGTGACCTTGACTTTTCCCGATCCGCGAACTACGTGGTTATTGGTGACGATCAGGCCCTTAGCCCCATCGATGATGACTCCCGCGCCCGCGCCTGCAGGACGCCCTGAGTCATCGCCCTGCCGCCGTATCGAAGGCGATGGCGGAACGTAGGCGGATAGACTGACGACAGCCGGCCGAATCCGGTCGGCCAGCGAAACCAGCGCATCTTCCAGCTCTTTAAGGATCGCCGAACCCCGTGGACCGGCAAAGGCAGACCCCCCGGTTGCGATCAAAAAACAGAGAGCGAAAAGGATTGTCCCCGCCCTCAAAAAAAACCGATTTTTCACTCTCAATAAATGCGCCATTCTTGTTTAAATCGAACCCTGACCTCGCGGCACGAAGCAGGTGTGACCAGAGGGGAATGTTGCAACGGAGGTACAAACCAGAATTGTAGTCGGGACGCTGTCCTCTGGGATACTCGCAGACCTCAAGCCACCTGAAACTAAAAGGCTTCCCCCCACCGCTCCGCAGTTATTCACTTGCTTTACGAAGCAGTTCGTGAAAAAGTAAAGGTGTAATTGAGGCCGTTGAACTCTATAAATAAATCGGGGACCTGTCAAGCAAAAATCCCCCCACGCAATGCCTGATAGCTAAGCTCTGTTATCTGTTTTTAACAGTCGGTGCCGGCCACAGGTGACGCCGGGTTCCGCCGGGTTTAAAACTCTCTCCAATTGGCACAATAAAAACTATGAATTTCAAGGATTTCGATAAAAAGTCGGCACAAGAAATTATACAGTGGGCGGGTAAGCGTTTCGGTCAGCGTGCTGGACTGGCCTCCAGTTTCGGCATGGAGGATATGGTACTCATCGATATGCTCGCGCAACTGGATGATGTAGTCACTGTGCTCACCCTCGACACCGGGCGACTGCACGAGGAAACTTACGAAACCATGGAACGCGTCCGGTCCAAATACGGCATCCACATACAAACTTTTTTTCCAGTCAAGGAGGACGTCGAACGGCTCGTACGGGACAAAGGATACTTCTCTTTCCGGGAAAACGTGGACGACAGAAAAGAGTGTTGCGCCATCCGCAAACTGGAGCCGCTGAAACGGGCTCTTTCGGGGCTCGATGCCTGGATCACAGGCCTGCGACGGGAACAGAGCGTCACTCGCACGGATGTTCCCAAGGTGGCGGAAGACCCCGACCGCGCCTCTCTTGTCAAGATCAACCCGCTGGCAGACTGGACTCTAGTCCAGGTTGAAGAATACATTCAAAAGAACAACGTGCCGATCAACCCCCTGCACAGAAAAAACTATCCCAGTATCGGTTGCGCTCCCTGCACGCGCCCCATCGAACCGGGAGAAGACATCCGGGCCGGACGTTGGTGGTGGGAAAATCCGGAGCACAAGGAATGCGGCCTGCACCAAACCCGATAAAAAAACCTAGAAGGCAAATCGGGACTGACTCATTGTCTTCCTTTTAAATTCCTGGGCAATCGCTCGGAATCGGATAACACCGACACCATCCACTCGATTAAAATTTCCACTGCCGCGCACACTTTATCGAAACGGTTGGCTCCGGGTCGGTGTCTTTCCTGGCCCAATCCTTTGGTAACCTCTGTTTGGGCTTCGGCAAAAAGACCGGGCAGAGCCTGAAACGCCAATACGCCAACAACAAGAATTTCCTGAAAGCGTTTTCCCGGTGAAGACCACCCAGGGCCGGTCACCGTCAGAGCATCCAGAAGTGTTTCAGGTCGGGTCGTCTGTACCAGAATCATCGAAACCCAAATCATCAACACCAATCGAGAAACAACCAAGACACCGCACTCCAGTCCTTCTATTGTGACGGGAAGCAGAACCTCACCCCATAGTTGAAGCGGGGTTCCCGGGGTCAGGAAAAGGGGTGCTCCACCCAAGATAAAAAGAAGCACCCTGAACGAACCCAGTCGCTGCCAGGAAGCAGAAAGGCTGGCACCGGAAATCCATAACCCCAACTGGCATACCAGCGCGATAGAGAAAAGGGTCCATCCTCCGCCTGTACCCGCAACCGCAAGCAGAACCAACGCAAGCAGAATCTTTGTCCGCGGCGCAGTATGGTGAAGGGGAGAATCTCCGGAGCGGTAACCGCTCTCTCCAAGGGTTATTGATAAAGTTTTGTTGGTCATACGGGCCGGGTGGTAGAGTATTCACGTCAGAATACGATCTTTGTTTTACCAGCGCAACTCAGAATGAACGCCGACCACCGCATCGAAAAAAAACCGCCAGCATAAGGATGGAATGCAGATGCCTGAAGTCATCGAACAAGCCGCTGACCTGTTACGCAATGCGAAGCGAGTTTTGTTTCTGACCAGCGCTGGTATGAGTGCTGACTCCAACATCCCGACGTTCCGAGACAAGGACGGATACTGGAATAATTTTCCCCCGTTCAGGGAAAAGAACCTGGAAGCCCAGGATCTGGCGAATCCGTGGGCTTTTCGCAATGAGTTGGCGCATGCCTGGGCTTTCTACGAATGGCGGAGGCAGAATGCGCATGAAAATACGCCACATGGAGGGTACGATATCATCAATTGCTGGGTGCAGAATCATCTGGAAGACGGGTTCATTCACACAACCAATACCGACGGGTATCATTTACGGTCGGGGTGCCGCCCGGACCGGGTACTTGAAGTGCATGGGTCGATGTGGCGTCTGCAATGCCTCGATGTATGCTCCCAACAGTTCTGGGATGAAGAAACGGTGCCCCTCTGCAATCTCGACCGGGAAACCATGAAAGCCTCAAATCATCCCACCTGCCCACAATGCCACGGGGTTGCGCGACCTCATATCCTGATGTTCGGGGACATGGAGTATGTGGGACATCCGGAACAGGAAAAGAACTTTCGCAATTTCATGCAGCAGGGAACAGACCTCGTCATTCTGACGGGTAGTTCCGGCGCCGTCCCCACAAACGATTACATCGCACTCCAACTCAAAAACCGGGGCACCGAGGTCATCAATATCAACCCGGATCCCTCCACCAACGAAATCGCTCAAGCAAATTTTTTTCTTCCACTCAAAAGCAAAGAGGCGTTTATCCAACTCGATCAAATTGCTTTCGGGGTTTGAGCAGGCTGGACCCCAGATAGGAACTGGCACAGCCTTATTTAAGCTTCCCTATCCCCAAAAAAATATAGTATGCTTTCCGAACTTATAATGGCGTTTTAAATGACAAACCTGTTCTCAATTATTTCGTGGAGAAGGAGGATTCCAATGCGGGTTGCCATTTTCACTTTGATCCTGTTTTTTGCCAGCAATCTCCAGGTACACGCCGGATGCAGCAAAGAGAAAGTCTGCGCTATGCTGGGCAAATCGAACCATTTTGAAATCCTCGACAAATGCCCTGGTTCGGGCCCCTTGCTTGCAGAATGTAAAAAAACATCCGAGACCACCATTGAAGATCTACCCCAGGCCAAATTCGTCGATAACGGTGACGGAACAGTCACAGATACTGTTAACAATCTAATGTGGACGCAAAAGGGACACCACGATGAAAAAGGGACCCTTAAAAAAGTCAAACTTAAGGAGGCTAAGAAAATTGCGGCAGCGGCAAGTACTGCGGGCCGGGATAACTGGCGCCTCCCTTCCCTTCAGGAACTAAAAACCCTGATCTTCAGTGAGCGGGTAGCAAATATCAGCGGGCAGAAAGCCTGGATCAACCCCGTGTTTGACGATGGTAGAGGACACTACTACTGGACCAGCACCACATGCGCCGAGGTCTCAGTTATCACCGACCGCTACCAGAAAAAACTTTGCCAGCAGGGTGATTCAGCAGCGTGGTTGGTGCATTTCAACATCAACGCCGTGTTCTGGCATTTTGTCACGACCGAAAACTTTCATGTGTGGCTGGTTTCCGGTGAAAAGTCCGGCGTCGGCAAAAAGAAGGTCGAAAAAAGCGCTAAGAAAAAGGATGCATCTGATCTTAAAATGAAGGCACTAAAAGACAAAATGGATCTGATGGAACGTCAGCGAAAAAAGCTATTGGAAGAAATCGAGGCCATTGAAGGAAAAGGGCAATTTTAAAGTAACCCCGCCTTTTCAAGCAAACTGATAATGCCGCTCAACCTGCTTTCCGTTTTGTGAAGGAGATCAGATCACAATCAAGATCGACAAAAAGTTCAACATCGACGTGATGGCGCAAAATCTCATTAAAAACACAAGCTGAACGCGCCGACTCGCCCCCATCACAGTCTCTCCTTCGCAAGCTCTCCGATTTTCATAACCGATATTCTTTTGCAACGTTTTTAAGCGACCGATACAATGGCATCACCTACTTCTTCAGTTTGAGCAGCTTATGGCAGACTTGAAAAAACTGGGCGAGTTTGGTTTGATCGATCGGTTCCGCTCGCGCCTGCACACACGTTCGCCTCGGGTGAAAACCGGGATCGGCGACGATTGCGCCGTCTTCACTACGCAAACGGGTACCATCCAGTTGATTTCGACCGATGCCCTGGTGGAATCGGTCCACTTCGATCTCAAAACTATCTCTGCTGCGCAATTGGGGCGCAAAGTGCTGGCAGCCAATGTCAGCGATATTGCTGCCATGGGCGGGAAGCCCTACCTCGCAATGATTTCGCTGGGGCTTCCCCAATCCACCCCGGTAAAGTTTCTCGACGGGCTGTATACTGGACTCGAGACGGCTTGTCAGGCGTACCGCATCGAGCTTGCGGGAGGGGATACGGTCGCATCGCCCAAACATTTGTTCATCAACATCTGCATTCTAGGAGAAGCCCGGCGGAACCGGGTGTTCACCCGCACCGGAGCACAACCGGGTGACCAGATACTGGTAACTGGAACTCCTGGGGACTCGTCGCTTGGACTTCGACTGCTCCAGTCAAAGAAGAAAAAGTCCATTGCTCTCACCAAGCACGTGCGCCATCTGACGCAAAGGCATCTGGAGCCGTCTCCCCGGTTGGACGAAGCCAGTCTGCTGGCGAGATCCAAGCTCCGGTTGACCTCAATGATCGACGTGAGCGACGGACTTGTTCAGGACCTGACCCACCTGTGCACACCGGGCAGACTGGGAGCCGTCCTGTATGAAGCCCATCTTCCACGCTCGCAAGCCCTTGAAAGTATCTGTAAAAAAATGGGTTATTCCTCGCTGGATTATATTCTTTCTGGAGGGGAAGACTATGAATTGCTATTTACTTTGAAGAAGGAAGATGCTAAAAAAATAAGAAGATTGTTTTTAAAGGCCCATACACCTGTTTCGCTGATAGGCGAGGTTACCTCCTCCCCCGGGAAAATCATTCTTGAAGGGGAAAACGGGGGTCGAAGGAACTTAAAACCTTCAGTGGGATTCAACCATTTTAAAGGAAACCACCGGCAATGACGGGGACAGCCGAATCCGAACCTGCCAGTCCGATAACTTGCGAGAAGGTTTCTGGAGCACGAGTACTAGCCGCGCTGGGAGCCATTTGAAGCTTTGGACGATCCAATACTACTGCGTTTATCCTTCTTAGCCGTTTTTCTCGTTTTTTCAGCGTTTTTTTCCGCCTGCGAAGCCGCATTCTTCTCCCTCACCTCACTCCAATTGAATGATTTGAAGGAACAACGGGGCCGCGCCGGTCAAATGGTGAACTCCCTTTTAGAGAACCCAAGAGGTTTGCTGATCACCATATACATCGGTAACGAACTCATCAATATTGCCGTGTCGGTCATCACCACCTCCATTGCCATCACCCTGTTCGGCAATTATGGGGTGGGTATCGCCGTCGGAGTGGGAACCTTTCTTCTTCTGGTGTTCGGTGAGATTATTCCTAAAAGCATGTCACTCAAGTTTGCGCAAACCTACGCCGTGGCCGCGGCTTACCCCCTCAAACTTTTTTCCAACGTCGTGCAACCCATCCAGAAATTCTTGACGCGGGTCGCAGAAAACTTCGTCTCGATGCTGGGTTTTTCATTCCGCAGAAACCAGAAAACAACCATCACCGACGATGAATTTCGAACGATGGTGCAAATGAGCGAGGGAGAAGGCGCCATCGACTCGGAAGAAAGCGAGTTGATCCACAATGTAATAGAATTCGGCGAAACGACAGCGGGCGAGATCATGACCCCCAAGATCGATATGTTCACCCTGATGGTCGACGACAAGCTCGACGACATCCTTCCCCGTATCGTGGAAAACTTTTATGCTCGTGTACCAGTCTACAACAAGGATGATGAAAGCATCGCTGGGATTCTATTTACCAAGGATTTAAACCGTCTCAAGCACTTATCCCCAGAAAAGTTTAGCCTCAAGAGCGTTCTGCGTCCCGTCCTGTCAGTCCCACAGTCCAAAAAGATCAAGGAACTACTCCAAGAATTTAAAAAAGAGAAACGTCATATGGCGGTTGTCCTTGACGAGTACGGAAGCCTTTGCGGACTGGTAACGCTGGAAGACATCCTGGAAGAACTGGTGGGCGAAATTGACAGCGAAATGCGGTTCGAGGAAAAACCACTAATCCAGATCAACGACGCCAACTTCCGGCTGTTAGCAACCTATCCGATTTCGGAATTCAACGAACATTTCCATGCCCAACTCTCTGAAGAGGATTACGAAACCCTTGGAGGATTTGTATTCGGGCTATTCGGCCGGGTTCCCCGATCAGGAGAAGCGATTACTCATGACCGTTTCAAGTTCCGAATTGAAAAAAAGAAAGGAGCAAGAATTTTAAACCTGCACCTCACTGTCATGACCCCGACCTCGCCTGCCTCGGATGGCAAGCCCAAGGAAAAATCGGAGGCAACCTGATGGAACTGACCACGACATTAACTTTAATCGCCCTCCTCATTTTGGTAGAGGCTTTCTTTTCCGGCTCGGAAATCGGCATGATTTCCATTAACCGAATTAAAATGAAACAGCAGGCCGAGGAAGGAAGTTCATCTGCAGCCATTGTTCTCAGGCTACTGGATTCGCCGGAAAAACTGTTCGCGACCACATCGCTCGGAACCAATTTAGCCGTGGTCTCCAGCACCGCCCTATTCACAGGTTACATGGTCATGCACATGGGAAAACAGGGAGAGTTCTGGGCCATGGTGCTCATCTCGCCTGTCATCCTGTTCGCCGGCGAAATTGTTCCCAAGGTGATCTTTCAAAACCGTGCCGATTCAATCATGCCGTTCCTTATCCGACCGCTAAACCTGAGCCTTTCCCTTCTTTTCCCGCTGATCACATTCTTTACTCGGATATCAAATTTCTTTACCCAACGGTTGATGAACCAGCCACAGGAAAACGGAAAATCTTTCAGCCGTGATCAAATTAGACAAATCCTTAGCTTGGACTCTCAAACCATCGAATTGGACGCCACTGAGCGAACAATGATCCACAAGATTTTTAATTTTGGAGAGATCAATGTCGAACAGTGTATGGTTCCTCTCGTACAAATAACGGCCATCCAAGACGATTCCACCTTGGAAGAGGCCCATCAGCTTGCGGTAGACACCGGATTTTCCCGGCTTCCTGTTTTCCACGAGAGGATGCACAACATTATCGGCGTTCTCAACACGTTCGACCTGCTGAACCAACCCGCCGACCCCACCCCGATCTCGGATTTGGTTCGCCCAGCTCACTACGTTCCATCGAAGAAGAAAGTGGACGATCTCCTCAAGGAGCTTCAGCAAAGGGGGTTGCACATGGCAATCGTGGTCGATGAATATGGTGGGTGTACCGGGCTCACGACCGTCGAGGATTTACTGGAAGAAATCGTCGGAGAAATCGAGGACGAGTACGATAAACCGGAAAAACAGTTTGAGACTTACGCTGAAGG
>Ga0207990_1001817_pt1 | contig 10443 bp, 10 predicted proteins | sample ETNtaG_8_FD_185780 | JGI IMG/M metagenome (GOLD analysis project Ga0207990, IMG submission 185780) | Marine microbial and viral communities from oxygen minimum zone, Eastern Pacific Ocean - ETNP201406SV75 (SPAdes) (version 2) | ecosystem: Environmental > Aquatic > Marine > Oceanic ...
TTAACACCGGATCAACTTCGTATGCATATGGGAATTAATTTAGACGAAAGAGATGATTATGATGGACATTCTACAATTGATAGTTTTAGAATAGGTCTTGGTTGGAATCTATAATGGTGAAAAGAATGATATATGTTACAATGATTACTATTCTTTTATTTGGTTTATTTTTTATTATTGATCCGTTTAAGTGGTGGCCGATAGATCATCTTGTAGGTAAAGGAAAAATACCATGTACTAAAGAAAGTACTAAACCCAGTTGTACGGGAAAAATTAATTTTTTTTAATAAACCTTGACTTTTAAAAATTGAATCTTATAATATTAGTATAACATTAATTTTTAAAAGGAGTAGAATTATGAGTTTGTTAAAATTTAGAGATCCGTTTGATAGTGTTTTTCCACAGTGGGTGAACTATGACAGGAATGATTTTTTTGAACCATTACCGGAGGTCGCATCGGCATTACAATTAGGAAAAAATACAAAATACCGTTGGAATGAAGATGAGAAAACCTATACAATTGAAGCTTTGATGCCAGGGTTTACTAAGAAAGATGTTTCCGTTACATTTAAAATAGGAACATTAACTATTAAATGTGAGGGTTCAATGTCTGAAAAAGACAAAGAGTTTTATGGTGTAAAATCCGAAAGGTCTTTTTCTAATTTTCCACAGGCTGTTGATGATGACAATATTGAAGCAGAATTGAATGATGGTATTTTGAAGGTGATTTTACACAAAAAAGAACCAGATAACGGAAAATCCATTAAAATTCGTTAGCTAAAACATTGTATCTAAAGGGTTTATAGTGTCAAATACTGTAAACTCTTTATTTACAACAATTTACATAACTCCTTATAAAACAAAGAGTTATCTGTAACCCATTGTAAACAAAGGAGTTACAAGAAATCGGCATACTACCTCCCGTTTTTCCTTGACTATATCCCTCAAATAGTGTAGGATGTTGGTATATTTAATGAACAATTAAGAAAGACATTTGACATGGTAAAAATTGAATCAAAAGAAAAACTAGCAAAACTGTTAGCAGTAGAAGATTTGGATATTCAACATCAGCAGGTTGAAACTGCTATGTTTGATATAGCTAATCGAATTCTTATCCTTCCAATATGGGAAGATATGTCGAATGATTTATATGATCTGTTTGTTGGTCATGAAATCGGACATGCTCTTTTCACCCCAACCGATCCAGAAAAACTACGAAGTATAATTGATAAAACTGCAAAAGATTATGTCAATATAATCGAAGATGCAAGAATTGAATCTTTAATTAAAAGACGATATCCAGGATTGAAAAAACCTTTCTTTAAAGGATATAATGATCTAGTTGAGCGTGGTTTTTTCAACCTTGAAAAAATTGATATTCACACCTCGGCCCTAATTGATAAGATTAATATTAGTTTCAAGATTCCACAATATTGTGATATCGCCTTTAATAAAGAAGAGCAGTCATATGTTGACCGGATTATTGAATCAAAAACATTTGAAGATATAGAAGGAATTATTATTGATGTTTTTGAATATGATAAGAAAGCTAAAGAAAAACAAGAGCAAGAACAAGATTCTGGTAGTGCAGAACCAGCTGATAAAGAAGGAGATTGTGAAGAATCTGATTATAGTAGTGAAGGTGGTGATATTCAATATAATGATGATAAGAAGGAAGAAAATGAAGAAAAATTAACCGATGAAAAGGAAGATGAAGAATTAACTGAGGAAGAGAAGGAAGAAAATGCTTTTGATAGATATCTTATGGATTCTTCTGTAGAAGATCAAACGGAAAATAATTCAACCGATACTACACAAGAAACTAGCTATAATGATAAAGAAATGATTTCAAAAACACAAAGGCATTTTGAGGAACGGGTACAAGATACTTTTATTGATAATTCTTCAAATAACATATATGTAAATATGCCTGAAAATATTAATTTGAAAAATGCTGTTGAGGATTTCAAATCAGTTCATAGTAAGATTAATAAATTCTATAAAAATAAGGAGAATTTGGGACAGGGTTATTATTCTGATGGACGGTTCGAAGCAATGCAGACAAAAATTTATAATGGTGCTAAAGATATGTTGCGGAAACTTAAAAAGGATTCTGTAAAAATTGTCAACCATATTGCAATGGAATTTGAAAGAAAGAAAGCTGCTGATGTTTATAAGAAAACATCAATTTCTAAAACAGGAATTCTTGATACTAACAAATTATTTTCTGCCAAGTATAATGAAGATGTATTTAAAAAGAATATTCGTGTTCCTGATGGTAAGAACCACGGCCTGGTAATGTTTATTGATTGGTCTGGATCAATGGCATGCAATATTCATGAATGTATTAAACAAGTTATTGAGTTGACATTTTTCTGTAAAAAAGTGAATATTCCTTTTGAAGTGTATAGTTTTACTGATGCACCTTTTCATAATAGTACATATGAAAAAAATGAACATAATATATTCAATTATAAACATGGTGATTTTGTTTGTGACCGAAATATGAAAATACGAAATTATCTTTCAAGCAGAATGACTACAAAAGAATATAATAATGCATCACTTAATCTTTGTGTCTTAGCTAATAGATTTAATGAGATTGGGAGATTTGCAGCTTATCCTGCTCATCACGATGATGAACTTTTTTCAACTCCGTTGACTGGTGCGATTCTTATATCAGAACATATTATTCGTGATTTTAAAAAGAAGAATAATTTAGAAAGTGTCCACGCTGTTTGGTTGACTGATGGTGAAGGAAATAGTGGTGGACGAGGAATGTGGGATGTCGAAAAACAATGTATTGATTTGAAACCATTCCAGTATCTTGCAAGTAGAAAAGAAATGCCAAATATTATCTTGAAAGATAGAAAGACTAAAAAGGATTATCAGATTAATATGCATCAGAGAATTACTCCTATAATGTTTGATATTATAAAACATAGACTTGGTATTAATATAGTTGGTTTCTTTATTGTTCCTAATTTTAAGAATAATACATTATGGAGATTTGTTCCAAAGAGTAAAGATAAGGATATATCATATCAACAAAACCGAACGAATTTTAATGATTGGATCAAAAATGTTAGAAAAGAAGGATATTTCATTAAGACGGAATCGGGATATGATGAATATTATGTTTTGAATGGAGAAAAGAAGAATATTAAAAAAGCAGTTATAAATGATAAAATGACCACAAGAAGGATGGTTAGTGTATTTTCACAAAAGAATAAACAGTTCAAAGCAAAACGGGTGATTCTATCTAGGTTTGTTGATCTAATCACGGCCAAATAAATGACACGCTCAGCGTCGATTGCAGACGTTATTATTGAAAAGACATACCCAGGTGTTCACCAAATAACAGTGTCTCAAATCGACGCTAAGCGTGTCTATAAGTTCTTGTTTTATAAGGGTTTACACACAATCGGCATACTCCTTATAAAACAATGACTTATATTATCACTTTTTCCTTGACTTTTTAAGAGGAATTCTCTATAATAGTAGTATGTTAAATGAATAATTGAGAGGATATTATATTATGAAGCAATATGAATTAGAATCCACACCGGTTAAACGAGCATTCAAATCTGAAATCGAAAGGTTATATGGAGACAAAACCTTTACCGTAAATGAAGGGAAAGCTGCTTTAAAATCTGCTGGATATCCAGAAGCAAAATGGGATTCAATATATCTTGTTTTGAGAAAAGCATGTAATGTTGGGAGAGGAACTTATTCTATTTCTCAGCTAGGAAATAATGCTACTCCAGATGATGATATGAAAGAATCAAAAAAAGATATCCTTAAAAAAGATTTAAAAATCATCGAAGATTTTGAAGCAGAAGTGGATAATGTTCCAGTCCCAACACCTGATGAAGTGCCTTCTGTTGTTGTTAAGGAATCTAAAAAGATCCCAAATACTGTAATGAATCTTATTCCCGAAAAAAATCCTCAATATGTTACATGGGGACATTTTAAAGACATTAAAACGGTTATAAAAAGTGAAATCTTTTATCCCATTTTTGTTACCGGTCTTTCAGGGAACGGAAAAACTTCTATGATTCATGAAGTATGTGCTAAACTGAAGCGTGATTTAATTCGTATCAATATTACAGTTGAAACGGATGAAGATGACCTCTTGGGTGGGTTTCGACTGGTTGATGGTGAAACGGTCTGGCAGGATGGCCCATTGGTTGTAGCCATGAAACAAGGTGCGATCGCACTTATTGATGAAGTTGATTTGGCTTCTCATAAGATTATGTGTCTCCAACCTATTATGGAAGGGCAACCGATTTATCTGAAAAAGATAAATGAAGTGGTTTATCCTGCAAAGGGTTTTAACATTGTTGCAACAGCAAATACAAAAGGTAAAGGTTCCGAAGATGGACGTTTTATGGGAACTAATATCTTGAATGAAGCATTTCTTGATAGGTTCTCTGCAACTTTTTATCAAGAATATCCTTCTCCAGCAGCAGAAGCAAAGATTTTGAAGAAGCAGTTTTCTTTGTATGAAATAGAAGAAGATGGTTTTGTTGATAACCTGGTCAAATGGGCAGATGTTATTCGCAGGTCTTTCAAGGAAGGTGCGGTTGATGAGATCATTACAACCCGCAGATTGATTGATATAACAAAATCATTTTCTATCTTTCGCGACAGGATGAAATCAGTAGTGATGTGTCTTGAAAGGTTTGATGATGAAACCCGTGAATCATTTGTTGACTTTTATACAAAAGTTGATGCGGGTGTTTCAATGGAGGACTTGATGAATGAAGAATCCGAATCATTTAATGAAGAAGATGAAAAGGTTGAAGAAGAGGAAGAAGATAATGTTTCGTTTTAGTTTGATTTTAGTTTTGTTATGTTATAGTCCTGCTTCTGCTTTTGTGGAACAGGATTGTGACATAATGAAAAATAAGGACGATAGTATATCACTTGGTTTCAAAGCTGGTGGTTTACTTTGGGGAGTTGGCCCCGAAATTTCTTTTAGAAATTATTTTGGAGTCAATTGGAGAGGGAATATTCAATACATGATAGCCGAATATCAAGAATTGTGTTCCCGATATAACACAGGAAGAATTTCTAAGGAGAAATATGATAAAGAAATTAAAACTATTATAGAAAGAAGTAGGAGGTATGAGATGGAAGTAGCAGAACATTTTAGAATGAAGAAGGACAATATGTTTAATGAGATGGAAGGAGAAACACAATGAAATATTTTATTATGATTTTAAGTGTATTATTTTTGGGAACGGCATGTTCAAGTGTTCCTGTTATTCCTGATGCTCCAAAGGCATTGGTAGAATATGATCCACCGAAATGGGTTTTAATGGGTGGAGGCGCACATTCAGATAGTGAAGGTAAAGCATTTTATGGTGTTGGTTCAGCGACAGGTATTAAGAACTATTCACTACAAAGAACTGTTGCTGATGACAGAGCCAGAGGTGATCTTGCTAAAGTTTTTGAGGTGTATATGACTTCATTGACTAAAGACTATCAAGCACATACGACAGTGGGTAGTTTTGATACTTCTAACGAAGAACAAAACAGTGAAGTGGCACTGAAGGTTGTTGTGTCTCAAACACTCCGTGGTGTTGTGATTGTAGATCATTTTGAGATTCCAGAACGTCAGGAATTTCTTTCTTTGGCACGATTAGACTATGATGCTTTTAAGAAGAATGTTGAAAATAATAAAGAGTTTCAAAAGCTTCCAGATAAAGTTCGTGAAGATATTAAAGAAAGGGCTGAGAAACTTCACAAGGAAATGGAAGCTGAAGCAGAACGATTAAGTATCAGTCGTGGTTTCTTTAATAACCCTAATGATGAAGAGGATTATTAAGAAGGAGAATATTATGAAATATATTCTTACATTTATTATGTTATTGTTTGTTTCAACGGCGAATGCCAATACACCTGATTGGGTACTTGGGAAGGGACACCATGCCTTTCCAAATGACAAGTACCTAGTCGGTGTCGGGGTTTCTGAAAAGAGCCCCATATTGGCATCAGAATCTGCTCGAGCAGAATTGATTAAAACTATTAGGGTTAAAGTTAATTCTGTGGTAACAGATTATAATAGTAGAGAAAAATCTGTTTCTGAATCATCTATTGTTTCGGAAACAGATTTCCTACTTGAAGGTTCACAAGTAAAGGATGGTTGGTATGATAGTAGGCATAATGTATTTTATTCGTTTGTTGTTATTGAAAGGAAATATATTCTTGAAACGCTAAAGGTGATGATAGAACATATCCAAGCAAGTATTGAATTGTCATTGAGACAAGGAGATACTTTTTTCAATAACAATGAAATTATTAGAGCACTGGTATATTATTATAATGGGTTCAAAGAAAGCACTAAACTTCTTCCTTATATTCAGACCTATAATAGTGTTATAATGGTTAAAGATAAACAAGAGTATAAGGATGAATATAATCTTTTATTTAAGGAGAAGATCCAAAATATAGTTGATAATATCTCGCTTGAAAAACAGCAACACAATATTAATGATTTAGATTTAGGTGTAAAGGCTACATTTAAAGGTCGTGGTATTGATAATTTTCCTATTAAGTTTTCAAGCCAATATAATTATTATGTAGAAAGAATTTCTTGTAATAAGGGTGGAAGTTGTAATGTAAATGTAACACCGAAGATATTTTTAAAATACCGTCAATTTGATAAAATTTTAATTATAGCTAAGGTTGATTTACAGACATTAGAAAAACATTTTAATTATAGTTTGAAAAAGAATCTATTTGGTAGATTAGAATTATTAAAGGTTTCTTTTAAAATCAAAAAACAAAAGCATGTAGCTAAACAAAATGTAGTTAAAGAAGTAGTTAAAGAAAATAAACAAATTAGAGAATTGACTCCGTGGGAAGAATGTTGTGCTAATGATATCGGTCCTATAAGAAGATCAGGAACAGCAAGAAATCATGGACATATAAACTTTGGTATACGATTTGGTAATCGGGGTAATATAAACATTCATAGAGGATGGTAATATGGCAAGAGAGATGTTGAAGTTGAGAAAAGGTGATTCAGCTATTATGATTAAAGCAGATGGACAAGTAAAATTGGCAGGTGTTCAAGATAAAGCCTTGATTGACAATAAGGGAAATATTTCACCAGTGATTTTGTTTGCCGCTGCATGGGCTAAGAAAGATCAAAATTTGCTGAATCATTTGGTAGATAACTTTCGTGTTTGTGTTAGGGAAGGATATTTTGGTACTGATGCTCAGGATGATTTTAAAAAGATGGAGGATGAAGCAAAGAAAATACAGGAAGAAAGGAAGAAAGAAGAAGATGAAAAGAAAGCAAATGAGAAATTTTTAGAGGATATTGCTAAACAAGGCCAAGATCCTAAAGTGGAAGCACAAATTAAAAAGATGAGTGAAAATGCAACAGATATATCTGTAAGTGATAAAGGTCCTACAGTTGGAAATGTAACCATTGACGAAGGAGTAGAGAATGAAACTAAGTAAAGCAACTATTGAGATATTGAAAAACTTCGCAACGATTAACCAATCTATTGTGATTAATGAAGGTAATAAAATTAAAACAGTTAATTCACTAAAGAATATTTTGGCGCATGCTGATGTAGAAGAAACCTTTCCTCAAGAATTTGCCATTTATGACTTGAATGAATTTTTGGGTTTGTTATCAGTTATGTCTGACCCTGAACTAACATTTAATGAAAATGATGTTAATGTTTCATCTGGTACACAAAAGGTCAAGTATCGCTACGCAGATACTGATTATATTGTTAAACCAGAAAAAGATATCGAAATGCCAGAATGTGATATTAAGTTTAATCTTAAAGAAGATGTTTATATTAACTTAGATAAAACAGCAACACAGCTTCAACTGAATGATGTTTATCTTAAAGGTTGTGAAAAATCTAATAAGATGTATCTATGTGCCACTAATAAAAAGAATGATTCATCTAATGATTATTCCGAAGAAGTGGGTGAGGGTGTTGCTAAAAAGTTTAATGTTGTTATGAAGAAAGAAAATCTTAAAATTATTCCTGGTGATTATAATGTTTCTATTTCATCTAAAGGTATTTCATACTTTAAGAGTGTAAATACAGATTTGGAATATTGGATAGCGTTAGAACCAACTAGTGAATATGGAGAGTAGTAGATGAATAATACATTATGGGTCGAGAAATTTAGACCAACTAAGATTGAAGATTGTATTTTACCAGAAGAAATTAAAACTATGTTTCAAAGCATAGTTGATAGTGGAGAGATCCCTAACCTTCTTCTCACTGGTAGTCCCGGGGTTGGAAAGACAACTGTAGCAAAGGCATTATGCAATCAGCTAGATTGTGATTGGTTGATGATAAACGGAAGTGACGAAGGGCGTATGATAGATACGTTACGGACTACCGTTGTGAATTATGCCAGCACTGTATCTCTTTCAGGTGGGAAGAAGGTTATCATTATTGATGAAGCTGATTATATGAATAAAGATTCAGTTCAACCAGCATTGCGCGGCGTGATAGAGGAATTTTCAAAGAATTGTCGTTTTATATTTACTTGTAATTTTAAAAATCGAATTATACCTGCATTACATTCTAGGTGTTCGGTAGTTGACTTTACAATTAATAAAGATGACAAACCACATCTTGGAATGGAGATGTTGGATAATATTAAAAGGATTTTAGATGAGGAAGGAGTGAAATATGATGGAAGGGTTTTAGCAGATTTAATATTGAAGTATTTTCCTGATTTCCGTAGAGTGATTAATGAGTTACAAAAGTATTCTTTGAATGGTATTATTGATGATGGTATATTGAAACAATCATCCGATGAGAACTTTAATGAATTGTTTATATCTCTGAAAGGAAAAGATTTCTCAGGAATGAGGAAATGGGTAGCACAAAATATTGATAATGACCATGTGAGATTATATCGTCAAATCTATGACACCTTAAATAACAGATTTGAGAAAAAAAGTATTCCACAAGCGGTTCTATTGATCGCAGATTATTCTTATAAATCAGCATTTGTAGCAGATCAGGAGGTGAACATGGTCGCTTGTTTAACCGAGTTGATGATGGATTGTGATTTCATATAATTAACACGCTTAGCGTCGATTGCAGACGTTTTTCCTGAAAAGACATACCCAGGTGTTCACCAAATAATAACGTCTTAAATCGACGCTAAGCGTGTCTGTAAGTTGTTGTTTTATAAGAGTTTATAGATATGTCAATAACTCCTTTAAAAACAATGACTTATAAGTGATGTGTTTAAAGGGGTTATATGTTTGATTTTTAACTTATATTATGGAGAATTGCTTATGAGCCAGATGAATTTAAAAAAATCACTAGAAGGATATTCAACAAAAGCTGCGAAGAAATTTTTAGAAGAAACCATTAAACAAGAAACGGGTCACGGTCTTAAATATATATCTACTATTTCAGTAGATATGAAATGTATTGACTATCATGAGAAAGATCAAGCACGTACTGACCTTATTAATATGAAATGGATAGAAAAAAATCAACATAAGTTTGAATCTATAGATTATAGTTTGTCTGGTTTAATGACTCATCGAATTATTGTTTATAAAGTAGGAAATAAGTATCTTATATATGACGGACATCATAAACACTATATATTAAGTGGTGAAAAATTTAAATATAGTAATCTAATCGTGGATGTGATTGAAAATCCATGGTTGGATGAGAGTCTGATTTTTGTTAATTATATAATAAAATTATATCTAAATAGTACAGTTCCAAAAGTAGGGAATAGTATAGACGATATTAAAAAGGGGACTATTGGTGGGTTAAGGGGTCAATTTCCAAATATAGCAAAAATGGATCCAGTTCAACTTAATGCAAATATCAAGCAACATCTTAATAAAATGATAACAGCATCTGGAAAAATTCTTACAACTGAGGATAAGGGTAATTTATATAGAGATATTGCAAACAATGTTGGTATTAAATTAGATATAGTGAAACATTGGGTTAGTAGTGCTAAGAAAAAATCAGAGGATTTAAGGGATGTTCATAGCGTAGGGAGAGGGAATAATTCAGATCATCCGGATGTCGAAAATTTAGATGATCTGAATATTACATCGTATGTAGTAAGTTCACCTAATGAACTTGATAATACTATTAAGGCATCTGTAGATAGGTTATATAAGGATGTAGGTTATCGCAATGACTTTAGTTTCATTGAATCCAATTTCATTGCAATACGTCTATGGGTAAAAAACACAAATTGTATAACAGCTGATGATTTAACTAAGAAAAGAAAAAAGTTAATGTACGATTTTAACAAATATAAACATAATTTTGCTCTTTCACACACTAAATGTCAAACTAATCTTTTTAATAAAAATGCATCGGATGAAGAAATAACGAAAATATATGATACTTTTGCGGGTCATATAGTTTTTGCTGGTTTTATTCCTCAATTAAAAAATGAAAAAGG
>Ga0207990_1001818_pt1 | contig 10438 bp, 8 predicted proteins | sample ETNtaG_8_FD_185780 | JGI IMG/M metagenome (GOLD analysis project Ga0207990, IMG submission 185780) | Marine microbial and viral communities from oxygen minimum zone, Eastern Pacific Ocean - ETNP201406SV75 (SPAdes) (version 2) | ecosystem: Environmental > Aquatic > Marine > Oceanic ...
GATTATGCTCTCGTTGACGGGAATCATTATCCGCAGACAACAGTTCCGGGTGAAGCAGTGATCAAGGGTGATGCGCGTTCAAAAAGTATCGCCGCTGCGTCAATTTTGGCCAAAGTGACACGGGACAGGTTCATGGTCGAAAATGCAAAACGTTATCCGGAATGGGGCTTTGAGCGTCACAAGGGATATCCGACCAGGCTGCACAGGGAAGCCATTTTGAAACATGGATTGACGCCGCTGCATCGAAGATCATTTCGGATCAAACCAGCGCAGATGAGTTTGCTGTGACAAAGCAACGCCAGCAGACAGGAGCAGCAGGAGAGCAAATCGCCTGCGATTTTTTGCAGGAGCTGGGTTATCGTATTGTTGAGAGAAATCACCGTACCCGGCTGGGTGAACTTGACATTATTGCGGAGTACGAAGAATTTCTTGTATTTTGTGAAGTTAAAACACGCAAAGGCCGCGGTGGACCGCATCCGTCTTTGTCAGTGACAATGAAAAAAATTGCAAAGTTGCGTCAACTGGGTGAACTTTATCTCAGTCTGAAGCATCTGACAAACATGCAACCACGATTTGACGTGATTGCAATACAACTGGTGGACGGAAAACCGCCGAACATTGATCATTTTATCAACGCTTTTTAAGAGAAAAAAAGGAAACAAATATGGCTCATCACAAGTCAGCACTTAAGCGAGTTAGACAAACCATTAAGCGCACAGCTCAGAACCGCTCACTACGCTCAGACCTGCGTACAGTAATTAAAAAATTCCGCGTTATTCTGGCAAGCGGAAATACTGAACAGGCACGTGAGGCTTATTCCGGTGTTCAAAAGAATATCGACAAAGCAGTTACAAAAGGTGTTCTGCATAAACGCACCGGCGCCCGTTATAAGTCACGCCTTGCCCTTTCCATGACAAAAACAGCAACAAGCTGAACTAAACTTACGCTTTTAAAATCGCGTTAAGCAGATCCTCTATCTTTGCCAATTAGAAAAAACCACTTTCTAATTGGCTCCCCTTAGTGATAAGCTAAGCCCTGAAATTTTCCAGAGTTTATTTAACGTATTTTAAATCCAAGGAATGATATATGGACTCACATTTTCTTACACGGCGCATCCATAGTTTGACTGGTATTGTGCCGGTAGGACTTTTTTTGGTGTACCATCTCTACCTGCAGTTGTATCTGCATTCCGGTGCAGAGGTTTACAATGAGGTTATTAATGGTTTTTACGACAGTCCATTAGCGATTTGGGCCTTAGTCATTGTGGTTTACATACCGCTTTTCTTTCATGCCTTCTTCGGCATTCGGCTGATTTTTGAATCCAGTGTTCAGCCTTCCTACACATATTTTTCACATCTTTTATACTGGCTGCAGCGAATCAGCGGCATCGGCGTATTGCTTTTTATACTTGCGCATGTTTGGAATGCCCAGCTTGGTCCATGGATCGCCGGCACCTGGGGGACTCATTTTGAACATCTTTCCAGCGGCTTCAGCGATCCTGATTCCGGCATGATCACCAAAGCGGTTTATCTACTTGGTATTCTTGGCGCAGTTTTTCATTTTTCAAATGGTCTCAACACTTTTTGCATGACCTGGGGTATCGCCCTCACTCCAAAATCTCAAATTCGGGTTCGCATTTTCAGCATTTTTCTTTTCTTTATTTTAGCCGCCAGCGCCTTATACGCACTGTCTGCAATTTGGTAAACAGAGATATATAGATGAGCAAGCAACGAGTTATAGTAATTGGAGGAGGATTAGCCGGACTCGCCGCAACCATGAAAATGGCGGAACTCGGCATGTCAGTGCTGGTAGTATCATTTTTACCAGTTAAGCGCTCACATTCAGTCTGCGCACAGGGCGGCATCAATGGTGCGGTCAACATCAAAGGTGAAGGTGACTCTCCGGACATCCATTTTTATGATACGGTCAAAGGCGGTGATTTTTTGGCACACCAACCGCTCTGCAAAGACATGTGCCATCACGCACCGTATGTCATCAACCTGATGGACCGCCTGGGAGTAACATTTAACCGTACTCCGGAAGGCAATCTCGATTTCCGTAGATTTGGAGGCACACTTTATCACCGCACAGCATTTGCCGGCGCAACCACAGGCCAGCAGCTTTTGTATGCGCTTGATGAGCAGGTACGCCACTACGAGGTGCAGGGTTTAGTTGAAAAAATGGAAGCGCACGAATATCTTGGTGCAGTACTTAACGATGATGGACGCTGCGTCGGAGCGGTCATTCACAATTTACGCAGTGGTGAAATCAAAGCGGAAAAAGGCGATGCGGTGATTTTAGCCACCGGAGGTCCCGGACTGGTTTACGGACGTTCGACCAATTCCATGGTCTGCACAGGAACAGCGGTCACATCCGCATATTTACAGGGCGCTAAATACGGAAACGGTGAGTTCATTCAAATTCATCCCTCTGCAATTCCCGGTCGTGACAAATTACGTTTGATGAGTGAATCTGCACGCGGTGAAGGCGGAAGAGTCTGGGTTCCGAAAAAAGCCGGTGATACACGTAAGCCCAAAGAAATTCCGGAAGCAGAACGTTTTTATTTTCTTGAAGAGCGCTATCCGCTTTTTGGAAATTTGGTACCACGTGACGTTGGAGCGCGTGAAATTTACGATATTTGCGTTAACGATAAATTAGGTGTTAACGGCGAAATGAAAGTCTATCTGGATTTGACTCACCATACGCGTGAATTTCTTGATCATCGTCTGGGTGGAATTCTTGAGATTTACGAAAAGTTCACTGGTGTTGATCCACGTGAAGAGCCGATGGAAATTTTCCCGGCGGTGCATTACTCAATGGGTGGTATCTGGACAGATTACACGCGTACAGACGAAGGTTTGATCGACCATCAGTCCCCACAAAATCAAATGACATCGATCACCGGACTTTATGCTGCAGGTGAAGCGGATTATCAGTATCACGGTGGAAACAGACTTGGCGCAAACTCATTGCTGAGCTGTATATACACAGGATTAATGATGAGTCCGGGCGTACTCAATTATGTGAAAAATGTTCCGCATGCAGCAGAAGATGTCCCGGAAACTGTCTATACCGCTTCCGTGAAGAAATGGCAGGAAAGTTATACGAACATCAATAGCATGAACGGCAATGAAAATCCCTATGCGTTGCACAGGGAGATGGCGGAAGAAATGATTTCCAATGTTTTGATCGTCAGGGAGAATGAAAAACTGAAATCAACACTCGACAAAATTAATGAATTTGAATCACGCTGGAAAAATGTAAAATGCGTAGACACAACCGATTGGTCCAATCCTGTACCGAGTTTCATCAATCAACTCTGGAATATGATTCAGCTTTCCAAAATTATCACCAAGGGTGCCTTGTTAAGAGACGAATTCCGAGGTTCACATTACAAACCGGAATTTGACCTCAATCAGCCGAGCGATTTCCGGCCTGAGACATATCTGGAATTTGAAAAACAAAAAGAAACCGGTAATATTCAGGAAGATGCTTTTGCTCCAGAACATTTAGCGTACATGAAACGATTCTCTGAAAACAATATCAAATGGCTCAAAACTACCATTGCGACTTATCAGAACGGAGGCCCTGATATTTCTTATGAGGCAGTGGACACATCGCTCATTGCTCCACGCCCTAGAAAATACGACTGAGGATAGAAAATGCCAGATACTGTTACCTTCAAAATTAAACGTCAGGATTCCGAAAGTTCCAGTTCCTACTGGGAAACTTTCACAATTCCTTATGTTCCCAACTCAAATGTCATCTCCTGTTTAATGGATATTCAGGCAAATCCAATAAACGCAAAAGGAGAGGAAGTAACACCGGTAGTATGGGAAAGCAACTGTCTGGAAGAAGTTTGCGGTGCCTGCACAATGGTCATAAACGGTAAGGTACATCAGTCATGCAGTGCTTTAGTGGATCAACTGGAAAAACCAATAAAGCTGGAACCGATGAGTAAATTTCCGGTTGTCAGGGATTTAGCTGTAGACCGTACACGGATGTTCGGCGCACTCAAAAAAGTACAGGCCTGGGTCAATGCAGACGGATACCACGACCTCGGTCCCGGAGACCGTCTTCCCCAAAAACATCAGGAAACTGCTTATAAACTTTCTGAGTGCATGACCTGCGGATGTTGTGTTGAAGCCTGTCCGCAATACAGCAGCAGCAACAACTTCCTCGGCGCGGCCGCCATCAGTCAGTCACGTCTCTTTAACATGCACCCAACCGCTAAAAACATGGCCGGCGAACGGCTTGACACTCTTATGCAGGAAGGTGGAATTGCCGATTGCGGAAACGCCCAAAACTGCGTGGAAGCCTGTCCAAAATCAATTCCCCTGACTGAATCAATTGCAGAAATGGGTCGTCAAGTATCAGGTAAACTTTGGCATAATATTTTTAAAGCATAGTTTATATTTTTGTCGAAAACAGCAAAATGTTTTCATGTCACAAAATTCTTCCTTAAATCCGCCTGAACGTTTTCTGCTGATCCGTACTGATCGAATCGGTGATACTATCTTAACCCTGATCCCGGCAGCGGTGCTTCTGCGCCAAATTTGAACAAGGCACAATATCGGCTTATTATTCGGCTGTTGCTTGAAAAAACCGTCTGGACAATATTGTCAACAGGAGCTTCAGGAGAGGAAAATTTTGTACATGAGCTAGCCAAGGATTTTCCACATGAGCGTGTAAAAGAAATGGTAGGACGTTTTTCACTCGCAGAATTTTTTCCCGTAATCCGGAATTCATCTTTGCTTATCACCAGCAGCACCGGCCCTTTGCACATCGCAAATGCAGTGAGAGTTCCGCTGCTTGGTTTTTTCTGTCCAGTAAAACCTCACACACCTAAGCGCTGGGGACCGTATGATCCGCAGAAATGGGTTGTCACTCCCAAACTGGACAGACCCGAAATTTGCGAGTTTAAATAATGTCCACACGGAGGATGTCTACAAAAACTTTCGGATTCTGAAATTACCGCAGAATTGTGCGAAAAAAGATTGAAGGATCTACATAAAGAACCACCAGCCAAAAACTCAGTATGAATAAAACATCTTCTTGGGAAAATTTTCAGCAGCATTACCTCGAGCTTCCGGAACTGGGCTTCTCACTTGATACATCACTTATGAATGTTCCGGATGTGCTGCCCAATTCTGTAGAAAAACTTTTCCAACGTGCTTTTCAACAAATGCAGGACTTGGAAGTAGGCAGTATTGCAAATCCTGATGAAAATCGCATGGTTGGACATTATTGGCTGCGGTATCCGGAACTTGCCCCGTCGGCTGAAATTAAAAACCTGGTCAGCTCTACAGTTGAAAATATTCAGCAGTTTGCGCAGGAAATTCACCAGAAAAAACTCCGGCCGCAAAAAGCTGATTCTTTCCGGAATGTGCTGTTACTCGGAATTGGCGGTTCCGCACTAGCTCCGCAGTTCATGCAGAACGCGCTTGCTTCTGAGTCAGACTGCATGCAGTTTTATTTTCTCGACAATACTGATCCGGACGGTATTGACCAAGTCATGTCAGAGCTCGGAGATAAATTAAACTCAACTCTGGCCTTAGTCATTTCAAAGTCAGGAGGAACAAAAGAAACGCGCAATGCAATGCTGGAGGTGCGTCACCTCTATGAAAAATCCGCACTGGACTTCAGCAGACACGCGGTTGCAGTCACAGGCGAAAAGAGTCAGCTTGACCAACTTGCAGAAAGAGAAAACTGGCTGCGTCGTTTTCCAATGTGGGACTGGGTCGGTGGTCGAACTTCAGTTTTTTCCGCGGTTGGAATGCTTCCTGCCGCTTTACAGGGCCTGGACATTAAGAAAATCCTGCATGGTGCAAAAGTCATGGATGAGCTGACACGCCGTAAGGATGTCGCCAAAAACCCTGCGGCTGTGCTGGCCTGGATGTGGCATCATGCAGGTGCGGGAAGAGGCGAAAAAGCGATGGTGATGCTGCCCTATAAAGACAGACTGCTGCTCTTCAGCCGTTACCTGCAACAGTTGGTGATGGAATCTTTAGGCAAGGAAAAAGATTTGGAAGGGAAAACAGTTCACCAGGGACTGAGCGTTTACGGTAACAAAGGTTCAACCGATCAACATGCATTTGTCCAGCAGCTGCGTGAAGGCCCCGCGGATTTTTTCGTAACTTTCATCGAGGTGCTTAAAGACCGGAAAAACGTCGGTATTGAGGTTGAGCCGGGAATCACCTCCGGAGATTATCTTCAGGGTTTTATGCTTGGAACAAGCTCGGCGCTTTTTCAAAATGGACGCCCGTCACTCACTATCACACTGGACGAGATTAACCCGCAAAGCCTCGGTGCTTTGATTGCGCTTTTTGAACGTGCGGTTGGTTTATATGCCTCGCTCATCGGCATTAATGCCTATCATCAGCCCGGTGTTGAGGCAGGAAAACGTGCTGCCGGGGATGTGATTGAACTTTCATTAAAAATACAGTTCCTGCTCAAGTCTCGTCCGGAGCAACAGTTTACTGCTGCATCGCTTGCAGAAATTTTGGAAGACACGGCAAAAACAGTAACAATTTTCAAACTGCTCGAACACCTCGCAGCTAATGGTCGGGTGCAGAAAATTTCTTCGGATAGCCCATTTTCTGCAGAATTTAAAGCAAATCCCTAACTTTTTACATTCTGTCTTTTTTACACCTGATCAGAATTAATTTTGCAAACTTACCACCTTTTTTCAACAGCGTAGTAAAATTTCTGAAAATAGCCGCATTTTTTGCTGAAAATTCTGTTTGATTTTTTCAGAGTCCAATCATTAATTTGACTTGAATTTTAGCATTTAAAGTATAATTTAGCATAATATGTGCACTACTTGACGCGATCTTTAATTTAGCTTAGGGATACATCCACACTACTTGGGAGAACCTTGTCGCAGTCAATAAAGAAAAGACATTTAGAGCTGTTTCTTCCCACTCCAGTTATTTTGTGAAACATCCCCTTCATCCTGAAAATTTTTCTGCAATGCTAAAACGGCTTCAAAATTTGAAATCTACTCTAAGTATGATCATCTTTGTGCTGTTTATCTTACTGTGTCTTCCTCAGTCTGCGGCAGCGGCCAAGAATGAAGCGGAAATCCTGATTTTCAGTCTCTCTCCTGAGAAAGTAGAAGAACAAAAAGGAGTGCTCAAGCTACAGATCAGTACCTTCAGTCCAATTGAGAAAATAATTGTTAATGGAAAACCTCAAAAATTCCCCAAGGCTGCAAGCCTGGCCTGGCTGAAGATTCCCTACATGCTTAAACCCGGTATAAATACTTTTAAAGTTTACGTGAAGACCAAGTTCGGCGAAGCAAAAAAGATAATCCGGACAATTTATGAAACTCCTGAACTCCTTAAAAAAGCTAAGCTTGGTGACCCTTTTCAATTGATCACTATCCTGGGCGGTGTTACAAAAGATAACATTGATAAAGTTAATGACAACAGTAGTAAGTCCAAAGCATTTTCTACAAGTACTCTCTTTGTACCCTCGTACCGCTTCGATATCTTCGATGATTCCAGCATTTTTCTGCGCGGAGTCCTGATGGGAGACCAGCACCACAATGGTGAATATGCATCCAAAAAGGTTTTGTTTAAACAGGTAAGCATTGAGTGGGAGGAACGAGAGAGCTGGGCAGGCGCCTTAACGCTGTCATTGGGTACAAATGAAGCCGGAACCAGGGAAATCCCCGTAACCTCAACTCCAAGAGACAGCCTTTCAAAAAAATACAAACGGGCGACCCGTGATAACGTCTACACCATAAAGGCCAAACAGGAACTTGGCGAAGGAACGACGTGGAACTGGCAGATCGACCGTAAGAAAAAGTCTGTAGAGGGTTCCCACGACGACAGCGGTTCTTCAACCACACTTACGGCAGGTTATGTAACTCCGTTGTTTGGGTTGAAAACAACATTTGGAGGGACTCTCGAAGACACGAATCTAAACGGTACATACAAGGACACCGAAGCAAAAAAAGCCAAACTAAAAGTAGATTATCCAATACCGCCGGTTTCTCTTGGTATCCAGTATGATTTTTCTGAAACCGAAAATAAGGTTGCTGATCCAGATGTGACCTGTGTTACTACCTGCAGTGGAAAGACAAAGAACCGAAATCAAGTTTACACTCTTAGTTTAAACTATCCTGCCGCACCGTGGTGTATTTTTGGATTAACCCAGAAACATGAAAGGCAGAGTTCAAACATCATCGGAAAAAACTACAAAGTGAATTCGACACAGTTGCAGGTAATACTCATTTATTGAATTTTAATAAAGAACAGCTTGACTTCAAAATATATAAATAAAGATAATTTACTTTATTGAAAAAAACTATCGTTACTATTATGAAATTTCGTATCTTATTCCTACTTGTACTTTTTCTGGCTTTCATTCCTGCAATCCCTCTGCAGGCGCAGCAGGGAATGCTCTTGCTGGAAAAAGGCTCGGTCAAGGTGATTGGACCAGAACGTACACGTCTGTTGAAGAAGCCTGGAGCAAAAATTGTTCTCAATGCCAAAGACCGTGTACAAACAGGTAAAGATACATTGGTCAAAATCAAGATCAAAGGCAAACCGGAAATCATTGAACTTACATCCCGGGCCTTTTTCCGTATGGGAAAGATCACCAAGCAAACCAGCAGTATTTCACTGTTGACAGGGAAGGCACGATTTAAGATTAAAGGTAAACTCAAAAAGAAGAGCAAAAGGAAACGCTTTCAAATTCGTACCGTTACTGCGCTGGTAGGTGTGAAGGGGACCGATTTTGTGGTTGGCGCTTCAAACACACAAACGAGCCTTTTAACTATTTCCGGTTCAGTTTCAGTAGCTCCGGTTTCAATGCCGGATATCGAAATTGAAGTCCCTGCTAATCAGGCTTCCACCATTCAACAGGACTCAACACCAACTGCACCTGTTGAAGTTACACCAAAAATGCGTGATCAGATTCTCAAATCGGATTCTCCCAAGGCTTTTAGCGGCATAAAATTTGGAGAAGCTGTAAATCCGGAAGAAGTACGAAAAGAGAATCAAAAAAAGAAAAAGGAAGAAGAGGAAGAACAAAAGAAAGAAGAAGAGAAACAAAAGGAAGAGGGTGCTCCAAAGGAGGACGAAGAAGGTGAGGAAGGAGAAGGAAAACCACCGGGAGAAAAAGACGGCGAACCAAAACCAGGTGAAGGTGATCCTGAAGGTGAAGGCGAACCCGGAGACGAGGAAGGACCATTAGGTGAAGGTGATCCTGAAGGTGAAGGTGAACCCGGGGACGAGAAAGGACCATTAGGTGAAGGTGATCCTGAAGGTGAGGAAGGCCCAGGACCAAAAGGTCCGTCTGGTCCTGGAATGCCGGGAGAAGGTGATGAAGAAGGTGAAGGACCGGAAGGAACGTTTGGACCCGAAGGTGAACAAGGACCTCCTGCCGGCGACTTCAAGCCAGGCGGCGGAGAGATGGGGCCCGAAAATACTCTTGGTCCGGGAGGTGATGGCTTTAGTGGTGGTGGAGACTTTCAGCCAAGTGGAGATGATTTAGGTGGGGGTGGAGATTTTCAGCCAAGTGGAGATGACTTTGGTGGGGGTGACTTCGGAGGAGATGATGCCTTTGGAGGCAGCTTTGGAGGAGATGATTTTGAAGGTGGCTTTGGAGGAGATGACTTTACTGGAGAAGAGTTTGGAGGAGATGACTTTGCTGGGGGTGACTTCGGAGGTGATGACTTCGGAGGTGATGACTTCGGAGGCGATGACTTCGGAGGAAAAGATGATTTTGGAGGCAATGATGCTTTAGGTGGGGATGGCCGCCCCGGAGGCGATGAATTTGGTGGGGATGACACCGGAGGCGATGAATTCGGAGGGAAAGATGATATTGGCCCTGGAGGCGATGAGCCCGGAGGGAAAGATGATATTGGCCCCGGAGGCGATGACTTCGGAGGGAAAGATGATATTGGCCCAGGAGGCGATGACTTCGGAGGTGGAGATGATTTTGGAGGCAATGACTTCGGAGGTGATGACTTCGGAGGTGGAAACGATTATGATGATATCATGGGCGATACCGGTGATATCATGGACGATGCCGGTGATATCATGGACGATTTAGATGACATGCAGGAAGACATTGAAAATGTCAGGCGTGTAATCATCGAAATACAATACGATTAAGTAGCATAGTGGGATTCAAACTGATATTACTGCGGGTGCTGTTTGGGATAGTACCATTATTTGTCTTTACCGGTTGCGGTGATCTAGAACCTGATATGCAGGATACTAGGACTGTCAGCCTGAACATGGACTTTCATGGTAAATCCTCCACACGCAGTAGCTCCAGTGTTTCTGCAGCCGAACTGAGCCAGTATAATACCCACCTTATCCTTGCCCTGCCTTCCTGGGAAGAAGACTTGACAAGCACAAGCAGCTACAAGGATTATTTTTCCAGCAGCTTTGCGGAAGGATTAATGAATGCGGCGGACAAT
>Ga0207990_1001819_pt1 | contig 10433 bp, 11 predicted proteins | sample ETNtaG_8_FD_185780 | JGI IMG/M metagenome (GOLD analysis project Ga0207990, IMG submission 185780) | Marine microbial and viral communities from oxygen minimum zone, Eastern Pacific Ocean - ETNP201406SV75 (SPAdes) (version 2) | ecosystem: Environmental > Aquatic > Marine > Oceanic ...
ATATTTTCTATACCTGCGCTCATAGCCTCCTCAACCCCATACTGAATTAAAGGTTTAGTAAGTACTGGTAACATTTCTTTGGGAATAGATTTAGTTATAGGCAAGAATCGAGTTCCGTATCCTGCAACAGGAAATAAGCATTTGTTAATGTGGCTCATTTATTTAAGCCTAGGTCTTTAATTAAAATCTCTTTACCTAGCTCGACTCCTGGCTGATCATAGGTATTGATTTGCAAGAATTTACCTATACAGGACACTAATAATTGATAGCTAAACATAAGCTTTGCTATGTTATATTCATCAACAGTTCTAATAGTTATAACATCGCAAGGTATATCTTTTTGATATTTAACTGAATTTATAGTGGCATCTGCTTGCATATTTAATAATCTGTTAAAGCTTACCCTATCAATATAATCCATATCGAATTCTTCAAATTTATTTGATAACTTATCTGGGATAACAGTGCTATCCTTTAGATCTTTAATCTTAATAAAAGTAACTGTTTTATCTCTAACACCGTCAATAATTAATTGCAATATGCTGTGCTGGTCTGCTGGGCCAACGAGTGCAATAGGCGTTAATGCCTGACGAGTACCATTAATATTAACTTTACCTAAACTTTCTGCCCACAACTGAATATACCACTTGTTGAAACTTTCAAGTGAAGATGAATAAGAAAAAATTGCATTAATATTGAATCTTCCCTTGTTCTCAACTAGAAACCTAGCTTTCCTTATTATAGGTCTATAGTATTCTTTTTTTTCAAAGAAACTATTTAAAACTCTCCTACATCCATTCAGTAGATTATCTATGTCCACACCAGCCATTGCCAATGGAACTAGTCCCGCTACACTAAATACTGAAAAACGTCCGCCAATATTTTTATTTAACTCAAACACTCTGATATTATTTCTATTAGCGAACTTAGTCAAATTGCTCTTTCTTTCAGAGATAACTGTACAATTGGATTGATTGATTTCAATTATAGAATTGATAAATTTTAACAAACTAATTATCTCTATGGTTTTTCCTGACTTAGAAACAACAACAAAATGTGCATCATTAGTGTCAACTGTACTTAGGGAAAAATTGATTTCTAAAGGGTCAACAGTTTCTAAAAATAATAACTTTTTTTTGTATTTATTAGACGGCAATAAAAACTCATAAATTGCTTTTGCGCCTAAACTAGAGCCCCCAATACCTAATACAATTATGTTTTTGTTGTTTATAGTAGAGGCGTATTTATTAATCTCATTTGTGTCTTGATTAGGTAAATTATAATAACCGACAGTCTCACGTTCCGAGTTAATCATATCAAAAATCTCATTATTTGATTTGATTTGATAATAATTTTTTGAGTATTTCATACAAATAACCAATAATAAAATATAATACATTTATTATCCATATATCTACCCTCGTGCACTTTATTTTTTAAATTTTATATGTCTATTTATTTCTTTAAATTATGCTATATGGCATAATAGCTCTTAGTAAATATAATTTTTTTATAGCACTACTCATATTTTATCAAATACACTATGAAAGGAATCATTCTAGCTGGTGGATCTGGCACCAGGTTATACCCAATTACAAAAACTATATCTAAGCAATTAATTCCGATTTATGATAAGCCAATGATATATTACCCATTGTCGGTTTTAATGCTTGCTGGAATACAAGAAGTTTTAATTATCTCTACCCCGGAACACCTTTCAAAATTCGAAAAACTTTTGGGAGATGGCAATAATATAGGCATGAAGTTTAGTTATTTGGTTCAACCCAGACCGGAAGGATTAGCCCAAGCTTTTATTTTGGGGAAAGATTTTATTGGTAATGATAGCGCCTGTCTAATACTCGGTGATAATATTTATTTTGGGCATGGATTATCAGAATTACTAAATACTGCAGTTGAAAATACATCAAAAAATAAAGCCACTATATTTGGCTACCATGTTAATGACCCTGAACGCTATGGTGTGGTTGATTTTGATGATGAAGGGAACGCTCTTAGTATAGAAGAGAAGCCGGACAACCCCAAAAGTAATTATGCTGTAACTGGATTGTACTTTTATCCTAATGATGTATTACAAAAAGCATTAAAAGTAACTCCTTCCGAAAGAGGTGAGCTAGAAATAACAACTTTAAATCAGGCCTACCTAGATGAAAAAAGATTATCTGTAGAATTCATGGGGAGAGGTTTTGCATGGCTAGATACAGGAACCCAAGAAAGCCTGCTTGAAGCATCTAAATTTATTGAAATGATTGAAAAAAGGCAGGGCCTTAAAGTGGCCTGTATAGAGGAGGTTGCTTTTGAGATGGGTTATATCAATAAAAAACAACTAACTAAACTTGCACATACTCTCTTAAATAGCCAGTATGGCCAGTATCTTTTAAAATGTGCTGAAGAAGATAAGTGAAATTTATTCCACAACACATACATGACATAATTCTAATAGAACCAACCGTACATGGGGATGATAGGGGCCGCTTCGTTGAAACTTTCAGACAAGACTTACTAGAAAATTCAATAGGACGTAGAGTTAATTTTATTCAAGACAACGAGTCAAGCTCTATTAAGGGAGTTCTACGTGGCCTTCATTACCAATTACCCCCCTATGCCCAAACTAAACTTGTTAGAGTTATCAGTGGTCACGTACTAGATGTAGCAGTTGATATTAGAAAAAAAAGTCCAACCTTTGGACAACACGTAGCAGTAGAGTTAACTGATAAGAATAGGCATCAATTATTTATTCCACATGGATTTGCACACGGCTTCGTAGTTCTAAGTAATACTGCAACATTTGCTTATAAAGTTGACAATTACTACTCACCAGAATATGACAGAGGTATAGCTTTTGATGATGATAAATTAAATATTGATTGGATATTGCCTATTGAAAAAATACAATTATCTCTAAAAGATAAGTCCCAGCCTAAATTAGCTAATTCAACCGATTTATTATAGATAAATGCGCATACTAATTATCGGAAGACATGGTCAATTGGCTAAATCCATAAGGTCACTTATTATTAATACAACATTAGATGTAGAGTTATATTTCAGCAACAAAAAAGAGTTAGACTTAAGTTGTGACAGTAGTATTGATGATTTTTTTAATAATAATATTTTTGATATTATAGTCAACTGCGCAGCATACACTTTCGTTGATATGGCAGAATCAGAAGAAAGTTTAGCTAACCAAATAAACCACCTTGCAGTTAGAAAATTAGCCAAGGTAGCTCTTAAGCAAAATGCTAAAATTATTCACATTTCTACTGACTATGTATTCAGTGGCAATACTACCACGCCATACATAGAAAGTGATTCAACTTTTCCAATAAACACTTATGGTAAAACTAAGTTAGCAGGAGAAAAAATAATACTCAAACTTTTGCCTAATAATGCAATTATCATAAGAACCAGTTGGCTTTATTCTGAATATGGTAATAACTTTATAAAAACAATACTGAAACTTGGAAGAGAAAAAGAAAATCTAAATATAGTTTGTGATCAAATTGGGTCTCCAACCTACGCTGGAGATTTAGCAAGCGCAATCATTAACATTGCTATTCATAAAGATATAAGAGGCAAAAATTTTGCCACCCAAATTTATCACTACTCTAGCCTTGGACAGTGTAGCTGGTATGAATTTGCCAAAGAAATTTTTAAAATTTCGGATATAAAATGCAATATTCGCCCTATTACCAGTAAACAGTATTTTACAAAAGCAAAAAGACCTACCTTTTCAGCGCTTAATAGTGAAAAAATTATTAACACATTCGACATAAAAATTCCAAAATTGGAAGCGTCTCTAAAAAAGTGTATTAATGGATTAAAAGATGAACAATTGTGATTTGTCTGTAGTTATAGTCAACTACAAGAGTTGGGAAGTTCTAAAAAAATGTTTGGACTCTTTTACAGAGCACCCTCCAAAGCTTAGTTATGAAATCATTGTGGTAGATAATGACTCACAAGACGGTCAATTCGATAAATTTGATAATAAATTTCCTGAAATTAAACTGATTGCAAACAGCGGTAATTATGGCTTCTCAAGTGGTTGTAACTTAGGTGCAGAAATAGCTTCTGGTGAATATTTGCTGTTTCTAAACCCTGACACTATGCTCAATACAGACAACTCCGTCAAAAGCATGTTTGATTTTCTTCATGAAAATAAAAACGTTGGCATAGTATCTTGTAGGACTTTAATGCCTAATAGAATAGGAGGAGAAATTTCCTATTTAAGCCCATGGATGCTTTTATCTACAATAAGAAGTATCTACAAATTTTTTAACAAATCTAAAATTAGTGCTAGATTTAAAGAAGAAGATAGTATTTGGTATCCAGACATGGTTGGAGGGTCAGTTATGACTATTAAAAAATCATTCTTTGAAAAAATAGGAGGGATGAATGATAATAGGTATTGGATGTATTATGAAGATACAGATTTATGTCGGAGGGTAAGAGAGAATGGAAAAAATGTAGCAATCATAAGAAACAAGACCATTAACCATATTGGTGGAGGGGCATCAAAAACAAATCAAAAAAATGTTTTAATGCTAAAGGTTGAAATGATTATTTCAGCACACAACTATATATATGAAAGCACATCAGGCATAGAGCGTATTATATTAATTACATTATATTGTATTAAGTCGCTAGTAACCTCATTAGTAAAAACAACCCTAACTCTACCATTATTTTGGTCTAAGAGATTTAGAACAAACTTTTATTTATTAACTCACACTATTATGTACTACCTATATGCTTTAACTCATTTAAGCTATAAAAGTATAAGAATTAAAAAACAAAGATATTAATACAATGTCCAAATATTAAATAAGTATATGAATGCTTATCTGAAATTAAAGAGTTTCTTGATATTGATTTGACATTAATGAACCATAAAACTATAAGATATAAACCCAATGAAGTGTCTATATAGTTTTAGATAATGAAAATTGGTTATCTGCCTAAATTTACTCTAATATACCCTCCTTATTAAAGTCTTTTTTATGTCAAAATATCATCAACAAACTTGAAATATAAACTTATATGATGATTAATCTTCTTCAGCCTAGTTTTGATGTGTACGAACTGAACTTAATTGAACAAGTATTTAAAAGCAATCTTTTACAAATAATGATCTAAATTTTATTATCAGTGGCATTCAATTATTTTATGAACAACGTTAACAAGATACTTATTACTGGCGGTGCAGGCTTTATTGGTTCTGCGGTTATTCGTCATATCATAAACTTTACTGACCATAGCGTAATTAATGTTGACAAGTTAACTTACGCAGGTAACCTCGAATCCTTAAAATCTATTGAAGATGATGCCAACTACTCATTTGAACAGGTTGATATTTGCGATGCTATAGAAATCAAACGTGTTTTTAACGAACACCAGCCTGATATTGTGATGCATTTAGCAGCAGAATCGCATGTAGATAGATCAATTGACGGCCCAGATGAATTTATTCAAACCAATATTATTGGTACTTACGTTTTACTTGAAGAGGCTAGAAGCTATTGGTCTAACTTAAAAAATAAGAAAAAATCAAGTTTTAAATTTCATCATGTCTCTACAGATGAAGTGTACGGCGACTTAGAGGATATAGACGGTCTGTTTACTGAAGACACCCCTTATGCGCCAAGTTCGCCATACTCAGCTGCTAAGGCTAGTTCAGACCACCTGGTACGTGCATGGCATCGCACTTTTGACCTGCCAACTATAATTACAAACTGTTCTAACAATTATGGCCCTTATCAGTTTCCTGAAAAACTCATTCCGCTGATTATTCTTAATGCATTATCTGGTAAATATTTGCCAATCTATGGTGATGGCAAACAAGTTCGAGATTGGCTTTATGTAGATGACCATGCAAGAGCTTTACTTCGTGTTGCACTTATTGGTGAAATTGGTCAAACTTATAATATTGGTGGACATAATGAAATTCAAAATATTGAAGTTGTAAAAATAGTCTGCTCGATATTGGATGAAATTGCACCAAGCAACATGTCTGGTGTTAAAAAATACGAGGAATTAATTAAATACGTTCCTGACAGGGCTGGACATGATACAAGATATGCTATAGACGCAACTAAGATAGCCAATGAATTAAACTGGACACCAGATGAGACGTTTGCAACAGGTATTCGTAAAACTATTAAGTGGTATTTAGAAAATAGCGTTTGGTGTGACCGGGTTAAAGACGGAAGTTATCAGGGTGAAAGACTGGGGATATTAAAATAGAACGCTAAATTTAAACTATATGCATAAAACACCGCTTGTCAGTATTTTAATACCTTATTACAATCACAAACAATATGTTGGCCAAACACTTGAAAGCATTCTAAATGATACTTATCCAAATAAAGAGGTTGTTATTATCAACGATGGATCAACGGACACTGATATTAGTGTTATTAATGACTGGATCGAAAGTAACTCTAGTAAATTACCAATTAACTTCATATCTAGAGCAAATAAAGGCATCACCAAAACATTTAATGAACTAGCAAGAAATAGTAAAGGGAAATATATTGTTTTTTGTGCGAGTGATGATTATTTGATTAATAATACTATTAGCGACAGAGTGAGCATGCTTGAAAAAAATCAGGAAAAAATGGTTTTAATTGCTGACACCTCTGTGGTTGATGGCGACAGTAAGACCGTACACAAAAGCAGCATAGGTGAATGGCTCAAATACAGTAATAGAGAAAATTATTTCACCGATGATGGGTTAAAGTATGAAATTATCAATCGATGGAGTTTAACTGGGCCATGCAATATGATGAATAAGAAATTATTTATAGAATCTGGTGGCTATGATGAGTCATTATTCTTAGAAGATTGGGATTTTTACTTGCGTGCTGCAGCTAATAATTCAATTCTTTATTTTGACCAACAGGTGGCTGCATATAGATTACATGGTAATAACTTCACATCGAGCTCCAATAAAAATTTCAAACTCCTGCAAAGTTTGTACTTAACTGCAAAGAAAAACTACAAATTATTTAATGAACCCTACAAGAGATATCTACTGCGTAAGAAAATCAGCTATCAGTTTCAAATGATACTGTTTCCACTTAAACATCTCAGTCGCATGATTAGAGGAAAATTACATAAATGAATATAATTTGCATGAAATGGGGTAAAAAATTCTCGGCCAAATACGTCAATCGTCTTTACGGTATGGTATCTAGAAATACTAGCATAAAATTTAGGTTTGTATGCTTTACTGAAAATGGCAATGGAATACGGCCAGAAGTTGAGATTCAGAGCCTCCCAGAGCTTGACTTGCCCACCAGTCAACCTGAACGAGGATGGCGTAAACTGACAGTATTTGCTAAAAATTTTGGTGGGTTGCAAGGTACAACTTTATTTTTAGATTTAGATGTAGTTATTGTTGGAAATTTAGATGAATTTTTTACCTACCCCGGTGTATTTATAATTGCACATGATAAGAAGAGTTCAAAAAAAATAGAGGGCAACTCATCAGTTTTTCGATTTGAAATAGGTCAATTTACACAAATACTTGATTACTTTAAACAAAATTCAGACATAGTAAAAAACGAAGTACGTCACGAACAAGCTTACCTGTCACGTGAAATACATAAATTAAGAAAACTAAACTATTGGCCTGATGAGTGGGTTCCAAGTTTTAAATATAGGTGTTGCCCATCATGGGTAAAGTCATGGTTCGAAGCTCCTTCAATACCTAGAGGAGCTAAAATAATTCTTTTCCATGGTCTACCAAACCCACCAGAAGCAATCATAGGAAAAAGCGGCAAATGGTATAGACATATCAAACCATCGCCTTGGATTAAGGAGCATTGGGTTGAGTAATGTTTCTTTATCAGTAGTAATAGTAAACTATAGAAGCTGGCAAGCATTAGAACGGTGCTTAAAATCATTTGCTGAATTCCCTCCAGCACTTAATCACGAAATAATTGTGGTCGATAATGACTCTCAAGATAGAAAGTTAAAGCCATTCTCCCAAAATTATCCGCAGGTTGCTTTTATAAAAAATAGTGATAACAATGGTTTTGCAAATGGTTGTAATTTAGGTGCAGACAATGCACAGGGAGAATTTTTATTATTCTTAAATCCTGACACTGTGTTAACTAATAGTCATGCAATTGATAGCATGTTTGAATTTGCAAAGAAAAACTCCAATGTTGGTATTACCTCTTGTAGAAGGATTAATCCAAAAGGAAACCCAGAAAGGGAAATGGCTTTTTCTAATCCATGGTTAATCATTAGTTGGGTTCGAGCAATATATAAACTAATCAATAGTAGAAAAATTGAAAAAAAATTTCAAAATAAGGATGATATTTGGTACCCTGATTGGGTTTCTGGTTCTGTTGTGCTTATAAGAACCAAATTATTCTACAAGGTCGATAAATGGGACCAAGAGAGCTTTTGGATGTATTACGAGGATGTTGATTTGTGTAGAAAAGTGAAAAACCAAAATAAACATATTGCATTATTGAGAAATGTAGAGCTTCAACATGCGCACGGTGGATCATCAAGAGTAGACTCAAAAACAACCTCCATAACTAAATCTGAAGTTGTAACTTCAAGTCATGCCTACATTCAATTACATACAACTGGGTTAAATAAGTTTGCATTGCACTCAGTAATAATATTAAACACACTAATATCTCAGATAATAAGAGTTATATTTACCCTTATAATATTTTGGAAAACACCATTCAGAGCTAATGTACTAGTATTAATTAGAACTTTAAAGTACTATATGTCTGCACTAGTGTATGGCACATGGAAAAGCAAAAGGCTAAATATAAATGAGTAGAAGAGATAAGCATAAATTTGAAAAATGGTTCTCATTTAGTCGACATAAGAGACGCTATGGAGCAAAAAAACTTTCAAAAGACATGTCTGTAGACTTCAAAAAACAAAAAAAACAATTTATTGCTGATGGTGATATTTTATACACACATGGAAGTGCTAATAATTTAGAAGATCATTTTTTATCCTTAAAGAGTGAGTTTTCTGGGCAGAGTGAGCTTTGCTATACCCATGCAAAAATTATTGTATTAATAAGGCGTGACTATGATGCAAAAAAACAATATCTAATATTTGAACAGTTATGGCGCGAAGAGAAAGATTTTTTACTTAAAAAACTAAATACTAGGTGGCTTATTGCTGCTGCAGACACTTTTGCTGACTACTCTAATGACGACTCTGTTAGGTCATTGTCGGTTGCTTGTGCATGTTTGTTAAATACTATAAAAATTCATGAAACTGAACGCTTTATCACTAACGCTCATACCTACAAAGTCGATGAAGAAAGAATTGCAAGATTAGATAATAGCGAAAGAATCGCCCTCTTTGATGGAACTTCTGCATTTAAGGTTGGTACTGACGATACACTCAGAAACATGAGATGGAGAATTGACAAGATGGCAAAAATTAATATTGCTGGTGAAATTCTACTTGAAATTTTCCTTAGATTACAAAAACATGACACTGTTTTCAAGCGCCTAAAAGACAGGCACACAAGAAATAAAACTGGATGGTGGTAAGTGCAAATATTTATCATTAGTTTGTCCAATGCAACAGATAGACGCAAATTTCAACAAGATCAATTATCCAAACTAGGGTTAGAATATACAATTCTTAATGCTACATCTGTTGACGATATAGATAAAGAAACATACAAAAAACATTTTTTCGACTGGCAAAGGCCGCTTAGTAAAACTGAAATTGCGTGCTATTACTCACACAGATCGGCTTGGGAGGAAGTAATACATAGCAACCTTCCTGCCCTAATTATGGAGGATGACGCACTTTTATCAAGGTGCGTTCCATCAATTTTATCAAGATTAGTTAATTTAAAAGATGTAGACTTGGTAAACCTAGAGAACAGAAGTAGAAAAAAATTTGTCGCAAGAAATGGACTTGATATTGCATGTGATTCTATGATATTTAAACTATATCAGGATAGAACTGGGGCTGCAGGTTACATACTATGGCCTTCTGGTGCTAAAAAATTAATTTCATTTGAGCGCACACAAGGGATAGCATTGGCGGATGCCCATATAACATCATGCTATTCACTTCAATCGTACCAAGTGGAGCCATCGCCTATTATTCAGCTCGATCAATGTCATTGCTATGATATAGATAATCCAAACTCAAAACATCTATCAATGTCTACAGTAAGTAGTCATCATAATTCAAAGGGAGGAGCAACCTCACGAAAAAATAGAATTTACAGTCAGCTTAAGATGGGTTTACGACAACTGTATTTAATTACAAAGTCCAAGAGGCGCTATATAGAAATTCGTATTGACGATTTTTATTACTAATAATGCCTTGATACATTCACAATATCATACTAACAAAGTTAATTGTAGATTATAGTTAATTGGCAATATGAACTGCTTTTGGCTGGT
>Ga0207990_1001823_pt1 | contig 10406 bp, 10 predicted proteins | sample ETNtaG_8_FD_185780 | JGI IMG/M metagenome (GOLD analysis project Ga0207990, IMG submission 185780) | Marine microbial and viral communities from oxygen minimum zone, Eastern Pacific Ocean - ETNP201406SV75 (SPAdes) (version 2) | ecosystem: Environmental > Aquatic > Marine > Oceanic ...
CAGAGGCAAAATCACTACCTGAAAAACTCCCATCATCATAACTCAACTCCATATCATCTGGATCAGGACCATAAGCGCCGCCAAAAATTGTGTTTTCAAAATAAAGGCCGCCATCTAAATACTCAGTAGGAGAGGTATCTCCATGTTCTTTCTTTAACGAAAACGCTTCTTCCTTATTCAATCGGTGGAATTGAAATTCACCTCCGCTACCTTTGAAACTTAACTCCATTGTATGGACTTTCTCATTCTTACTTGACTGTGATTCTGGAGAAGAAGGTTCTTCACCATAATCAAAAAGATTGGCACCAAATGAATCTCCAATATCAGCCAGCCCTTCTTCTGACAATGGTTTTAGACCACTGTCCTTCCCTTTTTTTTTGTTTTTCTTTTCAATCATTGTTTTTTCCTTTTTGAATGAACAAAACTAATCTTTTATCTTACTACTTCAGACAAAAATCACAATTTTGTTCTACAGACAAATCACTCACGATATTCAACTTGCCGTTTGTGTGCCAAATGTGTGTCAAAATTTATGAAAACCCTTATAAACAGGGGGATACAAAGGAATAAAAACGACTTTGTCCAATTTTTGTCAGAATCACTGCTTTTTATGAATCGCAATAACAACCAAAAGTTTGTATGAAAGTTTGTATGTAAAATATAGAAAGACTATAAAATAAGGGTTTTATAGAGGTGTTTGTATCGACTTTGTATGAGAAGAATCCTTATTCTATAAGGGTTTCAGGACTTTTTCTCACTCCCACTCAATGGTAGCTGGAGGTTTGTTTGAAATATCGTAGGTTGTTCTGAGGGACCTCATCTAAAATGAGAAATTATTCTAGCCGAACCTTTTTCACAGTTTGGACCCATTAAATGAACTCCATCAATACAGGGAAGCTGGATAATTTTTTCTATCAGTTCTTGACAAATTTGTTCACCAGTTTCCTCTGGCGAGTCACTAACCTCTAAGCGGTGCAGAATTTCATCAGAGATGTTTACACCCCATAAGTTTTTTCGCATCCAGTCGCCCTGCTTGGCTGATTTTAAAGGGCCCATTCCAATCAGCACCTTACAATTGTTAAAGGAACCATGGTCGTTCAATTTATCCGAATATTTTTTGATAACCTTATAATCAAAACAATACTGAGTTTGAACGAAATTCGCTCCTTGCTCGATCTTCTTAGCTAATTTACTAAGCGCATCTGGTTTTGAGAGATGATCGTATAAATCATCCACCGCACCTGAATAAATCGGTAGAGGGTTTTTTATTTTTGTTCCGTCGGTCAGGGTTCCCCCTGAGATGACCTTACATAGTTTGATTAATCCGTTACTATTAAATTCATTCACAACCACAGGTCCATTCTTGTCTGGCTGATCTCCGCTTAAACAAAGAACTTTGTTTACACCAACCGACAGCGCACCAAGCAATACGGACTCCAACGCAATCTGGTTTCTGTCTCTACCCGTTAGTTGTAAAATGACATCTAACCCACTTCTTTGAATCTCTGAAGCAACCAGCAAACCGTTCAAACGGCTTTTGTAATTTGGTGAGTCTGTTACGTTTACAGCGTCAGCAACGACCCCGAGCTCTTCAACCTTGCCAAAGCTTCCAGCAAGATCAGTAGTAACATCAGGTGTAGTTTCCCCTGTGAATAAAAAATCAGTTGTTTCGAACATTTTATTATTCCTACTCAATAGTAGCCTAATTTGAAACCCTTATAAATAGTAGGTTTCAGAGGCAAATAAGGTTCTTCTATGTCTCTTAAATAACACAATTATTTAGGGCATTGTCATATACAAAATAAGCATCCTGTAAATGCCTTTTACCATTGGGTATAAATGATTCTCGAGCATGTAAAACTCTTAAACTTGCAACAATTAATACCTCTCCTCCATTCAATCTAAAAGTTGAACGATATTTGCTGTCATGAACCCTAGTGGAAACTGCGTGATAAGCTTTATAAAAACTTTTTACGTCTTCTCTAGATGGATCTATCATCTGCATTAATTGATTTGAGAATCTAAAACTTTCTACAGCCCCATCAGATGAACATTTAATCATAGGAGCCTCAGCATACGTTTCATTATTTTCATCGAATTGTCTAAACGGAACATTAAACTCTTTTAAAATATTAAAATATTCAGGATTATCCTTTCTCAAATCCTCAACGATTTCCCAACCATCTACAATTATTGATTCTCCTCCTTCGCATTCATTTTCTAACATGTGAAGAGCCTGAACACTTGGTTGAGACTTATAGCTAGCAAAATCATTATGAGGAGGAAGTCCCTTTGAGGTATGAGCAACATTATAGACATGTCTGGTTACAGAAACATTATGAATCCTTTCAAATAATGTTTCATGAATTGGTCCAAATCTTTTTGATAAAAGTTCTAATGAATTTATTTCCTTTGGTGCATTATTCAAAATAATTACTCCAAAACTAATAAAAGTTTTAAGCGCCTCCAAGGCAATCTCTTTATTGTCCAAAAATTCGGACCAATCAAACCTTCTAGGAGTGAACTTACTTGTCCATAACTTATGCTCTGGATATCTAGGTTTGCCACTTTCTTCTATTTTATTTAATGGGATTACTGATTGGTGATTATCAGGCCACAAAACAAATAGGCTTTCATCTTTTATTTCAACACTCTTAGGTGATATATCTACCGGGACTGTATGCAAAAGAAACTGTTTCTCTTGAGTCTCTATAATTCTACATTCATCACATTGACAATTGTCTCTTAACCATAAAAATGGTAAATCGTATTGCTTATTTGAACCTGTCGATAATATTACTGAATCTTTTTTAACCTCAATCATAAGTAAATATCAAATCTTGTTGTTTTTCCTTTAACCTAACAATTAATTTTACTATATTTGTTTTATCTTTTAAGGACTAGAGTAGGCAAAGTTGACCTAAATCAAAATATCTATTTTGTCGCGCACAAAGAACGAACTCAGCTTTCTTAAGAGTCTGCACTCAAGTGAGTATGGTGGAGCTAGTCGGGATCGAACCGACGACCTCTTGCGTGCCACGCAAGTGCTCTCCCAGCTGAGCTATAGCCCCAAAATTAGTTATTTAAGCCTTAAATCAACAATCCTTAGAAATGGGTAAATATTTCTAATTTAAAGGTTCAGTAGTTTCTAATGGCACCATTACGTGCACAAAATCCGTACCCTTAAACATAACATAGGGCCCTCCAGCATAAGGATGGGTTGGTAGATTGTTCATCAAACTTTCTGGGAGTAAGAACATAAGATGTGGACCTTCCGCTACCCAGGTACCTTTAGACCTATCGAGATTAAAAGGGTCATCATTATCAATAGCCTGATCGCCAACTAACATATAAGACGTTCCAAAGGATTCATTTTCCGAGTTATAGGGAGTTTGTGCCATAAAAGCTTTCAACCATTTTTGCCAGGCTTTGTCGACGCACATGGGATTAACGTTCTCATTGGGCGGCGTTCCTGGCATACAGGTCCAGTCATTGGAACCTTCCCTTAGTACCTTACCAGTAGAATCAATAATAGTGGCTTCTGAGCTTACGTTCGAAGGGGCAGCCGACATCGCAATCTCAATAATTTCCTGCTCAGAGTATCCTGCTTCTTCTGAAGTTTCATGATGCGCACCATATACCAAGGGCGCACAGAAAAGACTTAAAGTTAATAAAAATCTGAAGTACATATTCCTCTCCTAAAAAAATATTTAATCCTCTTAAGTTTATACAGTAATTGAACATAATTACAATCGGAAGCTTTTGTCATGTTAACTCTTATCGTTTTAAAAAAACAAGGGCCATTACCCCCTGTAAAAGAGTCCAGAAGCCTTAAATCAACTTTCTTAAAAAGAAGGGCAGTCGGGATATTGAAGCATTAAAAAAGGGACTGAGCATAGTCCCTTTGGTTCGCAGGGCGAGAGCTTTTGGTTATTGTGTTTTCGTTCTCTCGCTTCCACTTCAAAAACTTTAACTTTGTTATATTGGTGTTGCCACCTTCTAACCCGTTTTTGGTTTCGCCTGATTAGAATAACAGAATATACATTAAAAGAAACACTTATTTAATACCTAGTCACTTTTTATACTTCTCGTATATTTTACAAGATTGTGGTTTGTTATCTGTCCTTGAATAAAGTTGAACCAATCCCCCTGCATGACCAACAAATACATAAGTATTTACGCACCATACTCCAATTGATTCTTGTCTTTCTATCAAATATATCTCACTGTATGCACTCAAAGAGAATGCTATAGCTATCATTGTTGTTATTAATTTCTTCATTTGTTTTTCTCCCAATATAAAGAACCTAGCATAGCACTAAGTAAATCTAATAATCAGTTGGGATATTGAAGCAAGGAAATTTGGTTTGGATTTAGATTTTGTTTTTTTTCAATGCCTCTTTGAAATAGGTATCACGCTTTCTAGTGACTTGATCAACGGTCATGGTTGAACATTTATAGCTTAATTTTTTCTTAGTCATTATCAAAGTTTGCCTATCCAGCCTGACCTCGTTACTTCTATTTTCTCTCCAATACAGAATGGAAGTATCTCCTCTTAATTTATCTCCTATTAAATCTTCGAGTTTTGTTAGAAAGTTCTGTTTGCTTGAATTGTATAAAACTCTGCCTTTATCAAAATCAATTCTGTACCAGTAGGTATCGTAGACTTCTTCAAAGTTTACTTTTCCACCAGATGAACTGTCAAACTTGCATTCTAATCCTCTAGCTTCTGCCCAAGCATTAGTAGCTAACAGTAGGCTTAAGAGTAAGAATAGTTTTTTCATTTAGCCACCCCCATTAATCAATTCTTCGGCTTAGTTCTGTCTAAATCTTCTTGTGTCCCCATGCCCTCTGTGCCTTTTCCTTTTCCCAAAGCATATTCAGGGGTACTTATCTCAGGATTTTCTCCAGGTTTACCTGGGGGGGTAAAATATCCCAAAGCGTATTGACCCATGCTGTATCCAATTAACTTTTGCAATTTTGGATTGAGATTTTTAGCTAAGTCTGGCGGAGTGGATAGATACTGATTCTCTTCTTGTCTCAGCCAGCCTAGGGTATAGGTAATATTTAGTCCGATGCGATCTTCATCTGATTCATTAGCTCCTCCACTATGAAAAGCTGAACCAGAGTAGAGAAGAACTGATCCCAAAGACATCTCGGCTTTAGAGATTTCAGACTCAGTTACTTCATGTCTGTCTTCCCATTTAGTGCTACCCACTGCTACTCTTGTTGCTCCGTTGGTTTTGGTAAAATCAGTTAAGGCCCAAATGGTATTGAGCTGAGGCTCAACATGGCTCAGATGATTACCCCAAGCCCAACGGTCTCTGTGTATGACTTGGGCTTTCTCTCCTGGTCGAATACGTATTATTTGTGTGAGATGAAGTTGATAACGCTCGCAATAGTCCAACAGAAACTCATCACAAAGACCTAAAATAAGTTTATCTTCAATCAGTTCTCTGCATTTTTCTGATCGAGACACAAGACCACCAGTACGTGTAGTAAGCCTTCCTCCAAAGCCATCTTGCCCATTGTTAGTGGCTTCCATGTAGGGATCGGTCTCTTTTCTAAGCTGGTTAACAAACTTTTTATTCAAGAATTTGTCAATTACAAGAGCACCATCAGTCTTAAGAGTCTTAGTTATTTTTTCTATGGAATCCGTTTTTTTGAAGTGCTTTAACTCAGACATACTCTTATCTTAATACGTCTAGCGTCCACGTGCGAAAATAGTATCAAAATATTGTACTTAGAATGTACATAGAGCAAGTCGTAGTTAGCGAGATATTTCTTTAAAAGGATTCTTTTTTACTTACCAGGTAAAGTTTTCCATAAAAAAACAGAGCCTAAGCTCTGTTTAGTTCGAGTTCGAAAGTGTCTAAACTTGAGATTCTTGTTTAGCTCCTTGATAAATTTCTCTTTTTATCTTGGTGGTCTAAAAGTTTTTTTGCTAGCTTTAACTTTTAGTGCTTTCGCCTTTCGTTCTCTAACCAATTTTTCTCTCCTTTCCTCGTCTCGAGTTGTTTCCAGGTCGGTTAAATTGGTCCAGTGATATTACTACGATAGAAAAAAATTACAACCCCTTTTTTTAACTTTTTTTAGCTGATTTTTACCTAAAGTTTGGCTTACGTTTTTCTAGAAAAGCGCTGACTGCTTCTGCGTGTTCTTCTCTCTCCCAGCACTCTTGTAAAAGCTTAGTTTCTAACTCTTCTGCTCCCTTAATATCTGTAGTTACAGCATTTGTTGTTAATAATTCTTTAATCATTCTGAGCTGAGCATCTGGATTCTCTGACATTAGATTTGCTGTCTCAAAAGCCCTGTCTAATAACTGATGGTCTTCAACAACGTATTCAGCTAGTCCGTACTGGTGGGCTTCCTTGCCAGAGTACAGACCACCAGAAAGCATCATTTCACTGGCTCTTCCCCAACCAACTTTGCTCACCAAAAAATGAGTAGATGCTAGTTCAGGAACAATGCCCATTTTTATAAAGACAAAACCGAATTTTGCAGTTTCAGCGGTGATAATCATATCGAATGGCAAGATCATGGTTACACCTATACCAACTGCAGGACCATTAACAGCGGCAATGATTGGTTTTGATTTTCTTACTAGGCTTAACCAGTCCACTCCGGCTGGCATTCCGCCTGAACCTCCTACAGTGTCATTACCTGGATCTTCTCCATCAAGCCTAGTTTGGAATGTATCATCTATATCTGCTCCAGCACAGAAACCTCTGCCAGCACCTGTCATGACAATCGCACCCACTGATTTGTCTTGATTAGCTTTTTCAATTGCATCTGCTTGCTCCTCACACATCCTGGGAGTCCACGCATTGAGCTTATCTGGTCTATTTAGAGTTATTAATGCAACGCTGCCCTTAGTTTCATAAATAATTTCTTCATAGTTCATAAAATCATCCCATAATTTGGCGCCATGTATCGATATCAGAAACTCTTAGATAAACATTCTGCTCCTTAGTTTCAGCTAAAGTGGCGCACTCCTCTTCACTGTAATGATGTCCAGGATAAAGAATAGTGTCGTCAGGCAAAGAACAAAGATGTTGTAAGCTATGGTACATCTGTTCAGAGTCTGACCCTGGTAAATCAACTCTTCCACACCCATTTATAAATAAAGTATCTCCTGATACTAGATTCTTATTCACGCTAAAGCATTGAGAGCCCGGGGTGTGCCCAGGAGTATGCAGAAACTCTATATCATTCTCACCAATTTGAAGGTGATCTCCAGAATCTACTATATGTAAGTCAGAATCAGAAACCCCTGTAACTTTCTTAACTCCCTCAGCTTCATGTTTGTTGACATAAATTTTTACTGGCTCTATAGCCATGATTTCTGCTATCCCTGGAATTGATTGGCCCATCATTCCTCCGCCTATATGATCAGGGTGGTAATGGGTTACCAGAATAGAAGAAAGTTTTAAGTCCTCTTGTTGGAGGTGTTGTAACAAACGCTCTATTTCCCAAGCCGGGTCAATCAAGGCCACTTCTCTGGTACTGTTAGAACCAATGATGTAAACAAAATTTTCCATAGGTCCTAGTTTTAATTGTTCTAAGTAAAGATCTTCAGACATATAAATTTTAAATAAATTTAGGATTATTTCTTTTAATTATTAAATGTCTGCTCAAAAAGAAAACGAGTGAGAATAACACCGTAGAAACCAAACTATTACCATAAAAAGGTAGAGCTAAAACGTAACACTCTATAAGGCCATTTAAATCTTTTGTATAAGTTGCAGCCGTTAACCAGACACCAAAATTAGAAACGATATAGAAAATTGTGGGTGACGCTAAACTCAGGCCCAAAAGTGTTTTTAGGTTAAGTTTGGATATATTAAAGACCGTAAAGCCAATAATTAAAAAAGCTCCGTAAGTCCATAACATTAAGCTATGAAAACCGATGATTAAATCAGAAATAAAAAGGCACAAGATAGGTAGGCCAATGATTAAAGTCCTTTCTTTCAACATAAAAGGAAGAAAAATAGCACCTGCAATTAACGGAGTAAAATTAGGCGGATGAGGAATCAGCCTGCTTAACACTAGTAAGACTATAAAGAATAAGAGACTCTTTAAAAGGTTCATGGTTAAATTAACAAGGTTTAATATCGTATTTATCTCATGATATGTCGCTGCCAACAAGTTTACAAGAAGCACCTTTAACTGAAATAGAAAACTTTACTGCACCTAAAGGAGGTAAGGCTTTTTTCTTTACCACTTCAGATCAAGTAAGAATTCGTGTGGCTATATGGAACACTGAATCAACAGTAGGGACAATCATACTGCAATCTGGAAGAACTGAATTTATAGAAAAATACTTCGAAGTTATCCAAGAATTTATTGATAGAGGTTTTTGTATAGCTATGTTTGATTGGAGAGGACAGGGTCTTTCAGATAGATTAATCGATAATCCTTATTTGGGCCACATAGAAGATTTCTCTTTGTACGATAAGGAGTTTGAAGAGATTCTTGATAGTGTTTACCTCCCTTCTTGCCCAAGGCCTTGGGTGGGTATGGGCCACTCCATGGGAGGATGTTTGATTGCTTCAAAAGCAGAAGCTCGACCCAAGATTTTTAATTTAATTATCTTATGTGCTCCCATGCTCTCATTAAAACTTCCTAAACCTGTAGAAGTTTTAGGTTTAATGGTGGGTGTGATGTCTAAGCTGGGATTTAGAAGCTCAGCGTTTCCTCAACCGGAATGGAAGAAAAGAAAAGGTTGGCACGAAATACCGTTTGAAGAAAATGTGGTCACTTCAGATGAATTTAGATTCAAAAGAGGCGGAGATCTGGTCAGGGCCAATGAAAATCTTGCGCTCGGCGGAATAACTGTGGCTTGGGCACACGAATCAATTAAAAGAGTAAGAAAATTTAACCAATCCGATTGGGGGAAGGACATTGATTGCCCAACGCTTCTTTTAAGTGCAACTAAGGATAAATTAGTTGACCCAAAAAGAAATGAGCTTATTTGTAAAACTATTCCACATATAACCATAGCCCAGATAGAAGGGAATCATGAACTGCTGATGGAAAGGGATTCAATTAGATCTGTAACCTGGAACCATATTGATAAGTTTCTGGATAAATATTTATAGAAATTTATTTAGAACATCTTTCAATCTCTTTATAACCTTATCTTGGCCAAGAACCTCTGAGGTTTTATCCACTGAAGGTGAATTCATTCGCCCTGTTATGGCTAATCTTAAAGGCTTACCCACATCAGCCATTCCAACATCAAGTATTTTCATGGTCCTATTTATAGCTTCATGAATGTTTTCAGAAGTCCATGTATCAGTGGCTTGAAACTCTTGAGAAAGTTTCTCTAAAATACCAATGGCTTTGTCGTTAAAGATTTTATTGAATGTGTCTGGGTCTATTCCTTCTAGGTCTTCATAGAAATATTTTGCCTCTAGTTCAAAATCACTGAGCAAGGAACATCTCTCTCTAATTAAATTAATAACCTGAGTTGAATAGTCATCTTCCTGAAAATATTTTGAGTGTGGAATTAATCTTGAAATTAGATCTCTTTCATTCAAGTTAGATAAGTATTCTTTGTTAAACCAATAAAGCTTTTTAAGTGAAAAAGTGGCGGGCGCATTATTTATCTTTCCATCTTTAAATTTCTCAATTAATTCTATAAATTCAAAGATTTCTTGATCTCCATAAGACCAACCTAGCCTAGTTAGATAATTTAGAAGTGCTTCGGGTAAAACTCCTATTTCCTTATAGTCAAAAACACTAACGGCTCCTTGTCTTTTAGACATTCTCTTGCCATCCTCACCTAAGATCATTGGAACATGACCATATATAGGTAATTTCTCTTCCAGGGCCTGAAAGATATTGATCTGCCTAAAGGTATTATTAATATGGTCATCTCCTCGAATTACATGAGTAACACCCATATCCACATCATCCACAACAACACAAAAATTATAAGTAGGAGTGCTATTGCTTCTAACTAATATTAAATCATCTAATTCTTCATTAGCTACTTCCATTTCCCCTCTAACAAGATCTTTAAAGCCCACCTTGCCTTCCTTTGGATTTTTGAATCTGATAACACTATCTGAATCCGTTGCTAAGCCTAAATCTCTGCATTTACCGTCGTACTTAGGTTTAAGACCGACTTTCTGTTGTTCTGCTCTCAGTTTGTTGAGCCTTTCCACAGAACAATCACAATAATAGGCTTTTCCACCCTCTATTAATTGTTTTGCCTTACTTAAATGCCCTGTTTTATTCTTTGACTGATAGAAAGGTTCCCCATCAAACTCAATACCTAACCACTTAAAACTCTCAATGATTGAATCTGTATATTCCTGTTTAGATCTCTCGCTATCAGTATCCTCCAATCTCAAGAGGCATTCACCTCCCTGACTTTTAGAGTAAAGCCATGCAAATAA
>Ga0207990_1001829_pt1 | contig 10379 bp, 7 predicted proteins | sample ETNtaG_8_FD_185780 | JGI IMG/M metagenome (GOLD analysis project Ga0207990, IMG submission 185780) | Marine microbial and viral communities from oxygen minimum zone, Eastern Pacific Ocean - ETNP201406SV75 (SPAdes) (version 2) | ecosystem: Environmental > Aquatic > Marine > Oceanic ...
AAAAAAAAAAAAAAAAAAATTAAAAAAAAAAAAATACTTAAAAACAACGTAAGCAAAAAAATTAACCCCATTTTAAGAAAAGTTGTTTCCACAAAAGAAGGGACAGCAAGTTTTGCAAATATATCTGGATACGAAATAGCTGGCAAAACTGGTACTGCAGATAAAGTTAAAAATGGCATTTATACAAAAGATAAAATAAATACTTTTGTTTCAATTTTCCCATTTTCAAATCCAAAATTTATTTTATTAGTTTTACTTGATGAACCAAAACCTAATAAAGAATATACTTATACTCTATCGAGTGGACAAAAATATAAAGGTAATTGGAGAAATACAGCCGGCTGGACTACCGTTCTTATCTCTGGACAAATAATAAAAAATATTGGGCCAATTTTAGCCACAAAATATTAAGAGCTTAAATTATTTTAATGTTAATAAAAGAATATTTTTCAAATATAAGCAAAAATTACTTAAATCATAATTTCTCTGGAATTTCATTCAAAAGCAATGAAATTAAAAAAGGGTTTATTTTTTTTGCAATTAAAGGCAATAAAACTGATGGAAAAAAATTTATTAATGAAGCAATTAAAAAAGGCGCAAAAACAATAATTTCTGATCTTAAATATCAAGGCCACAAAAAAGATGTATTATTCTTAAATAGTAAAAATCCTAGAAAATTACTTTCCGAAACTGCTAGCAAACTTTATAACAAGAGACCAAAAAACCTAATTGCAGTTACAGGCACTAACGGAAAATCTTCTGTAGCAAATTTTTTTTTTCAAATTTTAAATTTAAATAAAAAAAAAGTAGCATCTATAGGAACATTAGGAGTTAATTCTAACAAATTAAATTTAAATACACATAATACTACGTTAGATCCGATAAGTTTAAATAAAATTTTAGAAGAACAAAAAAAAAGTAAAATTAACAATATTATCTTGGAAGCTTCTAGCCATGGTTTAAAGCAGTACAGATTACATGGATTAAAATTTAATATAGGAATTTTTACTAATTTATCCAGAGATCACTTAGATTATCACAAATCTTTTGAGGATTATTTAAAATCAAAAATGATTTTATTTAATAAATTATTAAATAAAAACTCAAAAATAATTTATGATACTGAGATTTTACAATCAAAAATTTTAAAAAGTATATCAACAAAAAAAAAGCTAAATTCAATAACTATTGGTAAAAAAAATTCTGATCTAAAAATAATAAATCATAAATTTATTGGCAGCAAACAAGAGATAGCATTCATTTTTAAAAATCATACTTATTCATTTAAAACAGATCTTATTGGAAAAATACAAATCAAAAATTTAATTATGGCAATTATTGCGGCAAAAAACAGTAATTTGCCTATGAAAAAAATAATTAAATCAATAAATAAAATCAAACCTGTTAAGGGCAGATTAGAAAAAGTTGGAAATTTAAAAAATAATTCTAAAGTTGTATTGGATTATGCGCATACACCAGATGCCTTAAAAACTTGTTTGGCAAATTTAAGAGAACAATTTAAATTAAGTAAAATTTCTATAGTATTTGGCTGCGGAGGTGAAAGAGACAAGCCAAAAAGACAAATCATGGGAAAAATTGCAAATGATTTATGTGATAAAATTTATTTAACTGATGACAATCCTAGAGGGGAGAATCCAAAAAAAATTAGAAGTCAAATAAAAAAAAAAATAAACAAATCCAAATTTTTTGAAATTTCCTCAAGAGAAAAAGCAATTTCAAAAGCAGTAAAGAATCTTTGCTCAGGGGACATTCTTTTGGTCGCAGGAAAAGGACATGAAAATTATCAAGAGTATTCAAATAAAAAATTTTTTTCGGATAAAAAACATATTTTGAAAAATATTAAATATAAAAATAAAAATTTTTCAGAAAATTGGAAGTTAAATATAATCACAGAAAAGGTAAAAAAAATTAAATTAAGTAACAATCAAAAAATTAATTTGGCTTCGATTAATTCTAAAGAAATAAAAAAAAATAATATCTTCTTTGGAATTAAAGGACAAAAATTAGACGGCAATAAATATTCAAATGAAGCAATTAAAAAAGGTGCAGCTTTTGCAATAATAGATAAAAATTACGGTGGATTTAATTCAAAAAAAATAAAAGTTAATAACACATTAAATTTTTTATCAGATTGTTCTAATTTGGTTAGAAAAGCATCAAATATTAAAGCAATTGCAATAACTGGAAGTTCTGGAAAAACTTCACTTAAAGAATTAATAGGCCAATGTTTAAATAAAATTGCTTCTACCACTTATTCAAAGAAATCATTTAATAATAAATATGGTGTTCCTATAAGTTTATTTAACATACAGAAAAAAAATATTTTTGGAGTTTTTGAAGTTGGAATGGATAAAAAAGGAGAAATAGATAACTTAACAAAACTCATCATGCCCGATCTAGGTGTAATCACAAATATTTCTTATGCTCATATTAAAAACTTTAAGAATTTATCAGAAATAGCTTTAGCAAAATCTGAAATGATAAATAATATTATTAGTGGAGGATCTATTGTTTTAAATAAGGATGATAAATATTTTAATTTTTTAAAAAATAAAGCCATGAAAAGAAAACTGAAAGTAATTTCATTTAGCAAGAAGAATAAAGCAGATATAAGATTGATTAAAATTACAAAGAAAAAATCAAACTACTTATTAATTATAAAAATAGGTAAAAATATTAAAAAATTTATTATAAAAGACATCCTTAAATCATATATAGTCAATATCTTAGCTACTATTGCTGTAATATCGAATTTTTTAGATATCCAAAATCTTAAAGAAAATCTTTTTTATAATTTCAAAGTACCCAAAGGAAGAGGTGATTTTTCGATAATTAAAATAAATAATAAATTAATTAATATTGTTGATGAAAGCTATAATTCAAATCCTTCATCACTGGAATTTGCAATTAATAATTTTGATAAAATCAATGTTAATTCAAAAAATAAAAATATTTTATTAGGAGATATGCTGGAATTAGGAAAATCCTCTAAGAAACTTCATAAAGAAGCCGCAAAAATAGTAAATAAATCAAAAATAAACAAAGTGTTTGTATATGGCAAAGATATAGAAGAAACTTTCAACAAAATTAAAACACAAAAAAAAGGAAAAATATTAAATAGTAAGAAAGAAATTTTAAACTTAATGAGAAATGATTTAAGAGACAATGATTATCTAATGGTAAAAGGTTCAAATGCAACAGGTTTGAGTGAGATAATTTCAAAAATTAAATTAGGACAACTAAATGCTTTATAGTTTATTTTCAAATTTTGTTGAAATTTTCTCGCTTTTTAATGTATTTAAATTTCTTACCGTAAGAACAGGTTTGGCAATGTTCACATCTATGTCAGTTGTTTTTTTAGTGGGAACTCCATTTATAAATTTTTTTTCATCTAGACAAATTCACAATCCTATTCGTGAAGATGGCCCCAAAGAGCATATAATAAAAAAAATCGGAACACCAACAATGGGGGGACTATTGATTTTACTAGGATTATTTTCTGGAGTTTTATTATGGGGCGATTTGTTAAACCCATATATTTGGTTTTTGATATTTATCGTGGGATCTTTTGGTTTACTTGGAGCTTATGATGATTATAAGAAAATTAAAGGAAACAATTCTTCAGGAATTTCATTAAAGTTAAAAATAATTTCTCAAATAACTCTAGCACTTATTGGAATTTTAATTTTAGTAAATTTTGTTCAATCTCCAGAATTGAAAAATTTATATTTTCCTTTTTTCAAAAATTTAATAATTAACCTAGGTTGGTTTTTCATTCCATTTTACATTTTTGTTATTGTTGGCTCCTCTAATGCAGTAAACTTAACAGATGGGTTGGATGGTTTAGCAACTGTACCAGTAATACTTGTGGCCGGTTGTTTTGCATTTATTAGTTATGTTACTGGAAATATAGTTTTCTCTGAATATCTATTAATACCTTATATTGAAGGCGTAGGAGAAGTAGCAGTGTTTTGTGGGTCTATAATTGGTGCTTGTATAGGATTCTTATGGTTTAATGCTCCACCTGCAAAAATTTTTATGGGCGATACAGGATCCTTGGCTCTCGGAGGATCTCTTGGAGCAGTAGGAATAATTACCAAACATGAAATTGTACTTGCTATAACTGGAGGATTATTTGTTTTGGAAGCAGTTTCTGTGATTGTTCAGGTTATTTCTTTTAAATTAACTGGAAAAAGAATTTTTAAAATGGCTCCAATTCATCATCATTTCGAAAAAAAAGGTTGGGCCGAGTCTACAGTAGTAGTTAGGTTTTGGATTATTTCAATAATCTTGGCTATGATTGGTTTGGCTACACTTAAATTAAGATAATGCTTGATTTAAGAAATAATTTTAGCAGTAAAAAACTTTTAATTTATGGATTTGGCAAAAGTGGCAAAGCTTGCTTAAATTATTTAAATAAAAAAAATAATATTTCGATTTTTGATGATAATAAAAAAATAATACCAAAAAAATTGAAAAATTCTAAGTTTATTAATAAGGTAAAAATTAATCATGAAAAATTCGACTACGTAATAATTAGCCCAGGAATAAATATAAAAAAATGTAGTCTTAAAAAATATTTAAACAAACATAAAAAAAAAATAATAACGGATCTCGATATATTTTATTTACAAAATTTAAAAAATCTAAAAATAACAATAACAGGCACAAACGGCAAATCTACAACTGCAAAGTTAATATTTGAGATACTTAAAAAACACAATAAAGATGTAAGATTACTCGGCAATATTGGAAAACCAATCCTTGCTGAAAAAAAAATTACTCCTAGAACAATTTTTGTTATAGAAGCTTCTTCTTACCAAATAGAGTATAGTAAGTATTTTAAAACTGACCACGCGATGATTCTAAATATAAGCCCAGATCATCTTGAACGACATGAAACTATTCAAAATTATACAAGGGCGAAATTTAAACTAATATTAAATCAAAATAAAAGTGGGTTTGCTTATCTTGATAAAAAAAATAAATATTTAAGTAATGAAATCAAAAAATCTAAATTAAAATCAAAATTAATTAATGTTAACCTAAATTATACAAAAAAAATTAATAATTTGATTAATAATCCATATTTTAGAAATAATAATAATCTTAACAATTTATCATTTGTTTTTGAATTAAGTAAAATAATTAATTTAAGTAAAAGCAAAATACTTAAAGTGGTAAATTCATTTAAATGTTTAAAGTTTAGACAAGAAATTATTTTTAAAAATAAAAATTTAACAATAATTAATGATTCTAAGTCAACAAGTTTTTCTTCGAGCTTGAATTTACTCATGTCTTATAAAAATATTTTATGGTTAGTTGGAGGTTTGCCAAAAAAAGGTGATAAACTTGAGTTACCAAAAAGATATTATCACAATATTAAATCTTACATTTTTGGAAAAAATAAAACATTTTTTAAAAAAATATTTAAAAATAAAATAAATTTTCAAACTTTTGATAATCTTGAAGAAACTTTGAATAAAATTATTTTAGATATTAATTCTGCAAAACAAAAAAATATTAATATATTATTTAGTCCAGCAGCAGCATCTTTTGATCAATTTAAAAATTTTGAACATAGGGGTGAATATTTTAATTATTTAATTAATAAAATTAAATTTATTAATAAAATTAATGCTCAATAGTAATTTTTATTACAGGTTTTATTATGTTTGGTGGAAAAATATTGATAAATTTATTTTATTACTAATATTATCACTTTTTTTCCTAGGCCTGTTTTTTTCTTTGGTTTCAACATCAATTATTGCTTCAGATAAACTAAATACAAATACTTATTATTTTTTCATTAAGCATTTTTTGTTCATCTGTTTAGGAATATTTATATTAATTGGATTTTCATTATTAAGTCAGAAAAAACTATTAAAAATATCTAAAATTTTATTTATAGTTTTTTTAATTTTTTTAATTTTAGTTCCATTCATAGGTACTGAAGTAAAAGGATCAAAACGATGGATTGATCTAATGTTTTCGCTTAGATTTCAACCAATTGAGATATTAAAGCCCTTCTTTATAATAATGATAGCCTCTTTGTTAAGTTTAGAAAATTATAAAAGCATCTATATTAAATATTTTTTCAGTTTTATTATACTTGCTCCAACAATTATTTTTTTAATTTCCCAACCTGATATAGGTCAAAGTTTATTAATCTTTCTTACATGGCTATCTTTAATATTTGTTTCAGGTATTAATTTGTTCATTTTCTTTTCTTTTTTTATTTTAATTTCACTATTGTTATCTTATTTAATTTTTGTCTTACCAAAATTTCAATATGTTCAGGAAAGATTACTTTCATTTTTAGATCCTAAAACTGGAGATAATTATCAATCTGAGAAAGCTTCCGAAGCAATAACTAACGGAGGTTTTTTTGGAAAAGGAATTGGAGAAGGAACTTTAAATTCAAGAGTCCCTGAGGCTCATACAGACTATATTATCTCAGTTATTTCTGAGGAATTTGGAGCGATTATCGTAATAGTGATAATGGCAATTTTTTTGATTTTTGCTTATCAAGTTTTAAGAAAAATTTATTTAGAACAAAACGATCAGATAAAACTTATTTTAGTTGGTTCGATTTCAATAATACTCCTTCAAACTTTTATTCATATAGGTGTAAATATTAGATTTTTGCCAACAACAGGAATGACTTTGCCTTTTCTAAGTTATGGAGGTTCATCAATTATAAGCACAGCAATTCTATCTGGTATTATATTAAATTTAACTAAAAGAAAAATTAATTAACTGTGAAAAAAATATTAATAAGTACAGGAGGTTCCGGAGGGCATGTAATTCCTGCCACAACATTATTTGATCATTACAGTGAAAATTTTGAAATATTTCTAGTTTCAGATAAAAGAGGAGCAAGATATCTTGATCAAAACAAACATCCATTTGAAATAATTGATACACCAAAAATTTCAAATAATATTTTTAAAATGCCATTAGTTTTAATTTTTTTTTTAATTTCAATTTTTAAATCATATTTTTATCTAAGAAAAAAAAATATTCAATATTTAATAAGTACTGGCGGATATATGTCCTTACCTTTTTGTATTGCTGCTAAATTATTAAATGTAAAAATTTTTCTTTTTGAGCCCAATATGGTTTTAGGAAGATCAAACAAAATTTTTTTAAGTTCAGCTAAAAAAATTATTTGTTATTCTAAACAAATTAAAAGTTTACCAAATAAATATAAACATAAAATTTTTTTGATTAATTCATTGTTAAGAAGAGATTTATATATTCTAGATAAAAGTATTAAGAATGAAATTGACCGATCTTTCAAGATATTAATTATAGGAGGTAGCCAAGGCGCTAAATTTTTTGATGAAAAAATGAAAAAATTAATAATAAATATATCAAAAGAAAACAAAATTTATTTAATTCAACAAATCTTTGATGAAAATAAAAAACTAGAGCTAATAAAGCAATACAATGAAATTAATTTAAAATATGAATTATTTAGTTATAATAATGAGCTATACAAATTATTTAATAACGTAGATTTTTCAATTACTCGTGCAGGCGCTTCCACGATTTCAGAGTTGACATTTTATAATATACCTTTTTTAGCAATACCTTTTCCCCACGCCAAAGATAACCATCAATTCTATAATGCTAAGTATTATTTTGATAAAGACTTGTGTTGGCTTGTTAATCAAGATGAATTCAAAACTGAAAAAATAGCTAATTTTTTAACAAATTTAATAAATAATAAAAAAGAATATTTTTTAAAGAAACAAAATATGGAGAAATTTTCCTATCAAAATACTTGGAATAATATAAATCAAAAATTAACAGGTTTAATTAATGAAAATTAAATTAGCTAAAACAGAATTAATCCATTTTGTTGGTATGGGTGGAATTGGCATGAGCGGTTTAGCTCTTATAATGAAAGAGCTAGGTTTTAAAATACAAGGGAGCGATGTTTCTTTTAATAAAAATATTGAAAGACTTAAAAAAAATAAAATTAATGTTTCTATTGGCCACAAAAAGCAAAATATAAAAAAATCAACAATTTTAGTAATGTCATCAGCTATAAAAAAAAATAATTCAGAATATTTAGAGGCAAAAAAAAAGAAACTTCCAGTTTACAAAAGAGGGGAAATGCTTGCTCACGTAGTTTCTTTAATGAGAAATATTGTTGTGGCAGGATCACATGGTAAAACAACTACAACCTCTTTAGTATCAAATATTTTTTCAAAAGCAAAAATTGATCCTACAATTATAAATGGCGGTGTTCTAAATTCATTTGGAAATTCAGCAAAACTTGGAAAAAGTAATTGGTGCATTTTAGAATCTGACGAGTCAGATGGAAGTTTTATTGATATACCACCAACTTACTCAATAATAACAAATATTGATGAAGAACACATGGATTTTTATAAAACCATGAATAATTTAAAAAATAAATTTATTCATTTTATTGAAAACACACCTTCATTTGGCAAATCATTTATTTGTTTAGACGATAAAAATAGTAGAGAGGTATTAAAAAAAGCAACTAATAAAAATTATAGTACCTATGGAATTCACAAAAATTCTAATTTTAAAATAATAAATATTTCTCAAAAAATAAATTATTCAAAGTTTGACGTGAAAATAACACTACTAGGAAATTTAGTAAAATTTATTAGGAATATACAGATACCAATTATTGGACTACATAATATTAGAAATGCAACTGCTGCTTTAGCTGTAGCATCTTCAATTGGCATATCTAATAAAATAATAAAAAAAGGTTTAAAAGAATTTGAAGGAGTACAAAGAAGATTTACCAAATTGTTTTCCTTTCAAAGCGTTCCATTTTTCGATGATTATGCCCACCACCCGACAGAAATAAAGGAGGTTTTAAATGGGGTTAAGAAAGTTTATAAAAATAAAGAAATAGTTTGTGTCTTTCAGCCACATAGAATTACAAGGATCAAAAATTTAAGAAAAGAATTCTCTTTAGCATTTAAGAAAGCAAATACAGTTGTACTCTGTCCAATTTATAAAGCTGGTGAAAATATCAGTTTAGGGTTCACTTATTCAAATTTTGCGAAAGAAATAATTAAAAATTCAAATGTAAAATTAATTTTAATAAAAAATAGTTTAGATCTAATAAAATTCACTAAACAAAACATTTATGGTGATAAAATTGTTATAGGTATGGGGGCAGGTACAATCTCAAATTGGTTGAGAGAATTGCAAAAATTACTAAAATGAACATTAATGATATAAAAAAATACTCAAAAAATTCGTATGAAAAAATTTTTTTTGATTATGAATTAAAAAAAACAAATTGGTTTAATATTGGTGGCAAAGCAAGAATATATTTTAAACCAGAAACACTGCAAGAATTAATTGAATTTTTAAAATTATATAATGATAGGGGAAAATTATTTGTAATTGGAGCAGGTTCGAATATCTTATTTCAAGATGGCTTATTTAATGGAGTAGTTATTAAACTAGGTAAAAATTTTTCAAATTTTTCTCTTTTAAATTATAATACAGTTGTTGCGGGTAGTGGTGCCTCAGACAGACAATTATCTGAATTTTCTTTAGAAAATAATATTGGTGGTTTTGAGTTTTTATCTTGTATTCCGGGAACGATAGGTGGAGGATTAAGAATGAACTCTGGTTGCTTCAACAGAGAATTTAAAGATATTTTAATTTCAGTTCAGGCAATTGATAAATTTGGCAAAGTTTTAACAATACCAAGAAATAAAATTAAATTTGCATATAGAACAAGCAATCTACCAGAAGATATAATTTTTTTAAGTGCGACTTTTCAAAGTTATAAAAAAAATAAAAATTTAATTAAAAAAAAAATTAATTCTTTAAAAAATAAAAAAGAATTAGCACAACCAACAAGAATAAAAACTGGAGGAAGTACATTTAAAAATCCTGTTGACCAAAGCAACAAGAAGGTTTGGGAGCTAATAAAAGAATCGGTTCCATTAGATATAAAATTTGGTGACGCTGCAATATCCCATAAACATTGTAACTTTTTAATAAACAAAAAAAACGCAAAATTTAAAGATATGAAAAAACTTATAAATTTTGTAAAAGATCAAGTCTCTTCTAAAACTGGAATTAAATTAGATTTAGAAATTATATTAGTTGAGTAAATTAAATACGATTATACCAAACCGAACGGAACACCAAGAAAGGTCATGGATATTTCGCTTGCAAAAGAATATGGTTGGTCAGCTAGAAGTGATTTAAATGATTCAATTATTAAAACTTATAAAAATTTTGTGAAAATAAATAAGAAAGAAACTATTTACAATAATTTTTTTTTATATATAAACTTTGTGCCTGGTGATTATTGCGAAGGGGTAATACCCGATCCCATT
>Ga0207990_1001832_pt1 | contig 10368 bp, 8 predicted proteins | sample ETNtaG_8_FD_185780 | JGI IMG/M metagenome (GOLD analysis project Ga0207990, IMG submission 185780) | Marine microbial and viral communities from oxygen minimum zone, Eastern Pacific Ocean - ETNP201406SV75 (SPAdes) (version 2) | ecosystem: Environmental > Aquatic > Marine > Oceanic ...
GCAAAATGCTCATGATTAGATACTTCATGGCAACTCCCCCCTCTGGTTTATCATGGAAAATTTAGCAATCCGATAGATTCATCACCGAATGAAATATATAAAACGGATCGTTAAGCCAACAGCTTCCCCCATTACCTAGCGAGCATTTAGGGGGATATTAGCACGGGTCGGGAGAAAATAAAAAGGTTTGCTGAAAAGGGTCTGAAAATTACAGAAGTGAGATATTGTATATTTCTTGGTGAAGCTTAGAATTCACCACAAAATTAATCTCTAGGTTGTACTGCTGTTCGACCTTTTCAATGAAAGAGCTTTCCTCTTCGAAGAAGAGATCATAAATGACAGGGTGCGCTTCGATCTTGATATATTTTTGGTGAAGGTTGTCATCCAGACAGATACGCTGAATGGCTCGGATAATTTCATTGCAGATGGTGGTGGGGGACTTGATATGGCCTTTGCCACCGCAATAGGAGCATGCATCGCATAGCGTCTGCATGAGGCTTTCGCGAACGCGTTTGCGGGTCATTTCCACCAGTCCAAATTCCGAGATTTTAAGGATTTTGGTCCGCGAACGGTCACTCTTGACCGCCTGAATAAGGTTATTCCAGACAATTTCCTTGCTCTCCTCCTTGGACATGTCAATGAAATCGACGATAATGATTCCGCCGATATTACGTAAGCGTAATTGATAGACGACCTCTTTAACTGCTTCCAGATTGGTCTTAAGGATAGTTTCTTCCGGGTCGGTATGCCCAACGAACTTGCCGGTGTTTACGTCGATGGCAACCAGCGCCTCGGTCTGGTCAATGGAAATATATCCCCCGGATTTGAGCCAGACTTTACGCTCCAAGGCGCGGTTGATTTCGATTTCCATCCCGAAATGGTCGAAGATGGGAACGGTATCTTGGTACAACTCGACTTTGTGGGAAAGGTGCGGGAGGTAGCTGTTGCAGAACTCGAGGCAGTTCTGGTATTCAGTTTTTGAGTCCACCACCATCCGGCTCACTTCCTTGGTGAACAAATCGCGAATGGAGCGGAAGATGAGGTTCAAATCTTCGTAAAGCAGGTGGCGGGCCGAAGCTTTTTCCGATTTTTCTTTAAGGTTGCTCCACAGACGGTGCAGGAAGTTTAGATCAAATTCGAAATCGGTTTTTTCGCAATTCTGTCCGGCGGTGCGTACGATATATCCTTCGCCCGGATTCCCGATCTCTCCCATCAGGGTTCTCAGCCGTTCTTTTTCCCCTTCGTCTTCGATGCGGCGGGATACGTTGATGTGGTTTACTGTAGGCATGTAAACCAGATACCGCCCAGGTAGAGTGATATAGGTGGTGATGCGGGCGCCCTTAGTACCGATCGGGTTTTTGGCGACCTGCACGATAATCTCTTGGCCTTCCCTGAGAAGGGTTTGGATCGGGATGTTGTGCAGGATCGGACGCATGGGTTTGTCCTGTTCCTCCGTTTCCCCGTCAATGATTGCCTCTTCTAAGGCGATAGCTTCCTCTTCTGCAGTCAGGTTATTTTCCGGGTCCAGTAGATCAGAAACATCGATATCTCCCACATAAAGGAACCCGGCTTTACTCAGGCCGATATCCACAAAGGCGACCTGCATACCGGGCAAAACTGTGGTGACTATTCCCTTATAAATGTTTCCCACTATGCCCTTGTTAGCCCGGTGCTCGATAAAGAGCTCTGCGAGCTGGTTATTTTCCATCAGGGCAACGCGGATTTCCCGCGGGTTGGAGTTGATTAATATTTCTGATGGCATAGATGAAATCCTCCCGCTAACTGGAGAAAGTTGCCGAATATCTTTCTAAGATAATCCTAAAAACTCCCCAAGCTAGCATGATAGCACGTTTTTAGACTTGACCACTAATGGGCCGTGCGCCTCATCTCGATGTTAAGCAACAGGCCCAAGGCGAAGAAATTGGTTATGAGAGACGATCCTCCGTAACTTAAGAGCGGAAGAGGAAGACCGGTGATGGGGAAGAAACCGATGGTCATTCCGATATTAATTAGAACATAAAATGAGATCGAACTGATGATTCCCAGCGCTAAAAACAGACCGAACCGGTCGGTGGCACGAAACGCAATATTCAATCCCTTGAGAATGATAAAAAGATAAAGGCCTAGTAGAACCAGTATCCCGATAAATCCTGTTTCCTCTGCGAAAACGGAAAAAATAAAGTCGGTATGTTTTTCGGGAAGAAAATTGAGCCGGCTTTGGGTTCCCATAAACAGACCTTTCCCTAAAAAGCCTCCGGATCCAATTGCAATTTTCGATTGTATCAAGTGGTATCCGGCGCCCAGGGGGTCGAGTTCCGGATTGAACAAGGTCAGCACGCGGCGCTTTTGGTAGTCCTTGAGAAGAAACCAAAGGAAGGGAGTTATGAGGACTCCCATGCCGAATATACGGGCTAGGGTAGCCCCATCAATCTCGATGGCGGCAATAAAGACGAGGAAGATTAAAAAAATTATGATTGCCGTTCCTAGGTCAGGTTGAGTGGCGATCAACAATCCAATGACTCCCGTGAGCGCAGCCGGAATCCATAAGTCTTTTAGTGTGTACTGGCCCTGCATTTTACGCGATTCAAAGAACTTGGCTAGGGCAAGGATCAAAGCGATCTTGGCAAACTCGGAGACCTGGATAGTCATGGGTCCAATATATATCCAGCGTTTTGCGCCGGATGCGACCACACCGTTGACTAAAACATAAACCAGCGCCAGCACTGTGATGCCGTAGATCGCGTAAGCGTACTGATTAAGTTTGCGGTAATCAACGATCAGCGCTAAAAACATGGCCACCAGACCGCAAAGAATCCAGTAAATCTGCTTGATGTAAAGGTCGCGGAAGAACGGTTCCGGGCGGCCATGATTGGCGCTATTGATAATCACCACGCCAACGGCAGAAAGGACAAGGATGGCGAGAAAAAACCACCAGTTGAAATTGGAGATCAGCCTGCGATTGATCATAACCCGAGCATCCTAGCATATTCGGTTCTGAGCGCTCCCATGCTTTAGTTTAAAAAACACATGGTTGGTGCGCGCTGGATTTGCCGGCGATCGACTCAGGAAATTCCCCGTTTTTTTGGGAAAGCCGAGCCATGTTGGGGGAAAATCAAGGCTTGTTTTTTTGTCATTTTAAGGAGGGGACGAATTAATCTCAAAAAACAATTAAGTCATTTAAAAATAAGTATCTAGCATTCTGCGTATTTTTCTTCTCAGGGGTCAGATTTTTCCTGCAATTTAAGGCTCCCTTCGCGACCTTTTCCACAAGTTATAAACAGATTTTGTGGGCAAGATTTGAACTGGATTCATAGACAGCTTGCGAGACCCTGAAATAAGGGTTTTTCCTGTATGTGGAGATTGTATCCCACATCTCACGGGTATTTAGCCGAGGGTAGGCAGGGAGAGCTATGTTTTGCGCCGTATATGGATCTGCTGATTTTCAAAATTGGATCTCTCTCACTTCCCGAAAGCTAAAACAACGTGTCAAAATTTTGGTATCAAATTAGCTTTTAAACAAGGTCATTTTTAGCTGTTTATCCTCTCTTCTCTCGGGATCACCTTACTGCTCTAGGAGCTCCGGCTCGTCAGACTTTCGTCTAGGACCATCTCCCACAAAATAGGTGCTTTGGAGCCCACATCATACGCAATTGTGAAAAACTATTTTTCTTTTTAAACTATTCCATGACTCGGAGCGCACGGGTTGGCTCGATTTGTGTAAATGTTTGTAATCAATATGATTAAGTGATTCTATGAAATTGGAGTTGAGCGAAGGATGGTTTATAAGTCTTTAGGAGATTTCGAAGATAGAAGGATTGTTGTAACAGTTTTTCCACAGGCAAAAAAGGGGGGAAGTGCTTTAAAATAAGAGGATTCCTATTAATTGATAGGAATATTCCTATTTTTTAATATCAAAGACTTTATGGCTTGTGGGGGTGGTGGTTGTGCTCAGGTTTTTGGGGGAGTTTATTGACGGTGAGCTTCGAGGTATTCGACGATATCTGGGGCAAGGGGCGACTCGAAAACCATGGGGTTTCCAGTGATGGGGTGGGCTGTTTCCAGTCGATGTGCGTGCAGGGCCTGCCGGGGCATCTTCCGGTGGGGTGGAGCAACTTTCCCTCCATACAGTGCGTCACCGAGGACTGGGTGGTGGATCGACGCAAGGTGAACGCGGATTTGGTGGGTGCGCCCCGTTTTTGGGAAAAGCCGTACGTAGGAAAAATGGCTGAAGGTTTCTAACACTTCGTACTGGGTTTGCGCTTGGCGTCCCCGGTCCGCATCGGCGGACATCTTCTTGCGGTTGATCTTGTGGCGGCCGATGGGAGCTTCAATGGCTCCAGATTTTCTCTTCATCGTCCCGCGTACTAGTGCGAGATAGACTTTTTCCACCTGCCGGTTTTTGAACTGCCGGGCTAGGACACGGTGGGCCGTTTCATTTTTGGCTACAAGTACTATGCCAGATGTATCCTTGTCCAGTCGGTGTACGATGCCCGGTCTTTCAACCCCGCCGATCCCGGATAGATCAGAGCAATGATTGAGCAGTGCGTTAACCAGTGTGCCGCTGCCGTGTCCAGGAGCCGGATGTACCACCATCCCCGCCGATTTGTCAACGGCCAACATGGCCTCGTCTTCGTAGATAATATTCAGGGGAATTGCTTCGGCCTGTACTTCGGCTGCGGACGGCGGTGGTACGTCAAGTGTGATGTGGTCGCCTTCCCTAAGTCTGCAGTTGGCGTGTGCTGATGCGTTGTTCACCGAGACGCAGCCCTGCCCAATCAGTTTTTTCAGACGGGACCGGCTGAATTCGTCCTGGCGTTTTGCAAGAAAAACGTCCAGCCGCAGGGCCTTTGTGTCGGAGTCAACAAAGAATTCAAGTCGGCGCATGGGAAGCATTTGTGTCACCCCGGACGGTCGGGGTAGCCTTGGCACAAACAGTTTTAATCTTAATATGTAACGGTACCTCTAATTCCAACGGACTGCGGGTCTGTGCACTGTTACGGCCTTAACCCTGTCCGGAGTGTGTAGAAGGAGCGAGTTGCTAATCGGTCATTTTTCCATTAGGCGGGGCATCAGTTCCACCAGATTGCAAGGTTTGTTGGTGCTATTCAACTGATGGACGAGGATCATGTCCCAGGCATCCTTGCAAGCACCGGTGGAGCCAGGCAAGGCAAACAGAAATGTTCCATTTGCAACACCCGCTGTTGCCCGTGATTGGATAGTCGAGGTCTTGATGTTCTGGTAGCTTAGTGAGCGGAACAGCTCACCGAACCCCGGGATGGGTTTTTCGTAAAGAGATTCGAACACTTCGGGCGTAACGTCTCTTCCTGTTACGCCAGTCCCACCAGTGGCGATGACAACGTCCACGTCTGGTGAGTTGATCCATCCCTCCAGAGTGTTCTTGAGCAGGGGAACCTCGTCCTTGACAATCCTTTTCTCGACAAGGTGGTGGCCAGCTTTTTTGATTCGTTCCACAAGGGTGTCTCCTGACTTATCATTCTCCTCTGTCCGTGTGTCACTGACGGTAAGGACGGTGACATTCACCGACTTGGGTTTGGCTGTATCATCCATGGTTTTTTTAGTCGCTTCCTACTTGATAGAGTGAATTTAGGTTAGAAGATTAGATTTTTTAATTTAGAATGGTGGGAGTATACCACACCGAGGAAGAAATCGTCATGCCTGTAGCTATTGTAACTGGGGGCGCCGTGCGCCTCGGCCGCGCCATCGCCCTGCACCTGGCCGGACGCGGATACGATATCGCACTCCACTACGGTTTTTCGCAAAAGGCCGCCGAACAAACCGCTGAGGAGGTACGAAAGGCGGGTGTCTGCTGTGAAACGTATCAAGTCAATTTCGCTAACTTCGATGCGTCTGCTTTGCTGATAGATCGGATTCTTGCGGACTTCTCCGGTGTTGAACTCCTCGTCAATTCTGCCGCTAACTTCATTCAGGAAAACCTAGAGGAAACTTCTAACGGTACCTTGCAAGACACGCTCAACATCAACCTGATGGCGCCGTTCGTGTTGATGCGGGAATATAAAAGACATGTCAATTACGGACTTATCGTAAATATTCTCGACGAACGTGTTCAAAGACATGTTCCCACTTTTGGAGCCTATTCAGTGAGTAAGGTCGCGCTAGCGCACCTGACTCGCCTAGCCGCGGTCGAGTGGGGTAAAACCGTGCGTGTCAACGGCATCGCGCCCGGACTCATTCTGCCTCCCGCAGGCGAAGCGGACGACTATCTGAAACATGCGGCGGCAAGCATTCCTACACAAAAACATGGTGGATTGTTGGATGTCTTTCGAGGACTCGACTACCTCATCGATAGCCCCTTCGTTAACGGAGAAACACTTTTCATCGACGGTGGCGAATCCAAAAAATAGTTCCGCATTTGGGTTGTGGAACCTCTTCCCCCAAAACGAGCGGGCTGGAAAATGGGGGAGAGGTTTTTCTCTGCCCCGCCAAGTCTTAGACAACATACTTCGCGTTAAGGTTACTTTGCTGCGTATTGATCCCCAAGAAGAGCCATCACGCTATACCTCCCTGCGGTTGACTTTGCAGCTTTTGGGGTGATAGGTTGTGTCGCTATGAGCCTTAGAATTTTCAATACGTTATCCAGCAAAAAGGAAGCCTTTGACCCTTCGCCGGAGAATAGGGTGGGGATGTACGTTTGTGGGGTCACGGTTTACGATTACTGTCACGTCGGCCATGCCCGGTCAGCGGTCGTCTTCGATACAATTTTCCGTTACCTGAAGCACCTTGAATTCGATGTCACCTATGTCCGGAACTTCACTGACATCGACGATAAGATCATCGGCCGCGCCTTGGAGGAAAAGGTTTCTTGGCAGGAGGTGACGAAAAAATATATCGATGCGTTTTACGAGGACATGGGACAACTTTATATCGAAGTGCCCACGGTGGAGCCTAAGGCCACTGACCATATTCCGGAAATGCTCGATATGATTGCTTTGCTGGTTGATCAGGGGAAGGCTTACGAGTCGGGGGGAGATGTTTTTTATTCTGTGAGCTCCTTTGGCGGGTACGGCCAGCTTTCAAAAAAAAATATTGAGGAACTCCAGTCCGGTGCGCGGGTGGAAGTGAACGAAAGCAAGCGCGATGCACTGGATTTTGTCTTGTGGAAAAAAAGCAAGCCCGGCGAGCCGGCCTGGGACAGCCCATGGGGTGCGGGGCGGCCCGGATGGCATATCGAGTGCTCGGCTATGGGGCGCAAGTACCTGGGCGATATGTTCGATATTCACGGCGGAGGAAAGGATCTCGTTTTTCCTCATCATGAAAACGAGATTGCGCAGTCCTGTGGCGTCACCGGGTGTCCGCCAGTCCGGTTCTGGGTGCATAATGGATTTGTCAATATTGACAAGGAAAAGATGTCGAAGTCGTTGGGTAATTTCTTCACTCTGCGCGATATTTATAAAAAACACCATCCCGAGACGCTAAGGCTGTTTTTGGTCAGCAGTCATTATCGAAGCCCCATCGACTTTAGCGAAAAAAACTTGGAAGACGCAGAGAAGGTTCTGTCACGGTTTTATGAGGCCCTGGCCGACGCTGACGAAGTGCTGAAAGGGGAGCTTGCTTCCAGTGATGTTGTGCGTAAGCACCCGCTTCTCACTAAATGTGAAGAAGCGATGAATGATGACTTTAATACGTCGGTTGTTCTTGCCCTCATGAACGAAGAGTTGCGGGCAATAAACACCGAACTGGACAAAATCGCTCGAGGCTCCGGTGATCAGAACAAGCTGTTGGTCTGCGTAGCCGCTTTCAGACTGGTGGGTGGATTGCTGGGCCTGCTTTCGAGTTCGCCCGAAAAATTTAAAAGGGAAATCTTCGACCTTAAAAAGTCATCTCTCGGACTTGACGTTGCAAAGATCGAGAAACTCATCAAAGACCGAGACCTGGCGCGCAAGGGGCAGGACTGGAGCCGGGCCGACCAGTGCCGGGATGAGTTGACTCAAATGGGGGTCGTGCTGGAAGATACGCCGCAGGGAACCGAGTGGAAAATCCAATGATCGGTTCCGAAAAAAATCAAAAAACCATTTCGCTGGCGCTTACCCCAAGTGCATTGAGCCTGCCGGCACCCAAATACTGACTTATAAGAGAGGGTATGGGAGCAGCCTTTGGTCTGTGCCCAGCAGTTTTTGCCGGGCAATTGCCGATACGCACTTGATTCTATTAAATGAAGACGCTAAAGTGTAGCGAACCCCCGTATTTCACCCAAAGCACCCTCATATAGATGGATCATTTAGACGAACTGGAAAATCAGAGTATTTATATTCTCCGCGAGGCTTACAAGAATTTCAAGGATCTGGCCATGCTGTGGTCGATCGGTAAGGACTCAACGGTTTTGGTGTGGCTCGCTCGCAAGGCGTTTTTCGGTCACTGTCCAATTCCACTCGTGCATATCGACACCACCTATAAAATTCCCAAGATGATTGAGTACCGCGACCAATACGCTGCAAAATGGGGTCTCAACCTCGTAGTGGGAAAAAACCATAAGGCGCTTGAAGAAGGGATGAACCACGAAAAGGGGCGTCTAGTTTGTTGTGAAGCGCTCAAGACTATGGGCTTAGCCGCCATCATGGAGGAGAAGGGGTACACCGGGCTGATGCTGGGCATCCGTCGTGATGAAGAAGGTACCCGCGCCAAGGAACGTTATTTTTCTCCGCGCGACAAAAACTTCGAGTGGAATTTCAAGGATCAACCTCCGGAACTTTGGGACCAGTTTAAAACGTCATTTGCTCCAGACACGCACATCCGCATTCACCCAATTCTTCACTGGACGGAGTTGAACGTGTGGGAATACATCCATCGCGAAAACATCCCCATCATCGATCTCTATTTTGCAAATTCGGAGGGCAAACGTTATCGGTCGCTTGGTTGTGAACCTTGTACCTTTCCGATTGATTCCCAAGCCAAAACCGTCGCTGAGATCATCGAGGAACTAAAGAATGCCACCACCTCCGAGCGCTCCGGCCGGGCTCAGGATCAGGAAAATACCTACGCGATGCAGAAATTACGTGCCCGGGGATACATGTAACAAGAAAGTAAACTTTCCACGCCCAGAAACCACCTTACAAGAATGAATGATAACGGAAGAGTCGAGCAGTTAAGTAGTCGCCAAATGCGGTTGGTCATCGTCGGTCACGTGGACCACGGTAAGTCTACCTTGGTTGGACGACTGTTGTCCGATACTGACAGTCTACCGACGGGGAAACTGGATTTTGTTAAAGATATCTGTGAACGCCAAGGCAAGGAGTTTGAGTTTGCCTTTCTTCTCGATGCCCTGGAAGAAGAGCAGGATCAGGGCGTCACGATCGATACATCGCAGATTTTCTTTAAAACGAAAAAAAGACATTACGTCATCATCGACGCGCCTGGGCACAAGGAGTTTCTCAAGAACATGGTGACCGGCGCGGCCAGCGCCGAGTCAGCTCTGCTTCTCATCGACGCCTATGAAGGAGTGCAAGAGCAGTCTCGGCGTCACGGATACATCCTAAAACTGCTTGGCCTCACACAGGTGGCGGTGGTCATCAATAAAATGGATCTGGTCGACTACGATTCCAAGGTATATAAACGAATCAAATCAGAATACACCGAGTTTCTCGATTCATTGGATATTAAAGCTAGGGAATTCATTCCCGTTTCTGCCAAGCTCGGAATCAATATTGCCAAGCAGGCTGAGGAGATGCCTTGGTACAAGGGGCCAAGTATTCTGCAAATGCTCGATCAGTTTGAAGAAAAGCCGACGTCAGCGCATCTGCCTTTCCGGTTTCCAGTTCAAGACGTTTATAAATTTGATGAGCGACGGATCATTGCCGGACGGATAGAGTCAGGTCGAGTTCGGGTTGGCGATGAGTTGATTTTTTCCCCTTCGAATAAGACCGGCATTATCAACTCCATTGAAGCGTGGAGCGTTCCGAAACAACCAGATTCGGGCGAAGCCTCGCAGTCGATTGGTTTTACCCTAGACGAACAGATTTTCGTTGAGCGCGGCGAAATCGCTACACTTAAAAAGGAACTTCCCATAGTCTCCACCACGTTTGACGTTAACGTGTTCTGGATGGGCAAGCATCATCTTAAAAAAGGAAAAACTTATACGCTTAAACTCACCACCCAAGAAGTGCCCTGCGAGGTGGTCGAGTTCAAGAAAGTGATGGATGCTTCAACGCTGGAAACCCTTAAAGGACAGGATTTCGTTGCCAAAAACGATGTTGCCGAAGTTACCCTGCGTACCCCGAAACCAGTGGTCTTCGATCTGTTCGGATCGATTCCTACGACCGGACGCTTTGTCTTGGTGGATGGGTATGATGTGTGCGGCGGAGGCATTGTCATTACCTATGCTCCCACCAATAA
>Ga0207990_1001835_pt1 | contig 10358 bp, 10 predicted proteins | sample ETNtaG_8_FD_185780 | JGI IMG/M metagenome (GOLD analysis project Ga0207990, IMG submission 185780) | Marine microbial and viral communities from oxygen minimum zone, Eastern Pacific Ocean - ETNP201406SV75 (SPAdes) (version 2) | ecosystem: Environmental > Aquatic > Marine > Oceanic ...
TTAAAATCCAATAAGTCACTTACGGGTAAATATCTTTCCGGTAAAAAACAAATTCGTATTCCAAAGGTCCGCCGAAATGGAAGCTCAAATCAATTATCAATCAAAGGCGCCACAGGAAATAATTTAAAATCTATTGATGTGGATTTTCCATTGGGCCGATTTATTGCTGTAACGGGTGTATCCGGAAGTGGCAAAAGTTCGTTGGTGAATGAGACTCTCTTTCCTGCTTTAGCGAAAGAATTGAACAGGGCGCGGGCTTACCCATTGGAATTTGATTCCATCACAGGAGCGAAGTTTCTTGATAAGGTGGTAGATATTGACCAAAAACCCATAGGCCGGACGCCGAGATCCAATCCTGCAACTTATACCGGTGTTTTCACATTCATTCGTGATATGTTTGCCAAATTACCGGAATCTAAAATTCGAGGTTATAAACCTGGCCGTTTTTCATTTAACGTAAAAGGCGGTCGCTGTGAATCCTGTGAAGGTGATGGCATTATTAAAATTGAAATGAATTTTCTCCCGGATGTGTATGTAACCTGTGAAGTTTGTGTAGGAAAACGATATAACCGGGAAACATTGGAAGTGAAATACAGGGGCAAATCCATTGCTGAAGTGTTGGGTATGCCCGTATCTGAAGCGTTGGAGTTTTTTAAAAATATTCCATCTATCCATAAAAAACTCCATACATTAAATGATGTGGGACTAGGCTATATCCATTTGGGGCAGCAAGCCACAACGCTTTCCGGCGGAGAAGCGCAGCGGGTAAAACTGGCCACGGAACTTTCTAAAGTATCTGCCGCAAAAACACTTTACATTTTGGACGAACCCACCACAGGCCTCCATTTCGAGGATATCAGGATGCTCTTGCATGTGCTCCAGCGTTTGGTGGAACGTGGAAATACAGTTTTGGTCATTGAACATAATTTGGATGTGATCAAGACTGCGGATTGGATCATCGATTTGGGCCCAGAGGGCGGTGACGATGGTGGGACTGTCTTGGCCACCGGCACACCGGAAGAAATTGCATCAGTGAAAATATCTTATACTGGATCATTTTTAAAACAAATTTTAATGAAAAAGGAAATCGCGGCATGATGTCTCCTGCAGAATTAAAGCCCTTTTTTAAACTATGGGAGATCGTGAAAGATCTTATTGATCAATGTATTGATATTATGCTGAATCTACGCCAAAGTGAGCATACCGGTGGCTCCGGATCCAAGGTTCACACTATGGTAGTCAAACTTTTCTCTCTCTCTGTCTTTACGACAGCAATTTGAGATTGTATCTTTAGAGTCAGTTTTAAACTGATTTACATCCATTTTACTTAATGACAGAGATACATATTACAGACCCAACACCGTTCGATGATGATAGTGTGGTTGAAAAATCTCTTCGCCCCTCTCAGTTTGATGAATTTATTGGTCAGAAAGAATTGGTGGATAATTTGAAACTTTACATTGAAGCATCTAATTCTCGTGGGGATGCTTTGGACCATGTTCTTCTATTTGGCCCACCGGGATTGGGAAAAACCACTCTGGCCAATATTGTTTCCAAGGAACTAAAATCCAACATAAAACAAGCATCCGGACCAGTAGTAGAGCGAGCTGGTGACTTGGCAGGAATAATAACTAATTTAGGTCACCGTGATGTATTTTTTATCGATGAGATTCATCGTCTTAATGCAGTAGTGGAAGAATATCTCTATTCTGCCATGGAAGATTTTTCCATTGATATTATGATTGATAAGGGACCCAGTGCCCGCAGTGTACAGTTGACGATTGAACCCTTTACCCTCATTGGTGCTACCACACGATTGGGGAACCTTACTTCACCTTTGCGAGATCGTTTTGGCGTGGTACTTCGTGTGGATTATTATGAAGCAGAAGATCTTTTCCACATAATTAATCGGTCCGCCGAAATTTTGGAAGTAGATATTGATGATGAAGGTGCTATGGAATTAGCCAAACGCGCCCGTGGAACTCCACGCATCGCCAATCGTATATTGAGACGGTCCCGGGATTTTGCACAAGTCAAAGCTTCCGGCAAGATCGATATTGATGTGGCCAAGGCATCCTTGGAAAAATTAGGCATAGATGATATTGGACTGGATGATATGGATCGGAAGATTCTGGAAGTCATTATAGATAAATTTAATGGTGGTCCTGTGGGCGTAAAATCGTTGGCAGTTGCCATAGGAGAAGATCCCATCACCATAGAAGATGTATATGAGCCCTTTTTGATCAAGGAAGGATTTTTACACCGTACACCAAGAGGGCGCATTGCCCAGAAAGCAGCATACGATTTACTTGGAAAAGAATTAACAACAGACCAAACGAGGTTATTTGAATGATAGATAAAAAGAAAAAGTATAAACTTGGTGATTTTAATTATCGCCTACCAAAAAAACTCATTGCCCAGTACCCGGAGTCCAGGCGGGATTTATCACGATTAATGGTAGTGAACCGTGATACGGGAAAAATTGAGCATAGAAAATTCCTGAATATCACAGATTATATGCGCAAAAATGATCTTATGGTGGTTAATAATACAAAGGTATTTCCGGCACGGCTTTTTGCAACGAAAGACCGGACCGCTGCTAAAGTGGAAGTTTTTTTACTCCGTGAATTAGCACATGATCTCTGGGAGGTCATGGTAAAACCTGCCCGGAAAGTACGCATCGGGAATAAATTGGTATTCACGCCAAAACTTATGTGCGATGTGATCGATAATACGGTTTCAGGCGGTCGTGTGGTTCGTTTCGAATATGATGGCGCTAATTTCCATAGTGTCATTGACAGAATCGGCACATCTCCCCTTCCTCCCTACATTGACCGTGATGCTGATTCCATGGATAAAAAGAGGTATCAAACGGTATATGCGAAGGAACGTGGTGCTGTGGCTGCCCCGACTGCTGGTCTCCATTTTACTCAAGGACTCATTAAAAAAGTAAAAGACAAAGGCACCAAGATTGAAAATATTACACTTCATATTGGACTTGGAACTTTTCGCCCTGTACAAGTAGAAGATCTGAATCGACACCAGATGGACTCAGAATATTTTGAAGTGTCCCCTAAAACATCCATGGCAATCAATCAGGCTAAAAAGCGGCACCGGAAGATCATTGCTGTAGGGACATCCACTGTTCGTGCATTAGAAACAATTGCCATATCCGGATTTCAGGTAACCCCAAAAAGAGGTTGGACGGATAAATTTATTTACCCACCCTACGAATATAAAATGGTGGATAAAATGATTACCAATTTTCATGCTCCTAAATCGACATTGTTTATGATGGTCAGTGCATTTGCTGGTCGCAAATTGATTAAAAAAGCATACCGGGAAGCTATAAAAGAGAATTATCGCTTTTTGAGCTATGGTGATGCTATGATTATCATTTGATCAAAAACCTTATGTAATATGAAAGTATCCGCAATCATTCCTGCTGCTGGTTCTGGCGAACGGTTTGGCGAAGAAAAACAATTTAAATTGTTGTCCGGCCGGCCGCTTTTCTTTCATACCTTGAAACTATTTTTGCAATCGGACTATATTGATGAAATTATTGTGGCTGTGCCCAGTGCTAATGTAGACTCAACCCATCGAGATGTGTTGTCCATGTCAGCCGGAAAACCGGTGAAAGTGGTGGCTGGGGGTACACGTCGGCAGGATTCTGTGAAAAATGGCATAGATGTATCTGACTCGGATTCAACATTGGTTTGCATCCACGACGCTGCCCGGCCTTTTGTGACAGAAGACCTTATTCAGCGGTCCATTTCTGCTTGTGAATTCGCAGATGGTGCTGTTGTGGGAATCCCCAGTAAGGATACGGTAAAATTTTCTGAAAATGGATTGGTAAAAGAAACGCTTGATCGTGAAAAAATATGGCTTGCGCAGACTCCCCAATGTTTTCATAAAAATAAATTACTTCAGGCGTTGTATTATGCCGAAACAGAAAACTTAACCGGAACCGATGAGTCCGCCTTAATGGAAGCAATGGGATTTTCCATCAAACTGGTAGAGGGAGACTCAAACAATTTTAAGATTACCACAAAAGATGATTGGATACGAGCGGAAATAGTTGCCGTTCGACAGGCTCAGGGAACAGTTTTATGATCAGAACAGGTATAGGATATGATGTTCACCAGTTGGCGAAAGGAGAATTACTTACTATAGGGGGTGTGGATATACCATCATCTTTTGGGTCAGTGGGACATTCTGATGGCGATGCTTTGACCCATGCGATGGTGGATGCACTTCTTGGTGCATCGGCATTGGGTGACATTGGTCAATTTTTCCCCAGTAATGATGATACTTGGAAAGGTGTCCCCAGCAGTTATTTTTTAGCCGATGCAGTTAAACGAATTCGGGAAGCTGGATTTGAGATCAATAATATAGACGCAACCATTATTCTCCAAAAACCAAAACTGGAAGAATATATTCCCAAAATGAAATATAACTTATCTCATTCCATGCACATTGATGATTCCAAAGTTTCCATAAAAGCTACAACCTCAGACCATCTTGGATTTGTGGGTGATAGTTCCGGCTGGGCAGTACAGGCCATTGCAACACTTTGTATTGAAAATGAGCCATCTTGTACTTAAGTCCCACGCGAAGGTTAATATTGGTCTCCAAATAGGGAACCAGCGCCCGGACGGTTACCATAATATTCACACTATTTTCCAAGAGCTGGATTTTCATGATACCATTAGATTAGAAAAAAGAGATTCCAATTGCCAATTTTCTTCCAATGTGGATTGGTTGGCAAAAGATGATTCCAATCTATGTGTAAAGGCATGGCAAAAAATGGTGGATGCGTTTGGACTTGGTGGTGTCTCAATCGAACTGAAGAAAAGAATTCCTGCCGGTGGTGGTTTGGGTGGAGGTTCATCCAATGCAGCCACCATCTTAAAAGGACTTCGCAAGCTTTATGAATTGGATGTGAGTGATGATGAGTTAGAAACCATAGGCATAGATTTGGGCGCAGATGTTCCTTTCTTTATTAAGGGTAAAACACAAATTGGAGATGGAATTGGAGAAATATTAAAACCGATAGAAATAATTATTAATGGGTACTATTTATTGGTGGCTCCGGATTTACAAATTGATACAAAATGGGCATACGGTGAATTCAAAAATATTTTGGACAGACCAAACGAGATAGTTAATTTCTCAGGCTTTATTCGAAAGGAGATTATTCCTTTTGAGCTTTTTGAGAATGATTTTGAAGCAATCGTTGTTCCAGCATATCCAGAGATTGGACAAATAAAAAATTCGCTTCGAGCCCATGGGGCTCGTTTCGCCAGTTTGTCGGGCTCAGGCTCGACTGTGTTTGGGGTTTTTGACGAAGATGCAGATGCCAAATCAGCCGAGTCATATTTTTCTTCCCGATACAATACATTTATCACCAATCCAACTCTCTAATTTGTAGAATACCCAATTTATTTGGGGCGTAGTATAATGGCAGTACACCTGGTTTTGGTCCAGGCAGTTGGGGTTCGAATCCCTGCGCCCCAGCTCATAGTCATTCGGAAAAAAATATTATGAATAATAAACTAAAAATATTTAGTGGTCGCAGTAACCCTGCTTTGGCCAAAAAGATTGCAAAATCACTTGGATGTGAATTGGGTGCAATATCTATTAGCACCTTTTCCGATGGTGAATTATGGATCAAGTTTGAAGAAAATATTCGTGGAACTGATGTGTTTTTGATTCAATCCACTAATGGACCATCTGAGAATATTTTGGAATTGGCATTGATGGTGGATGCAGCAGTTCGTGCTTCTGCGGATCGTGTAACAGTTGTTATCCCTTATTTTGGTTATGGACGCCAAGATAGGAAAGATCAACCTCGCGTACCCATTTCATCTCGAGTTATGATCGATATTTTTACAGCAATGGGTGCAGATAGAATTATTACAATGGATCTTCATTCTACACAGATCCAGGGATTTGCTAAAATCCCGTTTGATCATTTATACAGCAGGATGGTGTTATTGGATGCAATTAAGAATGAAAAGTTGGATCCGAATCATACCGTTGTGCTGGCACCAGATATAGGATCAGCAAAAATGAGTCAAGCCTATGCAAAACGATTAGGAATGCATTTTGCGCTAATTGATAAACGTCGGTATGCACCTAATCAAGCAAAAGTGAGTCATCTTATTGGCGACATCAAAGATATGGATGTGCTTATTATTGATGATATGATTGATACAGCCGGAACTACAGTTAACGCAGCTCAAGCCGTTTTAGAACAAGGGGCAAAATCAGTAATGGCTGTGGCAACACATGGCGTGTTATCCGGCCCAGCTATAGAAAGATTGAATAATTCAAAAATTAGAAAAATTATTGTGACAGATACGATCGATATTCCCATGGAAAAATGCATGGACAATATGGAAATTGTAACTGTAGGGAATATTTTTGGCGAAGCAGTTAACCGAATTCATAATGGTGAATCAGTTAGTGCTTTGTTTGAATTTTAATTAGGAGAAAAAACGATGGCATCATCGTATTACAAATTAGAAATTAAAGATAGAAATCTTACGCGGACGAAAGGGTCAAAAACTATTCGTCGGTCGGGGCTCATTCCTGGTGTTCTCTATTATGCAGGTGAAGCGAATGTAAATATATCAGTAGATAAACTGATACTGTATCATGCGTTACAATCTGGTCAACATATTTTTGAGGTTGAACAAGAAGGCGATACACAGTTTACCATGATAAAGGAATTACAATATCATCCTGTGACGGATGAAGTGATTCACATCGATCTAATGCGAGTGCGTCGATCAGAGAAAATAACTATTTCTGTGCCCTTAGTATTGATTGGTGAACCATTAGGTGTCACGGAAGGGGGAGTATTATCGCAATCCATGACACAGATTGAGATCAGTTGTTTCCCAACAGATGTGCCGGATCAGATTGAATTGAATATTGAGGATCTTGAAATGCATTCTGCCAAAAGTGTAGCAGACATTACAATTGATAATGAAGATATAGAGATATTATCTGCTGAAGACTTAAATATTGTATCTGTTCAACCGCCTGCAGCTGAAGAAGAGCCTGAAGTTGAAGAACTTGAAGGCGAAGAAGGCGAAGAAGGCGAAGAAGGCGAAGAAGGCGAAGAGGGCAAAGAAGGCGAAGATGATAAAGCATCTGAACAAGATTCAGGAGACGATTCGAAAGAATCATGATCGCTTTTATTGGTCTAGGCAATCCCGGTGATAAATATGCAAATACGAAACACAATGCAGGGTTTTGGGTGGTGGACGAACTAGCTCGCCGGCAAAAACTATCATTTAAACCAGGGAAAGGCCCCTATGTGTTTGCACAACACCAACGACGGGAAGTCCTGTTGGTAAAGCCAACAACCGGTATGAACCACAGCGGAAACGCAGTGAAAGATGTGGCAAATCGCTGGGATCTTTTGCCATCAGATATTCATGTAATTGTGGATGATGTGGACCTCCCTCTAGGGTCAATTCGAATCCGTCCCAAAGGTGGTGACGGATGTCACAGAGGAATGGAAAACATTATTTATCAACTGCAGTCAGACCAATTCCCCCGAGTACGTTTAGGTATAGGTACGGATGAAAATATGCGACCTGCAGAAAAATTTGTGCTGAAACCATTTAAATCGGATAATGTGCCTGAAGCAGAAGCCATGGTGAATCGTGGTGCGGATGCTTTAGCAAATCTTTTGGTACGTGGTTTAAACCACACAATGAATCATTTTAATTCTTAAATAAGGAGTAATTGAACCCATGAGTTCTAATTTAATGTATGTGATCGGCGCTGGTGCCTTGGCCATGCTTTACGCATTCTGGAAAACCAGTTGGATTACTGCACAAGATGAAGGCACAAGCCGAATGAAACAAATCGGTGCCAGTATTGCTGATGGTGCAATGGCGTTTTTAAAAGCTGAATATCGTGTATTGGCCGTTTTTGTAATCGCAGTAGCCGTACTACTGAGTATTGCAAATTCAGGCCAGGCTGATTCAAGTCCATTGATTGCTTTATCATTTGTTGTGGGTGCCTTTGCCTCTGCATTTGCTGGATTTTTAGGCATGAAAGTTGCAACCAAAGCAAATACTCGTACTACAAATGCTGCACGTACAAGCCTTGCTCAAGCATTAAATGTTGCATTCACTGGTGGTTCTGTAATGGGACTCAGTGTTGTTGGTTTAGGTGTACTTGGCTTGGGTGGTCTATTCATATTTTATTCATCTCACTTTGATAGCATGGATGTTACATTAAATGTATTATCTGGATTCTCATTAGGAGCTTCATCAATTGCATTGTTCGCACGTGTAGGTGGTGGTATTTATACTAAAGCTGCAGATGTAGGTGCTGATCTTGTGGGTAAAGTTGAAGCGGGAATTCCGGAAGATCATCCGTTAAATCCTGCAACGATTGCTGATAATGTAGGTGATAATGTGGGTGATGTTGCTGGTATGGGTGCTGACCTGTTTGAATCTTTTGTAGGCTCTATTATTGGTTCAATGGTATTGGGTGCTGTACTGGGCAATGAATTCGTATTGCTTCCTCTTTATATTGCTGCATCTGGAATCGTTGTTTCTATTATTGGGACATTCATGGTTTCAGTTAAAGAAGGTGGAGATCCACAAAAAGCATTGAACCGAGGGGAGTTTGGTAGCTCTGCAATTATGATTGCTGTTATTTACTTTTTAATTCAAGAAGTTCTACCTGCTGAATTTATTCAAGGCGGTGTAGCATTTACCAGCATGGGTGTTTTCTTCGCAACCGTTATTGGACTTCTTTCTGGTTTAGGAATTGGATTGATTACTGAGCATTATACAGGTACTGGAACTTCTCCCGTTTTATCGATTACCAAGCAATCATTAACTGGTCCTGCGACCAACATTATTGCAGGGTTAGCAATTGGTATGCAATCAACTGCAATTCCCACATTGATTATTGCAGCCGCAATTATGGGTGCTCATCATTTTGCGGGCCTTTATGGCATTGCTATGGCAGCCTTAGGGATGTTAGCTAATACAGGCATTCAACTAGCTGTTGATGCATACGGACCTATTTCTGATAATGCAGGTGGTATTGCTGAAATGGCTGAACTCCCTGCGGATGTTCGTGAAAAAACAGACAAACTTGATGCGGTTGGTAATACAACTGCAGCCATTGGTAAGGGTTTTGCAATTGGATCTGCAGCCCTAACTGCATTGGCATTGTTCGCCGCATTCATGGTAAAGAGTGGAATTAACAGTATTGACATTTCAAACCCAATGGTTATGGCAGGTTTATTTGTTGGTGGAATGTTACCATTCTTATTTTCTTCAATGGCAATGAGCGCTGTTGGACGTGCAGCCATGGCAATGATTGAAGAAGTTCGTCGTCAATTTAGAGATATTCCTGAATTGAAGGCAGCACTTGCAGTATTGGCTAAAGGTGCTTCTTCTACATGGTCAGATGATGACAAAGCCGTTTACGAATTAGGGTTAACAAAAGCAGACCATGGCCGTTGCGTAGAAATCTCTACTCAATCTGCCATTAAAGAAATGGTGCTTCCTGGAATTTTAGCTATCATTTCTCCTGTAATTGTTGGGTTCACATTTGGACCCGAAACATTAGGTGGACTACTTGCAGGGGTAACTGTGTGTGGTGTGCTTATGGCAATTTTCCAGTCTAATGCAGGTGGTGCTTGGGACAATGCAAAGAAAATGATTGAGGATGGCGTCACTGTAAATGGTGAAGCCATTGGGAAAGGGTCTGAAGCACATAAAGCAGCTGTTGTAGGCGACACAGTAGGTGATCCTTTTAAGGATACATCCGGTCCCTCGCTGAATATTTTAATTAAACTGATGTCAGTGGTTTCACTGGTCATCGCACCGCTGATTGCGTAAAAAATAAGGAGTTATTATGCGGTATTATGAAACACTCTATATTGTAAATCCGAATTTGGAAAATGAAGCCTTGGATATCACCATGGGCGAGATCGGAACTGAATTAGAGAAATCAAAATCAAAGATCATCAATCATCGTGTATGGGGAAAGAAGCGTCTTGCATATCAAATTGAGAATCAGAAATATGGTTCTTTTATCCTCCTGCAATTTGAAGGTGGCGAACAGGATCAAATGAACGAATTTAATACTTGGATGAAATTAAATAATTCCGTTCTTCGTCATATGACAGTTGCCTTAGATGAAAAGCCAGAAGTCTATGTAGAATTAGTGAAAGAAAAACCGGTTGAAAAAGAAGCGCCTAAAGGTACCGTAGAAGAAACACCTGCGAATGAAGCAGTGGTTGAAACTACTTCTGAAGAAACTGAAACTCAATCTGACGTTACTGAGGAAGAATCAACTGAAGAAACTGAAAC
>Ga0207990_1001843_pt1 | contig 10323 bp, 12 predicted proteins | sample ETNtaG_8_FD_185780 | JGI IMG/M metagenome (GOLD analysis project Ga0207990, IMG submission 185780) | Marine microbial and viral communities from oxygen minimum zone, Eastern Pacific Ocean - ETNP201406SV75 (SPAdes) (version 2) | ecosystem: Environmental > Aquatic > Marine > Oceanic ...
TGGCCTGGCTTGAGGCCAAGGCCTTGCATCAGCTCAGAGTGATCCGGATCCATCCCTTCGGGGCGAAAACATACTCGGACATCATCACCCAGCCACTGGGTGTTGAACACTTTCAGTTCGCGATCGTCAGCGAGGTTGCCCGACCAGTACGGCTCGTCTTGATGAAAAGGCGTCCGGAACTGCATGCCTGTAGTGCGAATGAAGACGGCATCAAAGAAGAAGTTAACCTTGCTGGTGTTAAGTGCCTGAGCGGCTGTTCTTGCGCTGGGTGAATTTTCTATAAATTCACGGTATTCCGGGGTTATTTGCCCTGCCTGGCTGTCATAAAAGCAGGTTCTCCCCTGTGCGTCGCGATTCCAGATCCGATGTCGCGGGGTGGGGTAGCGATATTCCTGTCCAACCCCCGTGCGAGCAGATCGATCCAGTCCGCACTGACGGCGTTACGTAGCAATATCACACCATCGGAATCGAACTTGGAAACCTGTTCAGGAGAAAGTGTGGACGATCGAGCCATGCCAAACTCTTTAAATGAAGATGTCGCGAGGTGGCAGGAAAAAATGTATTGAACACCAGAAGCGTTCAGTGGGCGGCGATTGTTGATCCGACTGTGACGCGATAAAACTCGGCAATCGATTAACGGGTCACAGCTCGCCGGTGCTGTACGCCTGAATGCTGAGGGCGTGAATTTCTTTTTTCATCAAATCTTCAACTGCGGCGTAAACAAGGCGATGCCGCGACAATGTATTGAGCCCCTCAAAAGTTTTGGAAACTACCGTTACCGCATAGTGTCCCCCGCCTCCCGCGGCGCCGGCATGGCCGACATGCAGGTGGCTCTGGTTTTCTATCTCTACGGATTCAGCGGGGAGACGACTTCGAAGTCGCTCCCTGATGTGGTCAATAGTTTGCATGTCAGGTTTTGTTGTCTTCACTGACAATGTGCCGCGAGACCAGCAGCATCTGAATAATACTGAAAGCCAGGGTCAGGCCGAGCAGGCCAAAGACCTTGAAGTTAACCCAAAAATCAGTTCGGATCTGGTCGTCCAGGTGTGTGCGAAAAAAGAAAGCGATATATAAATTCAGCGTACCCGAGACCAGGAAAAAGAGGCCCCAGGACAGGTTGACTTTTTTCCAGATCGGGGCCGGTAATGCCATCTGTTGACCAAGGAGGCGCTCCAGCACAGTGCGCTTTCCCAGAAACTGGCTCCCAAGCACAATCACGGCAAAAAGCCAGTTAACGATAGTGGGCTTCCATTTTATGAAAACATCGTCGCGAAAAATCAGGGTCATGCCGCCGAAAATAAGGATCACGAACAATGTGATCAGATGAGTGGTTTCAAAGCGCCGGTGCCGGAACCAGAACCAGATGACCTGACCTAAAGACGCAACGATCGCAACCGATGTGGCCGCATAAATGCCGTATAGCTTGTAGGTGCCGAAAAAGAGGATCAGCGGGAAAAAATCAAACAGCAGTTTCATGACAGGCTTGGTCGGTAAAATGGCCGGCAATTATAAGGCGAAGCGCGATGGGCGCTAGCGCAGCAAAAACAACTTTGCCCTGGCACTTATTGATGACTTGACTGGACGATTGGCAGTTGAGCGACGATTTCGCCTGAAAAAGGTTGGGTGTATCAAGGTCAGCCAGCCAGTCCGAGGGGCTTCCAGGGCGAATTTGGTGAGATTGGGCTAACGGCCAGATTTCAAAAAAGATTTGGTACCGAGGGTCGGACTCGAAACACGCATGTTAGTGAACTTTGATATTTTAAAAAGTCTATTCTTAAAGTACTTTCTTCCAACCCCTTCCAACCCCATCCAAGATCGATTGGTGTACATTGTTTTGCCTACACCATTGTGTTACGTACAGAGATCGAGTCTGCTGGCGGAACTTAACCGCGCTCCACTATTGGTAGCGGCCAAGCGTTTATAGCAGATTGTGGCAGGAAGGGGCATTAATGCTGCTTATACTCCACTCCACTCCACATATAATTCTACCGGCCCACGAAAAGTAATATTGGGCGCAAACTCCAGTTGTTGATTGGCTACCAGGCGTAAGTTCGGGATGCGACGGGTCAGGGCCTCCATGGCGATCCGCCCCTCCAGCCGTGCAAGGCGGGCGCCCAGGCAGAAGTGAATCCCGTGCCCGAAAGAGATGTGCTTGTTGACATTTTTTCGGTAGATATCTACCTCTGAGGGCTTATCAAATATTTCAGGCGCATGGTTGGCTGCTCCGATACTGACAAGCACCTGTGTGTCGGCAGGGATATCGATGCCCGCTATCTGTGTATCCCGGGTTGCGATACGGCGCCAACTGGTTTGCGGGGAGTCTGCCCTGAGTACCTCCTCAAGTGCGTTGGTAATCAGGCCCTGATCTTTACAAAGCGCCGACCACTGGTCCCGATTCGGGAGAATATTTAGCAAAGAGAGCGCAATGAAGTTGCTGACAATTTCGTGCCCGGCAAAGGACAAACCATATATTACAGATTCCACCTCGCGGTAGCTGAGGTCGTTCGGGTTTTCCTTATGCGCAGCAAGCAGCTCGGAAGTGAGATCATCAGCGGGGTTTTCCATGCGGCTGGCAACGAAGGCTCGACAATAGCGCCAGTACTTGAGCATGTTCTTGGCAATATCTACCTGCTCTTCATCGCTGGGCTTGCCCCAGGTAAAGCGCAGTCGATTAGAGGTCCAATCAATAAGTTGCGCGTCGTCCGCCTCAGGAAATCCTATAAAGCGGAAGATGATTTGGCCGGGTAGTGGGTGTGCAAGCGCGCTCACGAACTCTACCGGTCCGCCGCCTGCCAGCATATCGTCGATGAGTTTTTCACAGCCCTCGCGGATGTAGGGCTCGAGAATTTTCATGCGCCGTGCATTGAAACCATCCTGCGTATACTTGCGGATGCGGGTGTGGTCGGGCTGCTGCCGATTCGACATAACTGCCTGCGGGTTGTAGTCCTTAGCAGACAGAATGTTCTGCGCTGCCTCGCAAACGGGAAAAACAGGGTCCTGGACATTTTCTGAGGAGAAAACATTGGAATTTTTGAAGACTTCTATTACATCCTCGTGTCTGGTCAGAACCAGGTATCCCAGTTGTTCTGAGTAGAAAGCCGGTTGTTCCGCCTGGAAGCGCTCCAACTGAGGGTAGGGGTTATTGAGATATTCCGGATCGAATGGTGTGAAATCATGGTCAACAGGACACCCCGTGGGCCGGGTGGCTGGTGCTAAGTGGACTTTGTGATAGGCATCCTGGCTCATGCTTTTTCCTCTTGCTTGTGGAGTTTGGCTAGTAGCCGGCGTGGGGGGCTGTGGCCGCGGACCCGTTGGATTTTTTGAATCTGTCTTTTATCGCGCGCATACCCTGGGTCAGCACCAGTGTATCGACGCCTACCCCAACAAAGCTTGCGCCACCAGCAACATAGGTCTGAACGAGATCCGGGTCGAGACACAGAAGGCCTGCATGCTTGCCTGCTGCGCAGATACTCTCGAGACCGGAAGAGATGGCGGCAACCACTTCAGGGTGGCCAGCATCGCCGATATGTCCCATGGATGCGGACAGATCTGAGGGCCCGATAAAAACACCATCGACACCCTCGACCGCGAGAATAGCTTCCAGATTTTCCATCGCCGTAGCCGTTTCGACCTGCACTATCAGGCACAGCTCACCATTAGCCACCTGCACGTAGCCGGGAACCATGTTCCACTTCGCCGCCCTTGCCATCGACGTGCCAAGGCCACGCGTGCCCCCAGGGGGATAGCGTACCGCTGATACGATCGCCGCGGCTTGCTCAGCGGTATCGACCATGGGAATCAGCAGGCTTTGCACACCTATATCGAGCATCTTTTTCAGTAGAACCGGGTCGTCGCTGGCAGGTCGGACGATGGGAGCAACACCGTAGGGGGCCATGGCTTGTAAATGAGTCATAATATCTCGTAGCTCAAAAGGGCCGTGCTCGTGATCGATCAATAGCCAGTCGAACCCGGTGGCCGCAGCCATTTCTGCGATGCTGTTGTCGGGCAGGCTGAGCCAGAAACCGTATTGAGTGGTGTTGGTGGCAAGTGCAGCGCTGAATTTGTTCTTCTCCAGCTTCATGGTCAGTGTCCTGTGCTATACAAAATTGACTGTAATTTCGCCAAGAGGGCCATAATCGGCGCGTATATCGTCGCCGGCTTTGATCGTCACCGGGCGCGTAAAAGAACCCGATAAGAGTAATTGTCCAGGCTCCAGGCCAATACCATGGGGCGCGAAGCGTTTGCAGATCCAGGCGATGCCGTGGGCGGGGTGTCCCAGTACGCCGGCCGCGAGGCCTGTTTCCTCAATCACCTGGTTTTGGTAGAGCAGCGCGCCGGACCAGCGCAGATCTATTTCCCGTGGGGAAAAACGATTGTCACCGATAATGACTCCGGCGTTACCCGCATTGTCCGCTATGGTGTCAAATATCGTGCGGGTGTAGCCCGTTTCCGGGTCGGTACGCAGGCTGCGCGCCGCGATCAACTCCAGCGCAGGTACGACGTAGCCAGTAGCATCCAGCACCTGCTCGACCGTTACATCTTCACCGAACAGAGGCTTGTTGAGCACAAAGGCCAATTCCACTTCCAGTCGTGGATCGGTGTAATCCCCGGCCCTGATGGTATCGCCGCTGGCAAAGGTCATGTCATCCAGCAGCACACCATAATCCGGCGTATTGATATTCATGGCCGTTTGCATGGCGCGTGAGGTGAGACCAATCTTGTAGCCCAGCACCCTGGCGCCTTCGCTCAGTTTCCGATCGACCCAGTGCTTCTGTACGGCATAGGCATCGTCCATGTCCATGTTGTAGCTACGGCTAAGTGCAGGTATCTGGGAGCGAGCCTTCTCGGCATCGTAGAGGCGATCAGCCGCCGCCCGTATGTCTGATTCAGAAAGCATGCTTAATAGCTTTTCCTGTTGTACTTAACGTGTTCATCCAGTTCGCGCATCTCGAAGGAAATCGCGAGCGGCATCGAATCCAGCAGGGGCTTGAGGTGCTCGGTAAGAGTGTTGAATAGCAGCTCGCCACATTGCTGACGGATGCTATGCTCGCGGCCACCACCGACGCGCATACTCAGGTTGATAAAGCCTTTGGTGGGATCACCATCTGCCAGGTAAAACTCCTCGTAACGCTGGGCACGGCTGCGCATACCGGAGAGGGGGAATACACCCGTGCCTGCAGCGACGTGGTGCATTTTCGCCATCAGTCCCCTGAGATCGAGTGTTTCAGAGGGCAGGTTGGCCGAGTATTCGTAGATAAAGTGTGCCATTGTTCAGATCGGACCTCGCTATAAGGGAAAGACCGCATTGATCTGGCCGGTGCCAGAACTGCCAAAATAAGGTGTCAGCACCTCAGCCTTGCCCTGATATTTGTCCCAGCCCAGCGCACCGAGCAACATAGCCGTATCGTGCATGAAGCCCTCCCCATGACATTTGTCAGCGTACTCGGGCAATAGGGAGACAAAGGTTTCCCAGTCTCCGTCCTCCCACATGCGAACTATGTGGTGGTCGAAATCCTCCAGAAAGGGGCTCCAGACCTTGTGCAGGTAGTGTTCTGAAACGCCGTTCTGTGCAAATCGATGCGAGAGCGAGCCGGAGGCGAATATGGCCACGGTGCCATCGTAGTTCTCTTCAACAGCGGTGCGCAGCGCTGCACCCAGGGTGGCGCTGTCCTGTAAATCGTGGACTGTGCAAAGGGCGGAAATGGAAACCACCTTGAAGTGCCTGTCCTCATTCATATAGCGCATCGGTACCAGGGTCCCGTATTCCAGGGTCAGACTCGTGTCTGAGTGTGAGCGGGTATGGACGCCAGCCTCTGTCGCCGCCTCAGCGATGGCCTCGCCAAGGTCGGGATTGCCGTCATACTCGTAGGACATGTTCTTTATGAAGTGGGGCAACTCGTGGCTGGTATAGCTGCCTTGGAAATGTGCTGCATTATTGATGTGGTATCCGGAATTCACCAGCCAGTGGGTATCGAATATCACTATGGTATCTACCTCGAGTTCGCGGCAGCGGCGAGAAATTTCCCGGTGGCCGGCGATAGCCGCGTCGCGGCAACCCTTATGAGGCCCATCCATCTCCGATAAGTACATCGAAGGTACATGGGTGATTTTTGCGGCGAGAGCTAGTGTTCCCAAGTTATCTCCTCAGCGTCCCAGTACCGGGACACGGTGCGTGTCGTGGGCAATGCAAACGTTCTTGGTTTCCATGTAGAAATCGAAGCTGTAATCGCCACCATCGCGGCCAATACCACTCATTTTAGTACCACCGAAAGGAGAGGGCAGATTACGGTTGTTTTCAGAATTGACCCACAACATGCCAGCTTCGACCTGGTTGGCGATACGTAAGGCGCGCCCCACATCACTGGTCCAGATGTAGCCACTCAGGCCATAGGGGGTATCGTTGGCTATGGCCAGGGCTTCTTGTTCTGTATCAAAGCCAATAGCGGTCAGTACAGGGCCAAAGATTTCCTCCCGGGCAATGCGCATACTGTTGTCAGCATTGGTGAACAGGGTAGGGCTGACAAAATTGCCCGCCCCGAGGTCTTCACGGCGTGTGCCGCCCACCGCCACGGTAGCGCCACCTTCCCTGGCCGCATCCATATAACTCATCACCTTGTTAAAATGCCCGGTGTGAATAAGAGGACCCACCTCTGTTTCCGGGTCCAGGGAGTGTCCGACTCGAAGGGCTTTTACGCGTTCCTGCAATGCCGTAATAAACTTATCGGCAAGGCTGTTCTGAATTATCAGGCGCGAGCTGGATGTACAGCGCTGGCCATTCAGGCTATAGATCATGAAGACCACGGCGTCCAGAGCGCGCTCAAAATCTGCGTCATCGAAGACAATTACCGGGTTCTTTCCTCCCAGCTCGAAATGAATTCGTTTTAGGGTATCGGCGCCCTGGCGCATGATGTGACTGCCGGTGGCTGTTTCTCCAACCAACGCGATGGCTTTAACAGCGGGGTGCTCACTCAGCGCCTTTCCTGCCACCTCGCCAAAACCGTTGACAGTGTTCCATACTCCAGCTGGCAGGCCCGCTTCCTGACTAATCTCTGCCAGCAACATAGCGCTCAATGGCGACAGTTCCGCTGGTTTGTGCACCACCGTGCAGCCAGCCGCCAGCGCCGGCGCGATCTTCCAGGTGGACAGCATGAAGGGCGTATTCCAGGGGGTAATAATCCCAACAGGCCCTATCGGGCTGCGAATCGTGTAGTTGGTGTGCTCATCCTGGTGCAGAGCCAGACCGTTACGGGCTTCCGCTGCCTTATCGGCGAAGAAGCGAAAATTGGCAGCACCGCGTATGGCCGCTTGTTTCATAAAGCGGATTGGCTGACCGCAGTCCATACTCTCTACAAGGGCGATTTCTTCAGCACGGGCTTCAATCAGGTCGGCGAAGTGGTGAAGAAGCTTGCGGCGCGCAGGTCCCGGTAGCTCCCTCCATTCCTCAAAGGCATGCTTTGCAGCCATACAGGCCGTGTCCACATCTTCCACACTGCCTTCGACGATTTCGCCCAGCGGAGACTGATCATTCGGTGTGGTGTTTTCAAACGTTCGGCAACCAGCGGGCACGGTGACTTCACCATTGATGTAGTGACCGGTAATGTTTGACGAGAAACGCTTCAGGTATTTATTTGCCGCCTCGAGGTTGCTCTCAAATTCCCTCATAAAGATTCTCTCTATATATGTATAACACGTTAACTATATGTAAAAGGTAACACGTTAAGTATCGATGGGTCAATTGTTGAGATCCAAATTAATAGCGTTCTACTAGACATTTAACGTGGTAACCAATATGATTAACACGATAAGCAGTTTAAGACTCATTACTAGCTCCGATTTTCAGCCACGAGCTGTCAGCGCCAATTGTAGAAGGCAATCACGTATGCGGCTTATGTCATTTGAAACATCTTCTGGAGCATCCTGGGGTGTGGCCAGCGACGCTGGCGTTGTCGATCTGGGGGCACGCCGTGGAGGCACCTTGCTCGATGTTGTGCGAGCAGGGAATTTGCTCAGCACTGCCGAAGCAGTTGCCGGGATGGAGGCGGATTTCGACACAGACGACGTCACCTTTTTACCCCCGCTGCACGCGCCAGAAAAAATTGCCTGTATCGGTGTGAACTACGCCAACCGGAATGCCGAGTACAAGGACAACAGCGCCGACCCTGACTGGCCCAGCCTGTTCATGAGAACCATTGATTCCTTTACCGGCCACGGGCAGCCACTGTGGCGGCCACCTGAATCCCTGCAATTGGATTACGAGGGCGAGATCGTCATAGTCATCGGTAAACGCGGCCATCGAATTCCGCAAAGCGAGGCGCTGGATTACATTGGTGCGCTGACGATCATGAACGAGGGCACCTTGAGAGACTGGGTCCGCCACGCCAAGTTCAACGTAACACAGGGCAAAAACTTTGTGCATTCCGGCGGCCTTGGGCCCTGGATCGTGCCCAATGCAGGCCAGTTTGGTGACTTCGGCGCTATGACGATAACCACTCAGGTAAATGGAGAGCAGCGCCAGCACGACACCACGGCCAACCTGATGTTTCCCTTCAGCTATCTGATTCACTACCTGTCAACATTTTATATTCTCAAACCGGGTGATATTATTTCGACCGGCACACCGCTTGGAGCCGGTGCCCGCTTTGACCCGCCCAGGTACCTGGTACCCGGCGATGTCATTGAAGTAACGGTGCCCGGTGTCGGCACCCTAATTAATGGCGTAGAGGATGATCCTACCGTTGTCTAATGAACTGAGAGAATTTGATCGATCGTTACCCATGCGCCTGCTGCAGGCACGCGAGGCGGTGATGCGCAGTTTTCTACCTTCTCTGCGCGAACACGATCTGTCTGCACAGCAGTGGCGTGTGTTACGAGCACTGGTTGAGGTCGATAACAGGGATGCCAGTCAGATTGCGCAGCGCTGCGCCATACTGCTTCCCAGCCTATCCCGTATTCTGCAAAATCTTGATGGTCGCGGCCTGATCAGTCGCAAGACCTGCGATGAGGATCAGCGCCGTAGCCTGGTGTCTATCAGCAGAAAAGGAAAGCGCCTTGTCGACAAGATTGCACCTCTGTCCGAGGAGCGATATGACGATATAACCCGTCGTTTCGGAGAAGAAAACCTAGCTGCGCTATATGACTTGCTGGGGGAGTTGATCGACTGCATGGAAGATGAAGAGGGCGTCGGTTCAGCCTGAAAACTCAGGTTTGCTCGTCGATTAACGCGAGCGCGAGCCGGTTAGAGAAGTATCGAGAAGCCTGGAACCAATTCTGATTGCCGTACATTTTGAATTTAAGAGTAAAAAGCACTGCAATTACAGATATATTGGTACCGAGGGTCGGACTCGAACCGACACGGTGTTACCACCACCAGATTTTGAGTCTGGCGCGTCTACCAGTTTCGCCACCCCGGCATGATTGATTTATAAGGAGTTTTTTATTCTTAGGATGCCAGAAAATATTTGTTGCACCTTCCTTGCACTTCCAAAGAGAAAAAATCGATCTAATCACAACGGATTCTAGCACTAGCTCATATTCTGGAAACCACCCCCGAAGGATACAGTTTGTCTCCCGCCTCGAAAGACTCAGGCATTGGATTTAGTGCTATTGAGCCCCATGTATTATGTATAGGCAAACAATTCACCAGGAGTCTAATGAACCAGTTATCAGATTTACCCCTCCCGCTTTCTCCCCGCTTTCTCTCTGCCCTTAACTACGCCACCTCGCTACACGCTCGACAATTTCGCAAGGGCACCAAGATTCCCTATATCTCACACCTGTACAGTGTCGCCGCTCTTGTCATGGAAGCAGGTGGTACTGAGGCAGAAGTAACCGCTGCCCTGCTGCACGATGCGGTAGAAGATCAAGGCGGAGCTCCAATCCTTGCTCTGATACGCGATCAGTTTGGCGTCAAAGTAGCCGATATTGTTAATGGTTGTACCGATGACATACCGGAGGCCGACAAGCCCAAAAAACCCTGGCGGATACGCAAGGAAGCCTATATCGCCCACCTTGGCAAAGCCAGCTGCTCAGTGCGTCTGGTGAGTAATGCGGACAAACTGCACAACGCCCGCTGCATTCCTTGCGGGTCCCTTCCCTCAGATCTTGCTGCGGCCTCGCGAAGGTATGCCCTTCTGAGCGCTTCGATAGCCATATCGGGGTAATGGCCAAGGGTGATTCTGCGTCGGACGGCACCCGACAGATATAGATATTGGATTGCAATTCGACCGCTCGGATACACCCTGGCCCATAGACCTCTCTCTTCGAGGCCCACGTCATAACGCTTCTGCCTAACTTCCAGACCCTTGAGGGCCGCAACGGTCATTT
>Ga0207990_1001846_pt1 | contig 10309 bp, 10 predicted proteins | sample ETNtaG_8_FD_185780 | JGI IMG/M metagenome (GOLD analysis project Ga0207990, IMG submission 185780) | Marine microbial and viral communities from oxygen minimum zone, Eastern Pacific Ocean - ETNP201406SV75 (SPAdes) (version 2) | ecosystem: Environmental > Aquatic > Marine > Oceanic ...
GCAGGCAGCCTCGATGCGGTGCAGGTTGAGATGGTCGAAACCGTAGCGCAACACCGCCTGCATGGCGTCCGTCATGTACCCCTGTCCGGCATGGGGCTGGCCGATCCAGTAGCCCAGGCTCGAGGCCTGGACGATGCCGCGGCGCACGTTGTTGAAGGTGACGCCGCCGAGAAGTCTTCTGTTTTCTGCATGAAAGACAAAAAAGGCGTAGCCGCGGTCGTTGGTCCAGTCGCGGGCATAACCGCGCAAGCGGCGGCGCCACGCGGTGCGCGTGAGGACGTCGGGACCCCAGGTGGGCTCCCAGGGTTTGAGAAACTCACGCGAGTGCGAGCGCAGGGACAACCATTCCCGCCAGTCGCTTTCCACCGGCGGGCGCAGTACCACTTGGCCGTAAGCGAGGCGCACCGGCGGCATGGCGCCGATCTTGGGCTGCAGGAAGCGGACGATGGAAAAGGATGAACGGTGCACGGTCTTTTTTTCAGCCATGATCCCACCTGGAATATACCCGTCGCCGGCCACCACAAAAAGCAGCGGGCCACAAAGACTACAGAGACTACGGACGCTGTGAACTCAGTTTAGCAGAGTCGCCACGTCGCCGGGAAGGGAGGCCCCGCCCGGACCCAGCGTGACGAAGGTGGGAGCGGTGGAAAGCAGGCGCGTGGCCACCCGCGAGACGGCTTCGCGGTCCACGGCGTCAATGCGCGCGGTAATCTCGTCGAGGGGCAACGGACGGCCATAGACCAGCATCTGGCTGCCCAGCTGTTCGCAGCGCGAGGGCGCGCTTTCCCGGGACATGAGAAGGCCGGCCCGGGCCTGGGCGCGGGCACGGGAAAGTTCATCCCCGGTGACGCTCTCGCCCAGCCCCTTGATTTCTTCGCAGATCACGGGCAGCAGTTCGCTCCCTTTGTCGGCGGCGGCGCCAGCATAGACCCCAAGCATCCCGCTGTCGGTGTAAGAGGAGGTAAAGGAGGCGATGGTGTAGACCAGTCCCCGCTTCTCGCGCACCTCCTGGAACAGACGAGAGGACATACCGCCGCCCAATATCCCGGAAAACACCGCCAGCGCGTAGTAATCGGGATCCACGGCGGGAACCCCCTCGAAGCCTAGAACCAGGTGGAGCTGTTCGAGCAGCTTTTCGCTGCGCATATCGCCCCCAGCATAGCGTGCCGGTTCCACCGCCGGGGAGACTGCCGGGTTGAGGGAGTCGAAGGCCTCCGCCACCATCAGCGCGAAGATTTCGTGATCCACCTCGCCCGCCGCCACCACCACCATGCGGTCAGGCGCGTAGTTCTCGGCCATATAGGCGCCCAGGCTGTCCCGCGAAAAAGCACTCACAAGATGGGGCAGGCCGAGGATGGGGCGGCCCATGGCCTGGTCGGGATAGGCGCGGGACTGAAAATGATCGAAGATGAGGTCGTCGGGAGTGTCGTTGCATTGGCCGATTTCCTGGAGCACCACATGGCGTTCCAGTTCCAGTTCCGATTCGTCGAACACCGAGTTCTGGAGGATGTCGGCGAGAATATCCAGCGCCAGGGGCGTGTCCTCCTTCAGCACGCGGGCCACATAGACCGTATTCTCGCGCGAGGTATAGGCGTTGATATGGCCGCCCACGGCTTCTATTTCCTCGGCGATAGCGCGCGCCGAGCGCCGTTTGGTGCCCTTGAAGGCCATGTGTTCGAGAAGATGGGAGACGCCGTTGATTTCCGGTGTCTCGTTGCGGGTGCCCACGCCCACGAAAACCCCCAGCGACACCGAGTGCGCACTCTCCATGGCGTCGGTGGCCACCCGCAAGCCGTTATCGAACGTGGTGACGGTAACGGTCACGGGGCTTCCCCCGCGCCTTGGCCGCCTTCCTCTGTTTCTCCCCTATCGCTCCCGTTCATGGCGTCCATGATGGTGGCGTGTTCGCGCATATAAACGGCCACTATATCCACATCGGCGGGGAGCACGTCGAAGCGTTCGGGAAGATCCGCCAGACCGGCCAGCGATACCGGGGCCTGAGGACGCGTGCCACAAGCCTGTTCCACGGCCTCGGGGAATTTAGCCGGGTGCGCCGTGGCCAGCGCCACCACCGGGGTTTCTTCCGTGGCCTCCCCAAGCTGATGCGCGGCATGGACGCCGATGGCGCTGTGGGGATCAAGCAGGATGCCGGTTTTCTCGTGTTCCCGGGCGATGGCCGCCAGCGTACCTTCGTCATCGAGGCGGCAGGCGGCAAACAGTTCGCAGGCGCTGCGGAAGCATTTTGTTTCCAACGTCAGCCGCCCGCTTTTATGGAATTTGACCATGGCCGCCGCCACCCGTCTGCTGTCGCGGTCAAAGAGGTCGAACAGCAGGCGCTCAAAATTGCTGGAAACCTGGATATCCATGCTGGGGCTCAGGGAAGGCGTGACTTCATGGGTTTCCATGACCCCGGACTCGAAGAAGCGAGTGAGGATGTCGTTGCGATTGGAGCCGATGATGAGGCGCTTAACGGGAAGCCCCATGCAGCGCGCCACATAGCCCGCATAGACGTTGCCGAAATTACCCGTGGGCACGGCGAAGGAGACCTCTTTGTCCGGCGCGCCCAATTTCAGAGCCGCGAAAAAGTAATAGACGGTCTGGGCCATGATGCGCGCCCAGTTGATGGAATTGACCGCGGAGAGGCGCAGATCCTGGCGGAAGGCAGTGTCGTTGAACAGGGTCTTTACCAGGTCCTGGCAGTCATCGAAATCGCCCTCGATAGCGATATTGAAGACGTTGGGGGCAGTCACCGTAGTCATCTGGCGGCGCTGGACCTCCGATACCCGGCCCTTGGGATGGAGTATGAACACGTCCACTGAAGGGCAAGCCGCACAGCCAGCGATAGCCGCCGAGCCGGTATCGCCTGAGGTGGCGCCGAGAATGGTGACGCGCTCGCCCCGGCTTTCCAGAACGTGCTCGAAGAGCCGTCCCACCAGCTGCAGGGCGTAGTCCTTGAAGGCCATGGTGGGGCCGTGGAAAAGCTCCATCAAGTGAACGCCGCCACCGATATCGCGCAGTGGCGCGATGGGGTCGTGGTCGAAACCGGCATAGGACCTGGCTACTAGGCCGGCATAGGCGGCTTTGGGGATAGCCTTGCCGACGAATGGATGGGTCAGGTGCAGCGCCAGTTCCGCGTAGGAGAGCGACGCCATGTCCCGGAGCGCAGCGACGTCGAAGTGGGGCCAGCTTTCGGGTACGTAGAGGCCGCCGTCCCGGGCCAGCCCGGTCAGCAGCACCTCATCGAAGGAAAGCACCGGGGCCTCTCCCCGGCTGCTGATGTAGCGCACGTGGCCCCCTCTTAAAGCCCTGTGGATAAAACGGGGCCTAACCTATCCCGCGAGTGGAGGGCAAGCAAGCCAGGGTAGGTAAAAAGGCGGGAAAAGCTCAGTAATCAGGCGTTTTTAGACGTTTTCACCCTCACGGGTGGTGGAGTAGATGAGGTAGATCACCAACAGGACCAGGGCCAGGGAATACCAGGTAATAGCGTATTGCAGGTGGTCGTTGGGCAGGTCCACCTTGGACTGGCCGCCCATGGGAAAGCCGCCGGGATTGGGGGCGGCTCCGGCTTCTACGTACCAGCTGACGAGGGGATCGAGCCCGGCGTAGAAAGCCATGGCGGGCAAATCCACATAGAACCAGAAATTATCTTGCGGCACGTTGTCGGGGGTAAAGCGGCTCTTGCGGCCGGGGGCGCGGATCACACCTTCCAACAAAACCGGACCTTGAACTTGAGCCGCCGCGCGCGGCGCCGGGTCCTTGTAGTCCAAAGGCACCCAGCCACGGTCCACCAGAACCAGGCTGTTATCGGCGCGCTGGAGCGGGGTAAGCACGTGATAGCCCACATGGCCCATGAGCGAGCGGGCGCCAAGATACATCTCGCGGCCGTGGAGAAAAACGCCCTCGAGCCGCACCCGGTGGAACTCGAACTCGCCGATGGCGGCGGCGTCCGCATTGGCGGGGGGCGGGGCCACCACAGGCGCGGTAAAGCGGGACTGGCGGGTGGAAATCAGATCTTCCTTCCACAACAGGCGCTGTACCTGCCAGCTTCCCAGGAACAGCATGAAGGCCACCCCCAGCACCATGAACAGGGTGGGACCCGGTGCCGGGCGAAAGACGTAGCCGCGCAACCGGCCCGCCCCGCCTTGATCAGTACCGTCCTGGTCAGTGCGGTCTTTGTCAGCCATGATCGTTCTTTCCACCGTTTTCCTTGTGGCTTTCTCCGTAGTCTTCCGATCTGTGACGGAACTGCAGCGCCACCAGCGTCGCCTTGAGCCAGCGCGTGGCGAGAAGCGAGCCACCGAGAATAAGCGGCAGCAACACGGCCCAATGCACCCACAGCGGCGGTGCAAAGACAGCCTCCATCCACAGCGCCAGCCCCACGGCAATTCCACCCATGATCAGGGTGACGAAGGCGACTGCGCCGTCGCCGCTGTCCTCAGCGCTCAAATCAAGATTGCAGATCGTGCACCGGTCCGCGATCTTTAACAGGCCATCATAGAGCCTGCCCTTTCCGCAGCGGGGGCAGCGCATGGCTGCCCCCGTGAGGAAAGGTGATAGCGGTGGGGTCATCCCTTCATCCTACGCCCCCACCAAGACAGAATCCCGGACGCGGTTCAACGGACTCAGGCCGTGCCCGCCCACCAGTAGACACAGGTGAACAGGAACAGCCACACCACGTCCACGAAATGCCAGTACCAGGCGGCGGCCTCGAAGCCGAAGTGATGGTCGGGCTTGAAATGCCCTGCCATTCCGCGCAGGAAACAGATGATGAGAAAGATGGTGCCGACGATCACATGGGCACCATGAAAGCCGGTGGCCATGAAGAAAGTGGAGGGATAGATGCCTTCGGTGAAAGAAAAGCTAGCAATGTCGTATTCATGGACCTGAAGGCTGGTGAAAGTAAGCCCGAGGATGATGGTAAGCGCCAGACCGAGCAGGAAGTGCTTGCGGTTGTCCTCGCGCAGGGCATGGTGAGCCCAGGTCACGGTGACACCGGAACTGAGCAGGATAACGGTGTTGAGGAAGGGCACTCCCCAGGGATCGAAGAGCTTGCCTTCCATGTTCAGCGGCGGCCATACCCCGCCTAGGACCTCTTTGCGAGCAATCAGCTCGGGGCTGGCGGCGCCGGGATAGAGAGCTACATCGAAGAAGGCCCAGAACCAGGCCACGAAGAACATCACTTCCGAAGCGATGAACAGGGCCATGCCGTAGCGCAGGCCGATCTGGACAATGGGCGTGTGGTGGCCTTCCACCTCCCCTTCGCGAATGACGTCACGCCACCAGGCGGCGGCCGTCAATACCAGCAGGAGGGCACCAACATAGAAAAGGGCATTGCCCTCGCCATGCATGAAACTGATGAAACCAAAGGCTACAACCAGCGCCGACACGCCGGCGGCGAAAGGCCATGGGCTGGGATCAACCAGATGATACGGATGTTTTGCGGAACTCATTCTTCTTACTCTCTTTTGCTAATAAAAATAAAAAACAACGTCTCTTACCCCCCGTGAGAATCCCCCAGCAGGGCGGTGGTTTCTTCCTCCCCGTTCTCGGCGCGGAGGAAGGTATAGGAAAGGGTAATAGTCTTGACTTCACCCATGTTGGTGTCGTCCATGATCGCCGGATCCACAAAAAAGCTCACCGGCATGTCCACCTGTTGCCCCGGGGTCAGGGTCTGTTCGGTGAAGCAAAAACAGTCGATCTTGTTGAAATACTTGCCTACCTTGAGCGGAGTCACGTTGAACACGGCGCTGCCGGTGATGGGCGCAGCAGAAAGGTTGCGCGCGGTGAAAAAGGCCAGCCCCGATTCCCCCACCTTGATCTCCACCGAGGGCTGGGCCGGGGCAAAACGCCACGGCAGGGTGGGAGAAACGCTGGAATCAAAGCGCACCGTCATCATCCTATCGGCTACCGCGCCGGGCGCGGCAGCCGCCTGTTGCGTGGTGCCACCAAAACCGGTGACCTGGCAGAAGATGCGGTAGAGCGGCACGGAAGCGTAGGCCAGTCCCACCATACCGAACACCACCGCCGCGAGGACACTCAAGGTCTTGCGGTTGCGGCGGCGCAGTTCCTCCCCGCGAGCGGGCGTGGCGGTCATGGTCTAGTGCCCCCCCATGCGAACGATGGTGATGAAATAAAACAGTGCCACAAGGGCGAGCAGCACCCCGCCCAGGGCCAGGTTACGGCTGCGCTGGCGCTTGTGCGGGTCGTCCATGCCGTTGGCGTTCCTGGTCATGACGTCATCCATGTGGCGGTGGAGGCATCGGCCAGCATGGCCGCAAACAGGGCAAACAGATAAAGGATGGAATAGCTGAACATGGCCTTGGCGGCGGCGTCCGTCGCCGTGACCCAGAGCCGCAGCGCTAACCCCAGGAAAATCATACCCAGAACCAGCGCCGCCGATGCGTAAGCAATTCCCGTCACGCCCAGCCAGAACGGGGCCAGGGTCAGGGGGACCAGAACCGCCGTGTAGAGGAGGACTAGCTTGCGGGTTTCCCGCGCCCCGGCCACCACCGGCATCATGGGTACGCCGACGCGGGCGTAATCGTCGCAACGGTAGAGTGAAAGCGCCCAGAAATGGGGTGGCGTCCACATGAAGATAATGACGAACAGGGCAAGCGAGGCCGGCGACACGTCGCCGCTTACCGCCGCCCAGCCGATCATGGGCGGGAACGCCCCCGACGCACCGCCGATGACGATGTTCTGTGGCGTTCGGCGTTTCAGCCAGATGGTGTAGACGAACACGTAGAAACAGATGGCGAGCACCAGCAGCGCGGCGGCCACGTAGTTCACCGCCAGCCCCATCACCGTCACCGCCGCCACCGCCAGCACCACACCAAAGCCCAGGGCGTCCGCCGGGTTCATGCGGCCCGCCGGCAACGGACGGTTGCGGGTACGGTTCATGCCGGCGTCCATATCGCGGTCGTACCACATATTGATGGCGCCCGACGCCCCCGCCGCCACCGCGATACACAAGATAGCCACTGTCGCCAGCAGGGGATGGAGATGACCCGGGGCCAGCATCACGCCAGCGAAGCCTGTAAACACCACCAGCGACATCACCCGCGGTTTCAGCAGAGCGATGAAGTCCACCACCCGGGGGCCGTCGCCAAGGACAGCCCCCGAAGAGACTGAAGACATGTCAATGGAGGCAGAAGACATTTATGTCCTCCATCTGTTAAGCATAATTTCCACCCGTCCGAAAAACTACACCTTCGGTAGTTCTTCGTAAGTATGGAAGGGTGGCGGCGAAGAGAGCTTCCATTCCAGGGTGTCGGCGCCCTCGCCCCACGGATTCTCCGCCACCCGCTCACCCGACGTAAACGTCTTGTAGACGATATAGAGGAAGAGAATCATGCCCAGGGCCGAGACGTATGACCCGTAAGTGGAAATCTCGTTCCAGCCGGTAAAGGCATCCGGGTAGTCGGGAATACGCCGCGGCATTCCGGAAAGCCCCAAGAAGTGCATGGGGAAGAAGGTCGCCAGCACGCCGATGAACATGATCCAGAACTGGAGCTTGGCCAGGCTTTCCGGATACTGGTGCCCCGACATCTTGCCAATCCAGTAATAGAAACCGGCGAACAGGGCAAACAGGGCACCCATGGACATGGTGAAGTGGAAATGGCCCACAACGTAATAGGTGTCGTGGAGCGCGATGTCGGCGCCGGCATTAGCCAGCACCACACCGGTCACGCCACCCAGCGTAAACAGAAAGATCATCCCCAGCGAGAACAGCATGGGCGTGGGGAAGGTCAGAGACCCACCCCACATGGTGGCGATCCAGCTGAAGATCTTGATCCCCGTAGGCACCGCGATAACCATGGTGGCGGCCACGAAATAGGCCCGCGTATCCACGTCCATACCCACCGTATACATATGGTGGGCCCAAACGATGAAGCCGACGAAGCCAATAGCGACCATGGCGTAGACCATGCCGAGATAGCCGAAGATAGGCTTGCGCGAAAAGGTGGAGATGACCTGGCTAACGATGCCGAAACCCGGAATTATCAGGATATAAACCTCCGGGTGACCGAAGAACCAGAACAGGTGCTGCCACAGGAGAGGATCGCCGCCGCCTTCGGGGGAATAGAAGGTGGTGCCGAAGTTACGGTCGGTGAGCAGCATGGTGATGGCGCCCGCCAGAACCGGCAATGAGAGCAGCAACAGGAACGCCGTTACCAGAACCGCCCACACAAACAGCGGCATCTTGTGCAGGGTCATGCCCGGCGCGCGCATGTTGAAGATGGTGGTGATGAAGTTGGTGGCGCCCAGGATCGAACCTGCACCGGCAAGGTGCAGCGCGAAAATGGCGAAATCGACGGCCGGGCCTTGCGAACCCGTGGTCGAAAGCGGCGCATAGACGGTCCAGCCCGTGCCTGCGCCCGGCCCCGTACCGCCCGGCACGAAGAGCGAGAACAGCAGCGACACGAAGCCGGCAACGGTCAGCCAGAAGCTGACGTTGTTCATGCGCGGGAAGGCCATGTCGGGCGCGCCGATCATCAGCGGCACGAACCAGTTGCCGAAGCCGCCGATCATGGCGGGCATGACCATGAAGAAGACCATGATCAGGCCGTGGGCGGTGATGAACACGTTCCACATGTGCAGCGAGGTATCGAAGTCCGACGTGCCGCCCATGAATTCGGCCCACCACTGCAGATACTGGATGCCGGGCTCGGCCAGTTCCAGACGCATGATGCCCGAAATCGCACCACCCACGATCCCCGCGATAATCGCGAAAATCAGGTAGAGCGTCCCGATGTCCTTGTGGTTGGTGGACATGAACCACCGCGCGAAGAACCCGGGCACATGATGGTCGTCATGCGCATGGTCTTCGGTGTGGGCCTGGAAGCTGTCGGCGGTGGTAGCCATCGTGCTATACTCTCGAGCTAAACGTAAATCTTAGACGGTCGGGGCTGCGCCGGCACCGGCGGCACCGGGAACCGCGCTTTCGGGTTCCTGCAGGGGCGCGGCGGCCGGATCGGCTGCGATACCGGTATCGGCAGCGCCTGCGATCGTCCCGCCCTGGGCAAGCACCCATGCGTTGTACTGGTCCATCGGCAGCGCCTCGACCGCGATCGGCATGTAACCGTGACGCGCGCCGCAAAGCTCCGAACACTGGCCGTAATAGACGCCGGGTTCGTCGATCTGGAGAATCTTCTCGTTCAGGCGACCGGGAATGGCGTCGAGCTTGAACCACAGGCTGGGCACGGCGAACGAGTGGATCACGTCGGCAGCGGTCGTCTGGAAACGGATCGGGACACCCGCCGGCACGACCATGCGATTGTCGACCGCGAGCTGGTGCGGTTCGCCCCGCGCAGCGGCCTCTTCCTCGGTCAGCATGTTCGAGACGACTTCGAAATCGCCATTGTCGGGATAAGCGTAGCCCCAGTACCACTGGTAACCGATCGCCTTGACGGTGATCGCATCCTTCGGCGGCGACTGGTATTGTGCACTCAGCAGGCCGATCGACGGCACGGCGATACCCAGCAGGATCAGCGCGGGAACCACGGTCCAGATAACTTCGATCGTGGTGTTGTGGCTGGTCTTCGACGGCACCGGATTGGCGCGCTTGTTGAAGCGCAGGATGACGTAGACGAACAGCGCCAGCACGAAGAGGCTGATCAGCGCCATGACCCAGACGAGGCCGATATGCAGCGCATTGGCCTGCTGGCCGATGGGCGAGAACTGGTCCTGCACATCGATGCCCGCAGCCACCGGCATGCCCTTGCCTTCGGTCGGCTTCATCGGGACGTAGGCGCTCGAACCGGCGGCCACGTCTTCGTTCGAGGCATCGGCAGCCACGGCCGGATCGACAGCTTCGAGCTGTGCGGTAGCCGCATCCTGCGCGATTGCGCCCGGTGCGCCGAAGGCCAGCGTAGCGGCCATGGCCAGGCTGGCTGCGATCCGTTGGAACCCGTTGAGGGAGCCGAGAATTTTCATCGTCTTGGCACTCTTTCGTGTCGTGTCTCGATACGGGCCCGCCGGCGCAGTCAAATCCCGCCTGCATGGCGGAAACGCCCTCGTTTTGGGCCCGATTGCGCCCGCCTATAGGCAGGGAATGCAGATGCCTCAAGCGGGTGGCCGATAAAAATGTGCAACCAGCTTTGCCTCTTGCGCAATCGGGCGCGAGGCGCTTTGGACCGATGCATCATGACCGAAGAAGAAATCCTCCACGAATTCCGCGCCAGCGAAGCCCTGCTCGAAGGCCATTTCAAACTGTCGAGCGGGAGGCACAGCGGCCACTATCTGCAATGCGCACGCGTGCTGATGAACCCCGATCGCGCCGGGCGGCTGGCGTTTGCGCTGGCGCAGA
>Ga0207990_1001857_pt1 | contig 10243 bp, 10 predicted proteins | sample ETNtaG_8_FD_185780 | JGI IMG/M metagenome (GOLD analysis project Ga0207990, IMG submission 185780) | Marine microbial and viral communities from oxygen minimum zone, Eastern Pacific Ocean - ETNP201406SV75 (SPAdes) (version 2) | ecosystem: Environmental > Aquatic > Marine > Oceanic ...
CGGGATTCGAACCCGCGTCACAGGGTTGGAAACCCCGAATACTAACCAGGCTATACTATGACCGCATAGGTTGCAAATTTTTTTGCTTACATAAAAATGGTTTTTTCGTATTCATAAAGAATTCTAGCAGCCACAATGTGTGATTCCAATGATTTTTGGTTTATACTAAATACCTGATCAATCGTATTTTTTACCTCCTCAGAAAAGTGGCCTTTTTGGAATCCTCCTATTATAATGCATGAATCATCGTCTAGTGTCTGCGCAACCTTTTGATATGAACTCATTTCACCTAAACGAGATAAGCCAACTATACTTTTTGGGTTAATCTTTTTAATCAATTCTGAAAATCTCATATTCACTATCTCAAGTAAGATGTTTCCTTCCGATTCTATCCTTTTTTCTGAAAATAATTGTTCTATCAATCCCACAAATCTATGATAGGATTTTGGTAGTCGAACATTATCATTAATTTTTATTATTTCATTATTTATAGTGTGAATGTAAATAGAGATCTTTTTTTCAAAATATAGTGGTATGCTACAAGCCTCTAGCAAACTAGAATGAACAATATCTGGTCTGCCTCTTTTATTTTCGTTTTCAATTCCTTTCATTGCAGCGTAGTGCCAAGAATTATCAAGTAATATTTCTGATGGTGCTTTACCAAGTTTTTTACTGTGGGATATAACAGATGGATGGTTTTGAATTTTTTTTGGTACAGTCTCCAGTGATGATTCAGCTAGTATGAATGATATCTTTTTCATTAAATTACAAGTTCAAAAAGTTGTATGCTAACCTGATGTACATCCAGTATAACCACAGTCAATGCAAATATTGCATCCTTCGGCAAAAATAAGCTTGTTCTTACATACAGGACACAAAGTTTCTTCTTTTTCTTCTTCCTGAACGGATTGTGTTGGTCTTTGTATCTCCTCTAACTTAACGGCTGATAATGCATTATCAATTTGAGATTTGACATATGCGTTTTTAATGTTGGTTGAAATATAGTTTTTAACAAAATCGCTTGGAGTTACATCGAATCTTTTTTCTGAATTTTCACCTGTCATATGCAAGACTTGTTTATGCCTTGAACCATCTCTATATACTGTGATCCCTTTCAACCCTAATTCATGTGAGAACAGATACGCAGCCTTAACATCCTCAACAGATACATCATTAGGCATATTGATTGTCTTAGCAATTGCATTTGATATCCAATCTTGCCATACAGATTGTGCCATAATATGATCAGACCAGTGTATGTCCATTGCTGTCACAAAGATATTTTGAATCCAGTCAGGAATTTCAGGAATGCCTTTGACAGAACCATAATTATCTGCGATTTTGGCAAGTAGTTCATCACTGTACAGATTATTCTCTTTTAGTACGTCTTTGAAAATTTTATTCGTATAAAAGAATCTGCCTACTGTAACTCTTTTTTCAAAAACTAATGCAAAGTTTGGTTCCATGCCGTTAGAACAATCAGCCAACATAGATAAAGTTCCAGTAGGAGCTACAGTTGTAGTTAAAACATTTCTAATTCCATATTTTTGAATTTTTGCTATAAGAGCATCCCAATCATAGGATTGTTCTTCTTTTGGTTTTTCATAATATCCTGAAACAGGTATCTTGCCTTCTGGGTATTCAGTACTTGAACACAATACAAACTTGCCCCTACTTTTTGCAAGTGCTACACTTTCTTCCATAGAATAATATGTTAATGCTTCAGCTAATTTCAATTGAAAGTCGTATCCTTCTTTTGAATTGTATGGAATGCGTAATTTGTATAATAGATCTGCTACTCCCATAACACCTAATCCTATACGTCGAGATTCTTTTGATGCCTTATCAATTTCTGGTATAGGGTATAGATTCACATCTATTATGTTATCCAAATATCTCGTGGTTTTTCTAACAGTTTCTTCATATCTTTGCCAGTCAAATTCATACTGTCCATCAGCAGTCCTCTTTACAAGATTTGCCAAGTTTATTGATCCTAAGTTACAAGATTCGTATGGATAGAGACTTTGTTCACCACATGGATTAGTTGCACGAAGAAGTTTACCACGTGCTTTTGCAAACACATTATTTTTGTTTATATTATCAAAGAAAATCAGACCTGGTTCTGCACTCTTCCATGCTGACTGTGCTATCAAATCAATCAAGTGATGTGCATTTATCTCTCTTGCTGGTGAGTTGTCTCTTGGACAACGTAGTGTATATTTTCCATCATCAGAATTTACAAGTGTATCCCAAAAGTCCTTCCAAACACCAACGCTAACATTAAAGTTTTCTAAGACCCCAGGTTCTGTTTTATTTGTAATAAATTTCTCAATATCTGGATGCCAAACTTCCATGATTCCCATGTTTGCACCTCTTCTTTTTCCTCCCTGTTTTACTACTTCAGTTACACTATTGATAATATTCATAAAAGAAACTGGGCCAGATGCGACACCAGATGTAGATGCTACAATTTCTCCCTCTTCACGAAGATTAGAATAATTTATTCCTACGCCTCCACCAGACTTGAATATCAAGGCAGCATCAGAAGTTGATTTCATTATGCCTGCCATATCATCAGGCATGTCCAAAACGAAACAAGCAGACAACTGACCGAGTCTACCACCTGCATTCATCATAGTTGGTGAATTTGGCAAAAAGTCCTGAGATACCATTAATTCATAATATTCTGATATCTTGTCAGCATATCTATCTAGTTTTTTGGAAGCCAGCCTTGTTAATAATTCCTTAAATGAAACCTTCATCTTTCCTTGGTTTGCTAGATCAGCATAACAGTTTATCAGACATCTAAAATGCCATTTATTGAGATAGTACGTACCAATCTTAAATTTATAGTGAAAATCATCTAGTTTTTTCAGATATTCTATTGCTTCATCTGTATTTTGTGATATGTTACCTTCTATAGTAAACAATTCATTGTCTCTTAGCATATCAGAAATCGCAACCAAAACTGCAACTCTTTCAAATAATTCTGATGGGTTTTCGTTAATTTCATTTTTGTTATCACGTAAAAGATAACGAGATGCTAACACTCTCAAGCAATTAATATCAAATGATTTTGATACAGCATCAAGATTTTTAGTATTTAAAAGCTTCATCTTTTCTTCTCGAATTTTTCTGCGTTCATGACGATATAGAATATAACCTTTAGCGATATCACTATGACCTTGATCGATTAGTGTGGATTCAACCAAGTCTTGAATAGATTCTACACTAGGAGGGTTAGTTGCTGAAAATCCATGCTCTACTAGTTTTTCTAAAACACCATTGGAAAGTTTGGTTGCAATCTCCTTATCTGGATTATTGGTTGCTGAAAATGCTTTATGTATAGCAATTAGTATTTTATCTCTGTTAAAGTTTGAAATTGATCCATCTCTCTTACGAACTTGAGCGATAGAATTCTCTATTTGCGATTTTGTTTCCTCCACAAGTCTCCCCTATAAGACCAATAATTGATATAGCATATAACTTCTGTGGCAAAAAAGAATTATCTAAAATGAGGTATAAGCTTAACTTTTCTAACAACGATCTAAAATTTCATAATAATATTTCTAGCGATCTATTGAAATGATAGAATAGAATGAATCATAAATCTAGATAATATATGATGATTTACAAGTTGGGCATTTATCTACTAATGTCTGATCTTTCAGACCACAGTTTCCACATAGAGGTACTCTCATAATTAATTTAAATGAATTAGTTAGGTTAGATACCTTCTCAATATTCTTCTTAATTTCAGTTATTTTGGAGCCATTTGGAATTTTCACCTGTGTAAATAAACCACCGTTGAGAGTTTTTGCCATACGGTTACATTCAACAATTTGAGGGCTTTTGATAGTAAGATCTGTCAGAGTACTTGCATCTATAACAACTCCTTCTGTATAAGTCTCATTCTCAGTAATTTTGAGTATGGAGTTTTTGCCATATTTTTCTTCATCTAGAGAAATAAACCTACCAGAACCATCACTTTTAGTCATGGTTACTAACACATCTGTACCAAGTTCTTTAGCTTTCTTTAATGCAATATCTACTGATGTTTCGACCACTTTGTTTAAAATTTCATGTCCTTGTTTATCATCCTTGAACCCAAGTATGCCAAACACAGCATCACGTAAACCCACTAAATTGATAACTAAAGATGTTGAACATCTTTGCATATACTGTGTGTTATTGGCAAGAATTGGATTCATACCTAACCTAACAAGTTCAGAGATATTTTTTTTACGTAAATTCATAGATACTAATGCAGGTTTCATTAATAATGCAAGTCTTGCTCTGAAATAAGTTTCATCTTTGTTTGATTCAAATGCAAGTCGTGGTAAGTTAATTGATAGTGAGCCTAAATGTAGAGTTGAAGAACCTGTACTTTTTAATCTAGTAACACCGTTTTGTGATATGTTATGTTTTGCAAATATTATTTCTCCTCCAAGAGAAATGATTTCAGCTAGTATGTTTGACACATCAGTAATCTTTCCTTTTTCATAATTGATAACAAGACCTATCCTTGGACGAGGTGTGAGCTCCACATATGTCTTATAGGCAGAAAGTACAACGTTTACGATTTTTTGTTCGACACCGAGTGGTAGTATAAATGATACAATTGTAGGAGTTTTATTGAATTTGAATGCTGTTGAAGACATAATAAATGAATTAACAAGTTTTTCTTCTAATTCAGATAAGTTCTTGGAATATTTTGATAGTAATGAAACTAAACCATCCATAATTACCTCCTGAGAAGCCTCTTTAGCAATTAATGATATTATCATGGATAGTGCAGAAGATAGATTACTCAATGTTTTGATAGATGTAAGTTTGCTAACACTCAGAGCTTTTCCCTTCAGATCAATACCATCTTCGATTAATTCTTTTATGTTGATGAAAATACTATCTGGTAATAACGACCATAATCCTGGACGTGTAATATGAAGATCACCTGATAGATGTGAATCAGCTATATCTTTTGGAAGTGTATTTGTAAGAAGATATTCAGCAAAGACAGTTTGACCTGTATTAAATAATAAACTCTCTATACCACTATCTAGATTTTCTGCATTTGAAATTGTTTCCTGAACCTCAAATGCGGGAAGTCCAACTCGTGCAAGTTTATGTCTATATTCTTCGTAACCATGCTCCAAAAGCACTGAATTAACCAATTCACGAATAAGTGAACCAGTTAAGTATGCAGTTTGGTATTTGTAGATACGATTCTCTACTTCTTCAGTTATTTTTTGTGCAAGTTCTAATGGTAAACTTCCTTCACGTACTAATGATTGAATTATTTTATGAGAGTTGAATTCTTCAATAGAATCATGTGAAGTTCTTACATACATTTTACCACTTTCAATAATTGATCTTTCTTCGATCTGTCTTGCTAGACTTAATACAAGTTTACCCAGATTTGTAATTGTATATCTTCTCTCTGATTTATTTAATGCTACAAGTGATTGCCTTAATAATTTCCTTAAATGGTAAGCAAATTTACCACTTTCTTTTTTTGACTTGAATCCTGCCAGTGATTTGAGTTCAGAGTAAGTAAGCGGTCCTTTTGAGTTTAAGATTCGTAATATATCAATTCGGTTTGGGCTTGCCATAACAGAAAATATCATTCGTACACGTTTTGAACTGGATTGAAGTGCTCCGGTTTCTGATGGTTCGTCTAAATCATCAGCATCAAGATCTGCTCCATCTAACTCATCATCTAAATCAGCGTTTAGATCTAGCTCATCTTCTAATGCTATACTCTCTTTACTCCCCAATATGTAATAAAATAAATTCGAGTAATTAAGACTTATTGCTCATATGGTGTACGAATTATTTTTTTTCTATATCTAATGAAAATTCACTAGTTGAAAGTTTCTGTCCACATGAAGGACATTTATTATTGTAATGCTTTAGAACATCTTTAATTGATTTTAACATTTGCAATGTAGAAATATTTTCTCCACATTTTCCACATTTAATATCAACGGACATACAAAAAAATTAATTTCGTCATGTATTAGTTTTTTTAAACATTTTATTCCATCCTAGACTAAATTCTGTTTATCTTTTTTCAAGTACTAATCCACGTTTATCAAAATCTATTATTTTGACTGCTGTACCAATCGGAAGATCTGCTGGCTTACCAATATTAGCCAAAAAACCAGATATATTCAAATTATGACCTTCAATTTTCATAACTGCCCATGCGTATGGTGAAAAAGTTTCAAAGCCTGAGGGTGGAACTGTCATAATAGTATAAGTCACAATTACACCATTACCGTCCAATATGGTATTTTCAAATTCCCTTTTTCCACAGTTTTCGCAGTAATACACGGTTACCAAATTCAAGTCATTACAATTCTTACATTTACGAGCTAGAATCTTACCCTGTTTTGCATTTGCAATAAATTCATCTTTTATTGTCAATTTACACACTTTGAAATATATGAACCGCACAACTAGCGCCAGTTGCACCAAAATTCTGAGTTAAGCCAATCTTTGCGTCATTTACGGTTCGTTCACCTGCGTTTCCTGTTAATTGATCATAAACTTCAACAATTTGACCTACACCTGTTGCACCTATTGGATGACCTTTTGATTTAAGACCGCCTGATGGGTTAATTGGTAGTTGACCGTTTAATTTAGTTACACCATTACGAACTGCATCTATTCCTTTACCTTTTTCAAAGAAACCAAGATCCTCAGTGTCAACAACTTCCGCTATAGTAAAACAATCATGAACTTCAGCAAAATCAATATCCTTTGATGTGATATTAGCCATTTTGTAAGCAGCATCTGCTGCAATCTTTGTACTTGGTATAGTAGTAATATGATCTCTCCCTTGCAGTGCTGCAGGTGATCCACCCCTACCTGAACCAATAACTTCAACATAATCACCACCTTGCTGCTTTGCAAATTTCTCACTACAAATTATAACTGCACTTGCACCATCAGAAAATGGACAGCAATCATAAAGTTTTAGTGGGCTTGCAACTACAGCAGAATTCATTACATCATCAATAGTAATTTTTTTTCTTAAATGCGCTTTAGGATTTAAAAATCCGTTTTCGTGATTCTTAACAGCTACTGCTGCAAAATCTTCCTCAGATGCATTAAACTCTGTAATATAAGCTCGAGCCATAGATGCAAATAAGCCAGGGAATGAGACACCTGACTGACCTTCATAAAAAAAATCTGAGCAATATGAAAAATATGTGGTTGTCCATTCTGTTCCTGTATGTGTAACTTTTTCAACTCCAGTTACTAACACTACATCATAAAATCCAGCAGCAACATTTGCGTAAGCTTCTCTGAATGATACAGAACCACTACCACAAGCTGATTCAATAGACAGTGATGGTTTGTCTGATATTCCTAGGTTACTCATTATTACAGGTCCAAGATGTACTTGTTTATCAGCAACACCAAAAACATTAGAAATGTAACCAGATTTAATTTCCTTTGATTCTATTCCAGCACTTTCAATTGCACTCACTGATGCTTGAAGTGTGATATCAGTTATACTATCTTCTAATTTACCGTATTTGGTACTTCCAGCACCTAAAACACATACTTTTTCCACAAAAAATTCTGACCTGTTCCCTATAAAAATTCTTCAAAAAATTTCATAAGGGTAGATCAATTTAATAACATATGAAAAAAAGAATTCAATCTTTTCCATTAACAAAAACGAAAAAATCTATTAATGCGACCAAGCCTACAAAGAAAAAAATAAAAATTTTAAAAAATGAATTAAAGCAATATTTAGATTCTAATGGTTACATCTCTTATTCTACAAAAAAGAAAAAATATGTTATTTTAGGCACAAATTCTCCAAAGAATGGAATTGTTGATTGCCCACAATGTGGGATAGGTCAATTGATGATTATAAAATCACCAATAACTAAGAAGAGGTTTATTGGTTGCTCTAATTATAATAATGGATGTACTGCATCATCTCCACTTTTGCAAAAAGCTATACTACGAGTAATTAAGGCAAAATGTCAGTTATGCAAATGGCCTATTGTGGTTTTCAGATATGCTAAAAACCAGAACTGGAAAAGACAGTGCTCAAATATAGAATGTAAATCAAGAAAAACTAAAATCAGTGTATAAATCTGTTCTACGATTTTTCAATAATGGTAATTTTTTTCTAATTTTCTGTATAACTGCAGAAGAGATGTTTACGTATCCCAATCCTTGTCGTTTTTTCATATCCAGAATGATTTTACCATAGGGATCAACCACTAAACTTCTTGCTGAATATATATTTCCAAGATGGTTTGGAGCAATAATATAACATCCATTTTCAACAGCACGAGATTTATTTAATGTAAACCAATGTTCCTCTTTCATTGGACCCTTAACCCAAGCAGAAGGCACAACTAGTATTTCACTACCAGATGATGCCAATATTCTAGATAGTTCTGGAAATCTTAGATCATAACATATCATCATTCCTAATTTTCCAACTGAAGTTTTTGTTGTTGAAGGAAGAGTTTTTCCTGCCGACAGTTTTGACGATTCCTTGAATCCAAGCGCATCAAAAAGGTGTATTTTTCTATACTTGGCAGAAATTTTTCCATTTTTATTTATTATGAACGAAGTATCAAAAACTCTATCTTTTTTTCTGCTTTTTTCATACATAGTTCCAATTACAATTATGGAATTCTTCCTTGCGCATTCTCTTATAGTTGATACAAATTTACCATTAATTGTTTCAGCTTGCCGTGCAACTTGTTTTGCAGATTGTGTTCTTGGTGTATAAAACATCATGTACTCTGGAAATGCACAAAGATCTGCATGGTTTTTTGCTGCCTGTTTAATATAATCTAAAATCTTTGGAAGGTTTTTTGCTTTATCAGTTGAAGCCTTGAATTGTACTATAGCAACTTTAGACATATGTTTCATAATATTGATCAAAATAAAAAGATAGTTAGAGTTGGCTTCCTGCTACAAACCAATTCTCTTTTGGATTCTCATCGAATACTACAATCACATGTTCCTCCTTTGTTTTTAGAACTTCAACTGCAGATTTTGTAATAGACTTTGCAAAATCATTTTTTTGCTGTTGAGTTCTGCCTGGATACATTGATACAGTTATCAGTGGCATGAAGATTTTTTTGTAATCTACAATTTATGTTGATGCTATTTGTAATCTTCCCTATAGCCATAACGTGTACCATACATAGACGCTGACCCGCGAGATTTTTTGTAGATATATCCAACAGCAAGTCCTAGTACGAAGCCACCAATGTGGGCAAGATAAGCAACTCCGCCTCCTGCAACGCCAAAACCACCTATGAAAAATGGTAACAAATTTTGAAAAATCAACCAAAATGGAAGAAAATACATAGCCTTGATGCGAAGCATTCTCCAGAAAAATCCCAACATCAAAAATGTCTTAACTCTTGCATGTGGAAATATTACAAGGTAAGCTCCTAGTACTCCAGATATTGCTCCCGACGCACCGACTGCTGGGATACCTGTAGATGTATCACCCATGATGTGAATCAAGCCAGCACCTATCCCCCATAATAGATAGATGCCTAGATATTTTACGCGTCCAAACTTTGCTTCAATGTTGTCACCAAAGATCCAAAGAAACAACATGTTTCCACCAAGATGCATCAAACCTCCATGCATGAAAATAGATGATAATAATGTAATCTCTGAAATTGCAGGACAGTTAATGATATTAATTCCTGTATCAATACCACTTATTTGTCCGGTAATACAACCAGGTACCGCGCCCCAATTCAAGAACATATTCATTGCTTGACGATTACTAAATTCAAAAAATTGTCCAGTTACAGCTACTTCAAAAAGGAAAACAATCACGTTGATGGCGATTAAAGCATATGTTAGTTTTGGTTTGAATCCTGGTGGATGAGGATTTTCATCCCCTATTGGTAACATATCTGATTATCTCACACAGTATATCAATAATAATATTTCATAAAACGTTATTACGAAATTGTCATAATTCCGTTTGAGATAAGCCATTGAATGCCAGATACAAACGAACTGTCATCTATCTGTCCATCTGCCCACCATCCTGCGTTATTTTTGATCCATCCGGGAATTACATCATCAGATCCTGCTCCCTGCTCTGTTGGTGGTATCGTCATAATTCCGTTTGAGATAAGCCACTGAAGTCCTGATACGAACGAACCGTCATCTATCTGTCCATCTGCCCACCATCCTGCGTTATTTTTGATCCATTCAGGTATGGAGGATT
>Ga0207990_1001860_pt1 | contig 10235 bp, 6 predicted proteins | sample ETNtaG_8_FD_185780 | JGI IMG/M metagenome (GOLD analysis project Ga0207990, IMG submission 185780) | Marine microbial and viral communities from oxygen minimum zone, Eastern Pacific Ocean - ETNP201406SV75 (SPAdes) (version 2) | ecosystem: Environmental > Aquatic > Marine > Oceanic ...
AAAAATAGAGAGTATTTGCAAGCATTTCTCAATAGAATTGAACTTTTTTTCAGTAACTTCAGCATTCATGATAAATTCATAATATGAAAAATGATTATTATATAGTGAATATATTTTTCAATCTAGTGTTAATATCTGTAATATGCAATTTATTTGGATTAACTACATATATTAGGAGGAATAAAAATGAACAGAAAAGAACAAATCAAATTATTAGAGTCTGAATGGCAAGACAACCCCCGCTGGAAAGACGTAAAAAGAAGCTATTCAGCTGAAGATGTGGTGAGATTGCGTGGCTCAGTTCAACCAGAATATACCTATGCACGCCAAGGCGCTGAAAAACTATGGCGCCTAATTAATGGTTCATCAAACAAAGGCTACGTAAATTGTATGGGCGCTATCACAGCTGGCCAAGCGATGCAGCAAGCAAAAGCCGGGATTGAAGCGATATATCTCTCTGGCTGGCAGGTAGCAGCAGACGGCAATACCTCTGAAACGATGTATCCTGACCAGTCACTATACGCGTACGACTCAGTCCCGACTATGGTGCGCAGAATCAACAATACATTTAAAAGGGCTGATGAAATCCAATGGTCTCGAGGCATAGAAAATGACGACAAAGATTTTATAGATTATTTTCTTCCAATCGTTGCTGACGCCGAAGCCGGATTTGGTGGAGTCTTAAATTCATTCGAACTAATGAAAAATATGATTGTCAATGGCGCTGCAGGTGCTCACTTCGAAGACCAATTGGCAGCGGTAAAAAAGTGCGGCCATATGGGAGGCAAGGTATTAGTACCAACACAAGAGGCTGTTCAAAAACTTATTTCTGCTCGTCTGGCTGCAGATGTAATGGACGTCCCTACAGTGTTATTGGCAAGAACAGATGCTGAAGCAGCAAACCTTCTGACTTCTGACGTGGATTCATATGACGCTCCGTTTGTAACCGGTGAGAGGACATCAGAAGGTTTTTTTGTGGTAAAGAATGGCCTAGAACAGTCAATATCTCGTGGTTTGGCTTATGCTCCATATGCAGATTTAGTTTGGTGTGAAACTGGCAAACCTGATTTAGGTTTTGCCCGTGAATTTGCTGAGGCGATATTAAAAGAGAATCCTAGTCAATTATTGGCATACAACTGCTCACCTTCATTCAACTGGAAGAAAAATCTGACTGACAGCGAAATCAGCACATTTCAAGAAAAAATTGCCGATATGGGCTATAAGTACCAATTTATCACTTTAGCCGGTATCCATAATATGTGGTATAACATGTTTGATTTGGCGTATGACTATGCCAAAGGCGAGGGAATGAAGCACTATGTGAGTAAAGTTCAGGAGCCTGAATTTGCCGCCTCCAAGAAGGGCTATACTTTTGCTTCGCATCAACAAGAAGTAGGCGCGGGATATTTTGATGATGTAACTACAGTCATACAGGGTGGCAAATCATCTGTCACCGCACTGTCTGGATCAACCGAGGAAGAGCAATTCTGATTGATAGAAGCCCAAGATCAATTTAATCTTACAAATTATGACTATTTTTCATTAATTATTTTGATTATGCCAAACAAGAACTTAGATTCAATCGCATTCGTTATTGCCAAAAAGATCTTGGGTGGATTCGATCAGCACTATCTAAACATGCATAAAGCATCGATTGAGGCAAAACGATGCTTTGAAAAAATGGAATGGGAAAAAATAGAAAGTGATTCAAAACTAAGAATACACTTCTATGACAAGCAAGTTAGAAGGTTTTGTAAAATTCTAAAAAATGAGTTAATTAAAGAATTTAATGACGGGAAAGTAGATTCAATAGACGAAACGGCGAGTTTAGGGAAATTCAACTCCAAGTTTTGGAAAAGCACTAAGCTGCGCTATGTAGAGCAAATAACGGGTCATAATCAACCCGAGCTAGCTGAAACTTTCTACAACTCAGTTTTTTGTCGGCTGTATGCTAGACGATTCTACAACAACCAATATATCTTTACGAAGCCATGTGTTTCGCTCAATTATATAGATATGGATGATCCGGTGATTGAGAGTTTTTTTATTGAACCTGGTAAGTTAAAAAAAACCTTTGTCCAAATTCTAAAAAGTTTTTCATTTAACTGTAATTTTGGAAACCTCAAGCGTGATGCGAGCCGTCTGGAAGAGCAATTTTATCAACAGGTTGGCAGGTTAACTAATGATGTCTTTGAAATTCAAGTCATTAACACACCCTTTATTAGAGGAAAAGGCGCCTATATTGTCGGTCAAATCGTCTCACAAATTGATGCTGACCAGCCCATACTAATAGCGCTCCTTAATGATCAGAAAAATAAACTCTATGTAGACACGTTACTTACTGATGTAAACAGCATTTCAGTGATTTTTGATTTCTCCAGATCATACTTCTTTATCACCACAAACTACCCTTCTGCCATTGTCGAATATTTAAAAGATTTGCTTCCTAGTAAAACTAGGGCTGTCTTATACAGCTCCTTGGGGTTCCATAAACATGGAAAAACTTTGCTATATAGGCATTTTTTAAAATACTCCAACATAACCAATGAAAAATTGTCAATTGCCCCAGGCATTAAGGGATTGGTTATGTCCGTTTTTACCTTTCCTATGTTTCCATACGTCTTTAAGGTAATAAATGACCATTTTGTGCCGCCCAAAATGGGTACTAAAGAAATGGTTAAGGAGAAATACTTCTTTGTGAAAAATCATATTAGAGTGGGCAGACTTGCTGATACTTGGGAATTTTCTAATGTAGCATTCCCGATAAAAGATATTGATGAAAAGTTGTTGCAAGAATTAGAGAGCAAGACTGCATCTAATGTTGAAATAGAAGGAGACCTGCTAATCATCAAGCATATGTACATTGAAAACAAAATGACTCCACTTAATCTCTATCTAGAAGTAGCCACTAAAGAGCAGCAGCAGCACATTATTAATGATTACGGTAGAGCTATAGACGAACTGATTAATGCAGACATCTTTCCAGGGGATATGTTGACAAAAAATTTTGGTGTTACCCGTCAAAACCGCGTTGTTTTTTATGACTACGACGAGATAACTCGCATGAGCAAACCGGTTTTCAAGAAAATTCCAGAGCCTCAAACGCATGAGGAAGAGATGGCTTCTGAGCCATGGTATTACGTAGCTCCAGATGATGTTTTTCCAGAAGAATTTAAATACTTTATGTTGCCAAATAAACATATGAAAGATACCTTCAATGAAAACTATCAAAAGCTTTTGGATGCAGACTACTGGATGTCTATTCAAGAAAAGATTAATAAAGGTGGCGTGATGGATTATTTTCCTTATGGCTTAGAAAGAAGAATGGCCACAATCTATGGAGATTAAGATGAACTATAAAACTTGCGATATATCGGATCAATTTCATCCACAGGTTCAGTATTTAGAGCCAAAATATCTTTCCTATGGTGCAAAAGAAAACTTTTCAGGAAAAATTGTTACAGTTAAGTGTTTTGAGGATAACTCGTTAGTTCGTGAAGCTTTAAGCTTGAGTGGAAGAAATTCAGTTTTAGTGGTCGATGCCGGCGCCTCTATGAATTGTGCTATGTTGGGAGACCGGCTTGCCTCGATGGCAATAAGCAATCAGTGGGAAGGCATTTTAATCAACGGATTGATTAGAGATTCCGAGCAAATAAATCAGATGGAGATTGGTGTTCGCGCACTAGGCGTTCATCCACTTAAAAGCGTCAAAAGAGGTATCGGTGAAACTAACTTAGTGCTGAACTTTTCCGGAGTAAACTTTATCCCAGATGAGTACCTATATGCGGACGAAGACGGAGTTGTTATCGTTAAAGAAAGGGTGGAATTATGAAAAGGATTAATCGCATCGTTGAAAACTTGAATATTGATCATAATTTTTATGATTTTATTGATAAAGAGGTATGTAATGGTTTGGAAGTTACATGCCAAGATTTCTTTAGTTCACTATCGGAAATCTTGCATGAGCTAGAAAAAGAGAATCTTGAGCTACTAAACAAGAGAGATTTATTGCAAGCCAAAATTGATAGTTGGTTTCGCCAAAATGGCAATAATACAGATCCGATTACCTACAAAAATTTTCTCAAGGATATTGGCTATATTGTTCCTGAAGTGACTGACTTTTCAATTGAAGTCGATAATGTTGATGATGAAATCGCAAAAATTGCAGGTCCACAATTAGTTGTTCCAGTAACGAGTGAGAGATTTGTTCTTAACGCCATTAATGCGCGCTGGGGCAGCTTGTTTGATTGTCTCTATGGCACTAATGTAATACCCAATCGAGGGAGTATGGCAACTTCATTTGTCCATAATCTACATCGTGTTAACAAAACAGCTGAACTTGCTTGTGATTTTTTGGACAAGGTTGCGCCATTAAAAGGAGCTTCGTACAGGCAGATTATTAGGCGAGTCCAATACACTGGAGCGTTAATTTTTAAATTGAATAATGGCGAAACAGCCACTCTAGTTAACCCTGAGCAATTTATCGGTATCGGTGAATCAGGAAATGTGCTACTGGAAAATAATAATCTCCATATTGAAATAGTCGGAGATCAAAAAAGTAGTTATCATAAAAGCGGTATTTTTGACGTTATTTTAGAGTCTGCTGTCACTACAATTGTTGATTTTGAAGACTCAGTTGCAACCGTAAGCGTTGCCGAAAAAATTCAAGCCTATCGTAACTATCTAAAGTTAATGAAAAAAGAGCTAAGCGCTACCTTTACAAAAGATGGTGAAACAGTTTCTCGAGTATTAAATCCTGACAAAAAATACCAAGACATTAATGGTGATAGTTTTGTTTTGTCTGCTGCCAGTTTAATTTTAGCTCGAAATGTTGGTATCCATATGATGACAGAATTAGTTACAAATTCTGACGGTAAAGAAATACCTGAGGGAATCTTAGATGCTATGGTTACATCACTGATTGCTTTGCATGACATTAAAACTAAATTCAACTCAAAAAAAGGCAGCATCTACATTGTTAAACCGAAACTTCATGGTCCTGAAGAGGTCTCATTTACGGTCAAACTATTTTCGTTAATAGAAAAGGCACTTAAATTAAAAGAGAACACTATAAAGATTGGAGTAATGGATGAAGAGAGACGCACAAGCGTAAATCTAAAGGCCTGTATAGAGGCAGCAAAAAAAAGAATTATCTTTATCAATACCGGATTCCTTGATAGAACCGGCGACGAAATACACACATCAATGTTGGCTGGAGCTATGAGACCTAAAAACCTTATCAAGGAAGAGAGCTGGTACGATGCCTACGAAAAAAATAATGTCAACATTGCATTGAAGTGTGATTTTTTTAAGAAAGCCCAAATAGGTAAAGGGATGTGGCCTCAACCTGACAAGATGAGAGAAATGCTAGACACCAAGATGGATCATTTAGAGGCAGGAGCTAGCTGTTCCTGGGTCCCCTCCCCTACTGCTGCAACTTTGCATTCAACGCACTACCATCTTTTTAACGTTTTCGAGTGTCAAGAAAATCTTCTATCAAACAAGCTTGTAACAAATCAAGATGACTTATTAAAGTTACCGCTATTAAAGTCAACTGAAAAACTTTCAGAAGAAGAAATTATTAATGAGATCAATAACAATGCACAAGGAATTTTAGGTTATGTTGTTAGATGGATTAATCATGGCGTAGGATGCTCCAAAGTACAAGATATTAATCATATCGGGTTGATGGAGGATCGAGCAACCCTGAGAATATCTTCGCAGCATTTGGCAAACTGGCTGCATCATAAAGTTTGCTCCTCTGAACAAGTAAACCAGGCATTTCGCGATATGGCTTTGATTGTCGATCAGCAAAACGCAAGAGATCCGCATTATATAAATATGGCGCCAGACTATAACGGTCTAGCCTTCCAGGCATCCTTGGCGCTAGTTTTTGAAGGGAAAGAACAACCAAACGGCTATACTGAAGATGTATTAGTTCGTTTTAGACGTAAATTCCTAAAATTAGACTAACTTATTAAGTCTCTATAGGCAGGAATTATTGTAAACCCGCCTATAGTTCGGTTTGCTTGTTTTTATCTGTGTAGGGGGTTGTAGCCATAATCCTTGTATTTGTCTAAAAATCGCACAGGTTTACTTAAGGCATCCTTTCTGAAGGGGTCGCCTAACTCTCTTGTACACATAATTTCAATGATGGTGGTTTTTTTATCGTTCATCTGCATATCAATAGCTTTTTTTAGTGCAGGACCAACATCTTCGAGTTTGTCTACCATAATACCTTCAGCACCCATAGAGTTAGCGATCTTCACGAAGTCTTGATCGGTAAGCTCGGCAGCAACAAAACGTCTATCATAAAAATCAACCTGATTTTTCTTTTCCGCCCCCCAGTGGCAATTATGGAAAACAACAGCCGTTACAGGGATGTCGTGACGAACGCAAGTCATAGTCTCTACCATGCTCATAGCCCATGCGCCATCACCAGCATAAGAGATTGCAGGCCTATGTGGTGCTGCGGCCTTAGCCCCAATGATTGTAGGGAAGGCATAGCCACAATTACCCCAACTCATAGCAGCAAAGAAGCTGCGAGGTTTTTCAAAACGTAAATAACTATTTGCTACAGAGTTAATGTTACCAATATCAGTTGAAACCATCACATCTTCAGGCATTGCTTTTTCTAACTCTCTAAGTACTTGTCGTGGATGCAACCAGCCCTCTTCCGCGTCTTTAATCATATCCATGCTATACGGGTCTGTTTCATGGATCCATTCGTCAAGTTCCTTTTCCCAATCTGATTTTTCTGCGGCAATTTTATTAGCTCTCTCAGTTTTAGATGAATCGCAAGCTAAACTTGCATTTGATAGTTTTGAAGTTAGAGCTTCAGCAACAGCTTTTGCATCTCCACATATACCTACAGTAATAGGTTTAACTAAGCCCAACATTTTGTGATCAGCATCTATTTGGATAATTTTAGCTTCCTTTGGCCAATAATCCATATTGTGTTGAGGTAGCGTACCAAATGGCCCTAGACGTGTACCAAGTGCTATAACCACGTCTGCCTGTGAGATTAACTTCATTGCCGCCTTTGAGCCTTGATAGCCTAATGGGCCACACCATAATTCATGACTGGCAGGAAATGAGTCGTTATGGAGATAACTATTTACTACCGGAGCTCCTAAACGTTCAGCCAAAGCCTTGCATTCCTCAACAGCGCCAGCCATAACTACACCGCCACCCGAAACAATAACTGGGAATTTAGCTTCGGCAATCAAGTTAGTAGCTTCATTTAAAGTTTCCTCACCACCAGTTCCACGGTCGATTCGTCGTGGCTCTGGAATAGTAAATTCACCATCCGCATAAAAATAGTCTCGAGGGATATTCAGTTGCGCTGGCGCCATTTCACTCATAGCTCTATCGAAGCAACGTCCAGTAAATTCTGCCATCCTCATTGGGTTGACTACATGACCTTGGTACTTTGTAAATTCTTGAAACATTGGCAGCTGATTAGTCTCTTGAAAGCCTCCAAGACCAATACCACCAGTTCCTGCCTCAGGAGTAATAATAACTACCGGACTATGTGCCCAGTAAGCTGCAGCAATAGCAGTGACGCAATTAGAAATTCCGGGACCATTCTGTCCTATACAAACTCCATGTCTTCCACTCACGCGTGAATATCCGTCAGCCATATGTGCTGCGCCTTGTTCATGGACAACAGGAATTAAGCGAATACCGGCAGGTTCAAATATGTCCATGGCATCCATAAAGGCTGAACCCATAATTCCAAATATATCCTTAACGCCATTTGCAGCCATTGTTTCAACAAAGGCCTCGCTTGCGGTCATTCTTGCCATTATTTTTCTCCTATTAACATTTAATTATTCAAAGCATCCAGTGCAGAAACATACTCGTAGCCCAAATCCTGTGCCACCTCAAGGCATGTAATTTTGCCAGAGTGCACGTTCAGGCCTGCTCTCAGGTGCTCATCATCCAAAAGCGCTTGAGTGACGCCTTTGTTGGCAATGTCAAGGGCAAAGGGCAGGGTCACATTATTAAGTGCGTAGGTTGATGTTTTCGGAACACCGCCTGGCATATTCGCGACACAGTAATGGACAACATCGTCAACTATGTAAGTTGGCTCTGCATGCGTTGTCGCTTTCGAAGTTTCGAAGCAGCCACCTTGATCGATAGCAACATCGACAACTACCGAACCTGGCTTCATTGCCTTAATCATCTCTCTAGTCACAAGCTTTGGTGCTTCCGCTCCAGGAATCAGCACGCCACCTATCACCAGGTCAGCTTCCAAGACATGCTCCTCGACAGAGCTTTGGGTTGAGAAAACAGTATTCGTGCTACGGCCGAATTGCTGCCAATGTTTTTCTAAAATATCAGGGTTATTGTCAAGCACCCAAACGTCAGCCCCCATTCCAACGGCCATATGCGCAGAATGAGCTCCGACAACTCCGCCGCCTAGAATAACGACCTTCAATGGATCGACCCCTGGAACTCCTCCGAGCAATGCGCCCATGCCGCCATTGGGATGCTCTAAGAAGTGTGCACCCGCTTGGATTGCCATTCTACCAGCCACTTTAGACATTGGGGCCAACAGGGGCAAGCCACCGCGTGGAGAGGTAACCGTTTCATAAGCAATGCATATGGCGCCACTTTCAACCAGGCCTTTTGTTTGCTCAGGATCGGGAGCAAGGTGGAGGTAGGTATAAAGGATTTGCCCTTCTTTGAGCATAGCGATCTCGCTGGCTTGAGGCTCTTTGACTTTGACTATCATTTCAGCGGCCTCGAAGATTCCTGTAGCTGTGGAAATGATCTCAGCGCCACAGGCAGTGTATTCATCATCGCTTGCGCCGATGCCTGCACCGGCATTCGTCTGAACCAATACCTTATGGCCGTTGCTAACGAATTCTTTGACACTTCTTGGTGTCAGTCCAACCCTGTATTCATGGTTCTTGATTTCTTTAGGTACTCCAATTATCATCTTAATTTTCCTCAATATATTTTAAATAAAAAAACTATAATCCATCATACTTACATAAGAATCAACTTAAGTTTAATTAAATTGTCACAAAATTGATTCTTTAATTCATCTGAATTCAGGAGTAATTTCCTTTAATTCGTCTGAATTCCAGAATAAAAAACACGGCACTAATATTTCGCTTGGACACTAATGTTGATTAATTTGTTTCGTTTGCTTCAATGGCGTTATCAACAGCCTCGACTATTAGATCTATTTCATTTTTCGTGCAAATGAAAGCGGGGCTAAACAACAACACATTATTGTTGGTTTCAAAACATCTATTAGTTCTTCCAATCATTACTTTATTTTTTAAGCAATGGCCAGCAATAGACATTGCAACAGTTTCATCTACTGGCTCTCTAGTCTGCCTATCTTTAACAAGCTCCAAGCCATAAAACAAGCCCTTTCCGCGAACCTCACCGATGACTTGGTGTTTTTCCTCAAGTTCATGCAATTTGCCTTTCAAATAATCGCCAACACTATTTATATTTTCAAGCAGATTTTCCCTTCTAATAATATTTAAAGTTTCCAGGGCAGCAGCAGGGCCTGCCGTACATCCACCGAATGTAGATATGTCTCTGAAATAACTATCAGGATTAGCTGGCTCTTCTTTAAACATTTCAAAAACTCTTTCAGTGGTAACCGTCACTGATATCGCAGCATAACCGGCCGCTAAGCCTTTGGCTGTAGTTACTATGTCGGGCTGCACGTCATAATTTTGATAACCGAACCATTTTCCTGTCCTTCCAAGCCCACAAACTACTTCGTCAATATGAAGCAAGACATCATACTTCTTGCATATAGATTCAATAATCGGATAATATTCCGGCACCGGTGGAATTACTCCGCCGCCAGCGGTAATAGACTCCAATACAACCGATCCAACAGTGTCAGGATTTTCTCTTTTTATAATATCTTCTAGGGCATGTGCACACTCGATATTGCATTCACCATATTTATTGCCAAATGGGCAGCGATAGCAACAGCAATTCGGCATTTCGATAAAACCAGGCGCAAATGGACCATACTGTTTTGTCCTTTGAATCTGACCAGAAGAGCTCATAGCGCCAATCGTAGTACCATGATAATCACGGTCGCGATAAATAATTTTATGTTTTTTCCCTTTGTTATGAAAATGAGCAAGTTGTCGAACTATTTTGTAGCCTTTTTCATTCGCTTCAGATCCTGAATTTGAATAATAAACACGATCAAAACCAGGCATGATTGAAGTCAATTCATGGGCATATTG
>Ga0207990_1001862_pt1 | contig 10232 bp, 11 predicted proteins | sample ETNtaG_8_FD_185780 | JGI IMG/M metagenome (GOLD analysis project Ga0207990, IMG submission 185780) | Marine microbial and viral communities from oxygen minimum zone, Eastern Pacific Ocean - ETNP201406SV75 (SPAdes) (version 2) | ecosystem: Environmental > Aquatic > Marine > Oceanic ...
AGAAATAGAAAAAACACCAGTTTCATTTGGCGCTGTCCAAGTAGCAGTATTACCATCGCCAATAATAGTCCCAAGGGTACAATCCCAGGTATAAACAAAAGAATTATCTTCTTCATCATGAGCATTACAGGTGAGTAGAACAGTACCGCCAATTGATGTAGTTTCAGGTTCAGCGGTCAAACTGGTTATGACAGGTGCATTATTTCCGCAACTCCAAAAAGCAAACCCAATAAAAAGTAGTAATGGTATAATTCGATTATTCACTCATAAATCTACAAATGATTCCGCAAACAAAAAACTCAACGAATGTATAAAAAATAATATCTAAAGATTTAGTTAGACTTATCTTTAATTACGACTTATCCTATTCCAATTAAACCAAAAAAGATCATTAAAATCTTTCATTTTCTAACTGGTAAGCAAATTTCATTGCCGAATATACTCTTTTCTCTCCGAGCCTTTTGTTGACCCTGTTTAAAATAGTCTTATAATTTGGATATTTATTCCAAAAATTTCTTTTTGAGAATATTTCAACACTATCGACAGAAATATTGAAATTATAATCAGGATTTATTTTTGTAATAATTTCAATTTCATCTAATTCTTCTATACTATTAATTAGATAATCAGTTAATAATTCAGCATGTTTTGAAGAATGTTTTTTCCCACCAATTTGTATTAATACTTCACATTTTGTATTCATGGTCTTTCTTAAATTACTATAAGATTTTTGGAATAAGCATTCCCGTCTGTTTTTTATATTCTGCCCACTCGGGATGGCGAGACATAGACGCTTCTTTCTGAAGGATGTTAACCAGAAAAACTCCAATCCAGACCCAAGCTAAAATGGCCCATGGTATCCAATGTTGTACTATCAAAGCATAAGAAGCATAAAGCATGATCTCTCCCAGATAATTTGGATGGCGAATATATTTGAAAAGCCCTTCGCGGATAAGTCCGCGGTGGTATTTCAAGGTGAAATATTTCTGGGAGTCAGCACTCATCATAATGACCACACCCATGGTGTGTAGCGATATTGCAGTGGCTAAAACAGTTACACTTGCCATTTTCTGGTCAGGCCCAAGTATGTCAGAAATTAGCAGAAAGGGAAAAACCCAGTATGGACCCAAAACTAACACAAATGCCATCAGTCCGCCGCCAAGGGTCACTTTCTTCTCCCATTTTTTGTCAGGAAATGCAAAATGCTTCAGCATCCAGCAGAAACCATACATCCCATGCAGAGCCAGATACACATTTGCTGATAGAGAAAAATTCTGATAATAATTCATCAATAAAAGTATAAAGAAAAAGGTACCCGTCTTTTGGAAATTTATCACCCAGGCCAGCTTAAGTATTTGGGGTCCGCCTAAAAATCTTTCTGTAATGTATGTAGAAAAACGGGCCCAATGATACCATAAGGGTTTATTTGTTTGTTGATCACTCATATTACCATCCTTTTATATAATTACTACAATTTGAATTAATGAAATGGGCATAATTATTGAACCAAAATATTATCGATTTCAGCAAGGGCTTTATCTATATCTGACATGGAATTATAAAGATGAGGCGAAAAACGGATTGAATCACCCCTGCGGGAAACAAAAACCCCCGCCCGTTTAAGACTTTGGATTATTTTATTGGACCCAATATTTTCAAAGTGTGCCCTTACGATGGAAGATCGACTCTTATCTTCCAAAGGTGATGTGATTACCGCACCGCGGGTTTGAAGTCCTTCAATCAAACGGTCTGCTAATTGGCGGTTATGTTGAAAAATATTTTCAACCCCAACATCATTAAGAAAATTGATTGCTCTAGTCAGTCCTACAGCACATCCGAATGCCATGGTACTGAATTCGAACTTTTGAGCCGTTTGCGGATAGTCGATCCGGCTGGCATCCAAATCCCACATATTCTTATGACTGCGAAAACCCACCAGCCCCGGTTCCAATTTTGTCTGGAGGTGAGGAGCAAGATACATGAAAGCCGCACCGAATGGTCCACACAGCCATTTATAGGCTCCACTGATTAACGCATCTACGGGGCATGCCTGAACGTCAATAGGTATGGCTCCGGCAGACTGAGTGGCATCCACAACCAAAAGTGCACCATGATTATGAGCCGCCTCCGCTAATAGATGCAGATCAAAGGTTTGACCATTACCATATTCTACATGAGAAATACAAACAACTGCTGTATGCTGATCAATCAAGGTAATAATTTCATTTATGTGTATGAAATTGTCTTTTTCTTTTGCCAGCCTTATTTCACAGCCCGTGGAGCTGGCCACACGTTGCCAGGGATACACTGTACTGGGGAAAACTATTTCCGTGCTGACAACATTTTGATCCTTACTTGGCGATATAGCCCAGGCCAGTGAACAGAGTAGTTCCGTGGCACTTGACCCAGCAGCAATGTCTTCTGGGACAGCATTGATCAATCGTGAAGCAACCTGATGTAGTTCTCTAAAAACAGTTTCTTCACTATTATCATCAAAATTATTACTGCCATTCAAAGCAACATCATCCTGCCATTCTATGATGGCCTGATGTGCGCCATGATACATCAGGGCCACATTGGCAGCATTGAGAGAAACAAACTTATTTGCTGTAGGGAAGTCTTTTTCAGAAACGATCGATTTCATGAAAGCCAGCGTAGGTAACCATAAATATTCATAATCACAATAATAAATGACATCACTGCAGTGGAATAGGCTTTTTTATGGATAGAATAAAGCCCAACTGCACCGTTGCCCGCTATCCAAATAACCCAGGATGAAATATTCTGGTTGGCATTGAGGTAATATCCAAAAATAACCAGACCGGCACCTAGCCAGCCGAGCAATTTCCAGTTCAATGATTCTGAACTATTATTAATCCAATTCTTCATATTTTAATCTACAAACATTAAACCCCACGAGTGTGGGGCTTAATGTTGTGAAAAGGGTAAATCTATTTCAACAATACCAGCTTCTTAGTCTGCTTGAACTCGCCCACTTGTATCGTATATATGTACAACCCTGCACTCACTGGCTGACCTGCATTATTGGTAGCGTTCCACTGAATTGATTTATAGCCAGCATTCTGCTGACTGCTGACCAGGTTGTTTACAATCCTACCCATCATATCATAGATGGTAATGTTAACGAGGGCATATTTAGGCAAGTCGTAGCGGAAAGTTGTGGTGGGGTTGAATGGGTTGGGATAATTTTGGTAGAGTGCATATTGAAGTGGCATATTATCCTGATGAGTTGCAAGTATGGCTTCACACCCAATACCAAAAGCACCCATATCGACCTCATATTCACCCATACCCACGCAGGGAGAGTTTTCTGCCAAGGTAAAATCAGTACTGTCTGATAAACAAAAAAGAGGGTCTGCATCGATATTACCTTCACCTTCCCATCCGCCTTGGATGTCCGAAAAACTTGCATTTAATGTACTTAGTTCCATCGAACCGTATTCCATCAGTGTAATATCATTTTCCCAGAATATTGAGTTTATGACTGTGCCAATAGAACCATCTTTGAATAAAATTGCACCACCGTAATTATTATACATTGTATTCCCATCAAAGAATAGAAGTGAGTTTGTTACTTCAATTCCACCAGCACCAGTTGGATATCCCATATGCTCTGTAGAATTATTAACTATTAAAGAATTGCTTATACTAATGGATGAATTCTCAACCCAAATACCGGCACCACCATATCCCGTACTATTTTTAACATTATCTGCAATATAGAGATTGTCCAGCTTAGAATTAGAGTTGAATAAATGGATACCTGCTTCACTACCACTATAAAACATATTATTTCGAACTGAAAGATGAGATAATGTTGGACTTGAATCAATACATTTAAGGGGACTGTTGGCAAAAGATGATGTAATTCTAAAACCGATTAATACAGCTGAAGAATCTTCTCCATTTTCAAAGGTCACTACACTTCCGCTGTTGTTACCATCGATCACAGTCTCTTCGATAAAATAGTCCACACCAAACGAAAGGTAATAAGAACCAACCACAATATTTTTACCGTTAAAATTGATATTCTCAGGATAATTTCCCGGAGCGACTAAAATTGTATCCCTGTTTTCTGATGCATCAATGGCATCCTGGATCGTAGCATATTCGGATGGGACCAATAACATTTCGCCCGGAGCTTCACCAACAATGATACGGATGCGCCAACCTGTCCAATTATTGGCAGGGTCCTTACCATACCCAGCAAATACGTTTCCATCATCGGAGATACAAAATGCTCTTTGCAAATCCCAGCCTTGTATTTCTTCCATCCCTAGATTCAGGAGATAATCACGCAGGTTTACAAATTCCTCTGTTTCTTCAGTATAAATACACGCTTTGTAAAAGACAGGTGTTTCATTCAAATATTGCCCAATAACCACATTATTCTCTGATATATCCATGGCAAGGCTTCGATTGGTGGCTGCAGAATTTGGGGGTACACCCAAACCGAACATTCCACCTTCTTCCGTCCAAACGAAGCCTTCGGTGTTATTTCCAGCATTTCCAGAACAATAACCTACAACCTGGGTTCCATCGTTGTTAATGGCTTGGACTTCGCCATAATCATTACCAGCCTGAAGTGAGCCCAATAATGTGATATTTCCATCCCGGTCCCAAAGACATGTTGCACGATTGGACGTTTGTGCCCAGCCTCCTATCAGCTGACCATCACCAGAAACTGCCTGAGCTTTTGTGCTTTGCCCCTCGTATTGTCCCAATCCTACAATGCCATCCTCATCAGTCCAGTAAAATGCCTCCGTTCCACAGCTGATCCAACCCATACCCACACCAGTCGATCCGTCTGTGCTTATACCCAATCCACTACTATAAAAGGCATCGCATGAATTCCCACCTTCTACGTTTCCGAGAAAAGATATTTCTCCATTTTCTATAAGTGCAGCTTCCCCGTATCCGTTGGCATTTAACATTTCACCAAAAATTCGGTCATCTTCGGAAATGCCCCAGAGTTCGCCTTCACCTAATATTTGTACACCTGCAGAATCAGTCCATAAAAGTGCCTGGCCGGAATAATTAGTTCCCACTATTTTACTTCCATCATCATTCATGCGAATTGGGGTATCCATTTCCGGAATGGCAATAATTTCAAATTCGTATGTAGGCTGAGCAGATAATATTGTAAAAAATAAAATATAAATCATATTGTTTACAATGAGTGCAGTGCGGTTAATCATATCTAAATCTACCAATCATCCCACTAACAAATAACTCCATTTACTATCTATGGTTTTGCATGCCAATAAGCGAGCCCAATGAAAACAAATTGAAATGGCAATCTCCCCCAGGCGATAATAGGCGTTGTGTCCATCGCGGCACCATTTGTTAAGGCCAAATAAATATTTGCAGGATATACTGCAATTAATAAAAGGATCAGACCCCAACCAGCTATAAACCTCGTTTTTGGAATCATTAACAGAATCCCGAAGAGAACCTCAAAGAAACCACTCACGTACACTAAGGCAATTTTAAATGGGAGTATGGGTGGAACAATACGAATAAACCAGGCAGGATCCTGAAAATGTTTCACTCCTACAAGTATATAGAATAAACCCATAATGTAAACAGTAGCAGATTTAAATTTCATAGATTACAATTATATTCAAACAATTTTACCCATTATCCCACAAACAAAAAACCCCACGAATTCGAGGCGAATAATGTGAAAAATTTTATCATTATGATTATTTATTTACTGATCCATCTTTGTTCCATTTCTTTTCTGTAATCAGTTCACCATCCTTATAAATTTCTTCATCCATTTTCTGCCCATTCTTATACCAGTAAGTCCATTTACTTTCTTTTTTCCCAACCTTATAAGTTCCATAGGATCTCTTCTGCCCATTATCATACCATCCAGTATATACTCCATCTAATTGGGGATCACCCCATTTATCTAGACCCTTATAAGTACCCTCATACATCTTCTGCCCATTATCATACCATTCAGTCCATTTACCATCTTTCTTTCCATCCTTAAAAGTCCCTTCTCTTTCTTTCCCTCCATTAACCCGCCATCTAGTAAATAATCCATCATAATTCCTGTTCTTTAAAGTATACTCAGTTTCTTTCTGTCCATTATCATACCACCTAGTTATTAACCCATCCAATGTTCCATTCTTGTAAGAATTGTAAGATTTGATTTCATTATTTGGATACCATTCAAAACCCCCTCCGTCATATATCATAGCTCCAATAACCCCTCCGTCTTCAAAGCTTACTTCCACTTTCCCTTTATACTCTTTGCCATTACTTTTATCCCAATAAGTCCATAATCCATCTCTTCTTCCGTCATCATTGAAAGTTCCTTCTTGTTTTTTTGTACCATCATTATACCATACCATCCACTTGCCGGTTTTTTTACCATCTTTCATCAATCCTAATGGTAGGTTCATTTCACCAGATATCTGAAAAATATTACCATTTACAATCTCATCACTAACCTTTTGCTTATATACTACACCTTGTTTTTCAATGTGATCAATATTGTATTCTTTCTGCCCCCAAGACAGCCCAATAAATAGTATCAGCGATATATACTTAATCATCTTCAAATTTATCCATTATTCCATAAACAAAAACCCCCATGAATGTAGGGCTTGATGTAATTAAAAATTAATAATAGGAATTAATTACCAAATACTTTCTTAAGTAAATCGGTTGTCCTTTTTTGTGGGTTTTTTCTAATTTCAATTTCCTCTTCTGCAAGTATATAAAAAAGCCCGTTAATTGTTTTCTCTGTAACATATAATTCTAAATCAGGGTTTATTTTTTTGACAAATGGTATTTTGTTATAAATACTCATAACCTTTTTCCAATGTTTCGTAGCATCCACTTTATCTAATGAAGATTTAATATTTGGCTTAAAAGCTTCTATTAGATCCGAATTTGTATTTTCATATAAATAGTCTGTTCCAGCTGTGCTGGTTCCTTTCACAATATTTATAGCATCATTTATATTCATGTTTTTTATCGTTTTTACAAATATAGGTTTAGCAGAAATAACAGCATCTTCTGCTGCTCGATTCATACTTAAAACTGCTTTATCTAATTCTTTCTCCATACCCATTTTCTTTACTTTATTGTATACAGTATTTGCTTCAGGTGGAAATGGGATTTTTACATTTAAATTATTATAAAAGCCACCTTTTAACGATAATACATCAACACCTTTTTCAACACCTCTATTAAGTGTCTCTTTTAAAGCTGCAGCAGCATCACTCTCACTTAATTCCTTTACTTGCTTAGAGGTATTTTTAAGTTCCTTGTTTACTTTTTTTGCTGCTTTTTTTAGATCTTTCCAATTTTGGGAATAGGTAACCATTGGAAATAATAGAGCGATGATTAATATTATTTTCATATCCAAATCTACACATCATCCCACAAACATAAAAATGACGAATGTGGGGCTTGGAGATAAACGAGACCAGTTAATTTACCTTACATCCACTAATCGGAAATCTTTCAACAAAAATTTATTTTATAATATTTTTTGATTTATCTTTTAGTGTAGAATGCATTTCTTTTTTTATAGTCTGCATCTCTTGCAAAATTTTAAAAAGCAGATATATAGGTACAGCAATAAACACTATAACAAGAATAATTGCTAGCAATTCGCTTTTTTCTGCCACATCTTCCAATTCTATAATCTTCATTGCCAATAAAATAAACAATAGTAATATGATGCGTTTATTCATTGATTTATATTTTTTAAAATGTACTTAATCATTCCCAAATCTACCCATCATCCCGCAAACAAAAAAAACCCCGAATGTGGGGCTTGTTTACACATATAAGAGCCTGCCAAGTAGTATTAAACCTACCATTTCTATATATTTGATATCTCTTATTTCATTCGTTTAATTTGAATATATTCACCATCAGTTTCTAAAATCACGGTTACAACTTCACTATTTCGATTCCGCCAAAACCAACCATGATAGCCATCAAATTCGGCCTTGAATTCACCAGTGTCAGAGCTCGTCATTCGCCCTTTTTTGTAAGTTGTGGATTCTTGGGAACCCTTATATCCGTCACCGTGTAAATTATAATTCAATCCCCCACTTTGAGTTTTCCATCTATACTTAACAATTGACCCTTTTTCCATCTCTAACTTTATTTCAATAGCATCATCAGGTGCGATCACAAATTCATTAACATCCTTGTACCCTATACTGGTTTCAAATCTTTGTTTTATTTCTTCATTCGTTGAAATGTGCTCCTCAATTTTTTTATTTTCATTGAGGGGTTCTTCCTTCAGGCTGGCTTTAATTTCTCCCATCCTTTTTAAACCCAGTAATTCCCCAACACCTGTTGGATCCGTACCGTATTCTGCAGGGAGTACTATGCAAATCAGTAACGCACCTGCTACAAACAACGCAATTATTGTTGATTTCAAAAGTTGTGAAGATGTAGGTAAATCATTTTCTGATGGTTTATATCTATTATACATTCTTTCACCTATTATGAATTGAAATATCCAAAAAGTTGATATCCGGTTAGCATGAAGCCCAGTGTCATGAGTAAAACATTGGCCGAATAAGCATGAATTAGAAAACCACTCTGTTTTCTCCAATAACTTATTAAAATCAAGATTACTGATAATGCCAACAATTGGCCTAATTCGACACCAAAATTAAAGGCGATTAAATTTGTAAAAAGACCATTAGTGTCTAATTCAAATTCAATGATTTTTGCTGCTAAACCAAATCCATGGAACAGTCCAAATATAAACGTAGAAATTTTTGTATTCGGTTGAACTCCAAACCATTGTAGAAACGCCCCTAAATTATCTAAGGCTTTATATACGACAGATAGTCCAATAATTGCGTCTATTATGAAGGCATTAATATGGATATCTGCAAATACACCCAACAACAAAGTGGATGAATGCCCCAGGGCAAACAGGCTTACATAAATACCAATGTCTTTCAACCGATAAAGAAAAAATATAACCCCTACGAGAAAAAGTAAATGGTCATAACCTGTTACCATATGTTTTGCACCCAGATACATGAATGGAATAAAATTTACCCCATTTATTTCCTGAATATATCCCTGGTCTCCTGTTTGTACCCCATGAGAAAACAGAAACATAGGCACTATTATGAAAAACCAAACCAGTATATTTTTTAAGATTTTTATAATGTCCATTTTTCTATTTATAAGCTATACTCAGATTCTTATTTATTTTTATTTTATTATGAAAATCATTAATGAATTGAAATTTCATGACCCAATCTACCCATCATCCCACAAACAAAAAACCCCACGAGTGTGAGGTTGTATGCAATCATTCTTAAATAACTTTATTTTTTTGAATTTTTATTGATAAAGTTCAAAATTAATGAAGAAATAGTATCATAATCTTCTTGAATAGACCAATGCCCCACATCTAACTCAATAAAACTATATTCACCTCTCATATAATCTTTAGTTAGTTCAGCACCTTTTCTGCCTAACGCCATATCTTTATTACCCCAAATGAATTGAGTTGTTTTGAATATTTCTCCAAGTTTTTCAATATCATCTCTATTTAGATTCGCTCTATACCAGTTTAACGCAGCCGTAAGTGCACCTTTCTGACTAAATACTTTCATATATTCTTCTTTTTGACTTTGGGAGTGTTTATTCCAGAGAGTTTTTAAATTTTTATGATTATTTATAGAAAAATACAGTTCGGGGAAAAAAGGTAAATTGAAGAATTTTAAGTATCTACTTTTTTTCTGCTGATTTTTGTCAATCTCGCGAGCTTGATTTAATGCATCAATATGTGGAACTGATAATGCTGACCAAGATATTATTCTTTCAGGATTAAATTTTACTGCTCCCCATCCAACAGCAGCACCCCAATCATGACCGACTAAGTGAAATTCTTTGAAGCTAAATTCGTCAGCCAATAAAAATATATCTTCAACAAGATATTCAATTTTATAGTCATTCTTTGATTTAGGTCTTGCACCTTTACTATAACCTCTTTGGTCTGGAGCTATAACTTTATAATTATTATCTGAAAGCAATCCCATAATCTCTTGGTACATATGAGAAGTTTGAGGAAAACCATGTAATAGAATAACGGCATCTCCAGTATTGGATAATCCAGCCACTCTTACATCAAACTCAAGATTATTGGCTTTTATTTTTTCCATGGATAAATCATCAGTTAATACAATCCCTATAAATAATATGTT